>CEWJ01073784.1_pt1 | contig 16402 bp, 8 predicted proteins | sample 350291 | NCBI WGS metagenome assembly CEWJ01 (sample SAMEA2622923, study PRJEB7988) | marine metagenome | isolation source: saline water (ENVO:00002010), including | reverse complement strand
TTTTTCGGGATCAACCCACCTGTTGCGCTAGCAAGTTGAATCCGCGAAGTTTGAAAGAATCCAACTTGCGCTTTACACAGGCGATACTATTCTCGTATCGACCAGCGCACGCAAATGCTCGCCAAGCAGCCGCGGAATATGCCCTCCGGTATGAAGCAAGCCCGCCTCCATATTGCGCTCCATGGCGAAGCCCGTCAGGTTGGCACTGGTGATGAAGCAGGTGTGATCATCGGCGACGGCGACTTTCGCATGCACTCGTCCATTGGTGAAGGACTCGCCTTTGTCGCGCCAGGCATAGAGCTTGGCAGCAGGAACCAAGGCTTTCATCTGACTTATGGCGTCGAAACTTATGCTGCCTCCATGTTCCTCTGACAACTCCAACAACATGGAAATTTCAACACCTCTGTCGTTGGCTGCATTCAACCCTTTTACGATCGACGAGACCTCATAAGCCACGAAACTGGTGACGAACAAGGTGTGCTTCGCGGAGTTGATGACTTGTAGCAAGGCCTGTTCCGTACGGCGCGCCGAAACGTAAGGTGTGGTTGGCCCCGTCCAGACGAGCTCGGTGGATTGTGCAGCGGTATTCTTGGCGTGGACATGACTGGCAGTCAGCAACATCGAGGCAAGCTCATTGGAAGTGACATCGGTGCTTGCCCATGCTTCCAAAAGCTGTGTGAGGCTACTGGAACCAGCAGGGGTACCCACCACTCCCGCCAAGACCATGGGGGCCTTATCAGGCCCTACGTCGCGAATCCGAGCCGCGATGGCTCGGACCTTTTCAGGAGAGACCTGTCTGACCAATGTCGCTACTGCATCGATAATGGCCTCCACGTCACACGACTCCCTTGAAGAAAGCAGCGTCCGCGCGTTCCAGAGTCTGTATCAGCAGCGAGCGGTCCAAGTATCGGTTTCCCTTTTCACAGGAGGTCTCTGCGACCAGGCTGCACGCATGGCAGGCCGCTGCATGGAGAGATCGATCTTGCCGGGGGTCATGCTCCGAACAGAGAGGGTCTGATGAGCAAACCTTGGACCGATTCAGCGCCTGTTCCAGCAACCTTCCCAGGTTTTCTGGTCTGCCAAGGTCGACGAGCCCGCCGAGCGTGCCATCCGAATCTGCCGCTGCCGTGTAGATGAGGATACCTGCTTGAGGGCTATCACCAGAGGTATCGGCATAGATACGCTCGCGTATGCTTGCAGCGTTATACCCACATTCCAGCGCCAACTCCCGGATCAGGAGATGCGAAAGGGTATGGAGCATGGCATATCTGATGCCGGGGTAGCCTTCGTCCGGGTCCAAACGCCGCGAATTCCGCCACCCCTTATGGCCACCTCGAAGCATACCGTCCACTTCCTTGACCGCATCCAGGCTTTCCCATGTTTCGATTGCCTGTTCATCGAACTGGATGAAGATACCTTCCCCGTGTACCTCGCTGGCGGGCACCCAGTCCGGGTTACCTCGGGTCAGACTGGCTCTCTGGGGACGTTCTCCAGGTTCACCTGACTCTTCTGGTGCCTCCACACGAGTGAATCCCAGCAGTGCATTGACCTCCCTCAAACGCTCCAAGAGCAATACTCTGCCGATTTGATCGACAAACGACGAAGGCGCCGCCACTTTCTTACTCATGAAATGCGGATAATCGGTGGGAGGGTCTTTTTCCGTCAGGACGTCCCACTCCGGTGCCTTGATATCAGCCTCGGTCACTATCTCATCACCACCACCGGCACGATGGGATTCGATGGCAGCCCAGATGGCAGAAGCCGGATATTTGTCTATCCCGGGTAAGGCACCTGTCTTCTTGAGAGTCTTGACCGTAACGGCCACCTCTGCCTCCGACTCCAGGTCCTCGAAGAACTCCCAGCCATCCTGCACCAATTGCCCGAGAGGGTCTTTTGTCTGTGGAATGGCGAGTGCAGACAAGGTGATCGGGAACCAACTGTTCGTAGCACCTAGCAGAACCGCGCGGGGCTCTTCATCGCACCCATCCCCAAAGTGATCCAGGTGTGGGTGGCGTCCTCTACAGGCCGGCAAATTCTCTTGTCCTGCCTTCCCGAATGCATGCGCCATGCTGCGCGATGCCCCGCACTCATCGCATTTCACCCACAGGTTTTCGGTCTGAAGTGATGCGCCACTTTCGAAGAAGCGTAAGGTACCCTTACAAGTGCTATTTCCTCCATGCACGAAGTAATGCCACGGAAAATCATCCAGATGCCCATCGCGGCATGCCAACAGGAAACGAGCCGGTACGGCGTCCGCATCCTTGGCCGGGAGATCACCCTTCGATCCTCGACACCCCTTGTGGACGAAACGGGTACGTTCCGGTCTATAGCGATTCTCTTTGATTTCGAATAAGCCTGCGTCAAAGGGAGAGAGCAGGCCGCATTTCACACAACGCAGCCATCGCGGGAACGGTCGTACCGGAACACCAATGTTGGCTTCCGACGACCATGGGTCGACGAGTTCGCTCTTCTGGAAGGGAGGCATCCTCAAGCTTTCGACCTGTGCCCCCAGTTCTTTCCTGACGGCAGCCAGCAAGCGAGCCTCCTGAATCGGCTGACAACGATCCTTTTCCCACCGATCCGTACCAAGTGTCACCACGGAGAGATTCGGCAAATCAATCAGCGAGCCGGGGCCATAGGTCCAGAGCAACTGGCTGGGTCTCACTTCCCCTACGGGAGTCTTATCATTCATCATCACTGATCCTCACCGCCATCCGTACTACGAGGCTTCCATGGGTTCTCGTCTGACAGACGGGAGACATTCATGATCAAGCGAACACCAGGTTCGACCTCCCGCATCGACATGGGCACTGTCCAGTTGTCCCAGGCTTGGACACCGGGTGATTTGATCAATGGCGCAGTCCTGTCTTTATCTGGGCCTCGCTTTTCATAGGCAAGAATACGGCCACCCTTGCTGACTTCTTTGGCCCACTCGTCGGCTCGCTCCTTCAGCTCCTGTTCCGCCAGGTCCTTCGTTCCAGTGGACTCACTCACATTCCACGCTCGCTTTACGAGCACGTCCATGGCTTCGGTGATTTCCGACTGATCCGACTTTTCAAGCTTCCCGGCCCCCTCATTTGGGCTGAATTCATCATTCTCCAAACGCATCAGGCTCAATAGAGAGCCCGTGAGCCCCCTATCCATGGCACGGGGGGAGAATGGCGTCACCGATTGTGCTTCGACATGCTTGTAGAAGGTGGCGTGGTAGTGCTCGAACGTCTCATAGTGAGACAGATCGCGCGGCCTGGCCCAGGTGAGCACCGTACATACCAGCCCCGGGAAGGAACGCCCAACCCGGCTGGTCGCCTGAATGTATTCAGCAGTCCCCTTCGGCTGGCCATTCACCGCCATCAACCCCAGACGGTTGACGTCCACGCCCACCGAAAGCATGTTGGTGGCGAGCACCACATCAATGGCCCGGTCTTCCCCATCTTGCCATTTCGTCACGAACTTACCGGATGCCGGGTCGAATTCAGCCTTGAACCTGACCTCCAGGTTGTCGAGATACTTCGGGATATCCTGGCTGGATACACGAGAAGTCAACTCCCGGATATTGTTCACGCCACGCTGTGCCAGCGCGGGACGGTCGACCATGCTCATCTGGACTCGATAGGAACGCGTCTGCACGTCGTCTTCGGCCAACCGCTTCATTCCCCCTAGTTCACGCAGCGAATTGAAGTACCCCACCATGGTCATGTAAGGGTCGGCTGGTTCCCCGAAGCGATCGAACAGCGCCTGCGCTGCGGTGAGGAAGGCAGTGTAGACACGGATCAACATGGCCGGACGGGAGCTACCCGGAGAACAGACACCCAGATACCGGCGGCCTGGCTTGTCTTCGATGGAACGCTGTATCGAGAAATAGTTGTCTTCGACGTCCAATCCGTGTGGAGGGAACACCGAGACCTGACGCATGAAGACGTTGTTGACCTGCTCCTTGGCCTTACGCACCGTGGCGGTCGATGCGACGATCTTCGGCTTGATATTCTTTCCGTCCAGCTTCCAACCACACAGTTCGTCCACTGCCGATTCGTACAGGCCGACCATGGTGCCGAGTGGCCCACTGATCAAATGGAATTCGTCCTGGATGATCAAATCCGGCGGGCGTATCGGGGAAACGGGTTTGGTCTTAGTTGCTGGAAGCCCTTTACCTGCCTGATGAGTGCCATTGCACTCGGCCCCTTGCCACAGTAGGCCGTGCCGCTCACATTCCTGTCCTACACGACCGAATAGGGTCCGTACCTGACCGCGCCATGCCATCATGGCGAATTTGTCCACGGTGGCGATCATCATGGTCGGAGGGCGATGATAGATCTCTTCGTCGACAGTCAGAACTGGGATGCCGGGGTACGGTTGATTGCTCGACCGACCACGAGAGAATGTGCAACTACTTTTCTTATCGCCGCAGTAAACCACGGTGCGGCCACGCCCTCGATCCACCATCACATCTTTTCCAGGATCGATCTTGGAACCACACCAGGGGCAACTGGTGAGTTGAAGCGGGGAAGTCCGGCCGGCCTTGTTCTTGTTCGTATCCCGCATGTCTTGGACGGCATAGTGACTTTCTTCGGTTGTCCCCGGTGTCACCTTGTTACCCACCCATAGCCCGATGGTGAAAGGCTCCTCTCCGAGCGATTCATCACCTCGTATATGAGCATCCCGCCGAAGCTTTTCCATAGCGCATATCAACGCGGTGGCACGCTGAAACTGTTGTAATGTCAGAAGGCGAAGGGTGTAACGCATGATCACGGCAAGGCCACGGGAGCTATCGTAACCTCCGAGATCACCTTGCAACCGGCGAATGGCCATGGTGAAAGCGGCAACGCCCAGGTAGGCCTCCGTCTTACCGCCGCCCGTAGGGAACCACAGTAAATCGGCGTAGGCCTCGACAGGCCGCACCCTATCAGGGTGTGTGGGGTCGGCCAACGAAGGTATTGAGAGTAATAGAAACGCCAACTGAAACGGGCGCCAACTCCTGTTCTTTGGTACATCGAACTGATCGACAGAGACATTTAGGCCCCGTCGAGTCTCCAGGGCATACTGGCTCCTGATACGTTGAATGGCCATCGCTTGGTTGGCAAACCTGAATGCGGCCAATGCATTTTCATCCCGCTTCAACGCATCTATACCGTCTCGAAGGCGAGCCTGAATCTCCTGGCATCGAACCAATGCCTGTAGTGCCTGGTCATCATAGCCAGTCACATCTTTACGGATTCGGGAGCGTTGTTCCTCGATCCACTCCGCATAGTCATTGGTCAATACGCTCAATGCATCGACCAATGAACCTACGTCGAGAGTGGCGAGACGCTGCATGTCCAGCAGGCCACTAGCCACCATTTCGCGCATGGCGGGACGATCGGACTCATCCAGCCCAGGCGTCTCCGTGACCTGCACCTCATACTCGGGCATGACGGTGGTAGCGATCTCCGTCGCCAGCGTAACGTCCTCCGCCGTCACCGCATGGACAGCGACGCCATGTCCGACGGCGAATTCGACCCGGTTACGATAGATCATTTCCAGAGCTTCACGCTCAGGGTCCATGCCATCGGCATCCAGCACGGGACGACGCCGGAAAATGGCATGATCCACAGCCCCCTCAGCCGAGCGAACGACCAGTTCCGGCTGGAATACCCATGCCACGTCACGGTTGGTATCCGGTTCCTCTTGGGCATTTACCAAGAACAAGGTCACCAGGCGATCCCCATTGGCATTCTTCGGGCGCACCGAGCCCTGAATCCTGACCTCGGGATGCTCGCTATCCGGAGCACGATGAGAGATGGGGCCGTCGACCAGGGGAAGGGTCAACTTGCCGCCACAAGGAATACGTTGCCAGACTTTGACTTTCTGCCCATTCGGTTTGACCAGGTCATGTTCATCATTGGGCAAACGTTCATAACGCCCCCAGCGAGCTTCTACCTCGATGCGATCAGCCTCACCATTGACACAGAAGGTCATACCCAGGCTACTAGGAACCAGGGATTGATTACTGGAGGCGTCGATCTCGTCACTCGCATCCGCCTCAGGCTCGACACGCCCGGTCGACCTCCCAAACTCTGCACCAGGCTCGTGTTGCCCTGGTGCCTTGGGGTCGATGGGTTCTTCAGGTGCCTCATCGGCCATGGCTCCTTCAAGCCCTTCGAGTCCGCCTCGTTCCGCATCCCGGGGGGCCAGTTTGCCGACCAGATAGCGATCCCGAACACTCATGTCGACGATACGCTCATGGGGGCCACCAGCAGGACCGAGCAAGTCATCCATGACCGCCAATTGCAGTAGCTCCCGGATATACGATTGATCTTCGATCAGAGGAATGTCGGCGATCGTCTTTCCCGTGGCCTTGGGAAGAGACTCCACGAAATCGGTCCATTGGATACGACCGATACTTCCCGATGAAGGCGGAGAAAGCGGCATCTCCCCCGGTGAGACGGGCTCATCCAGCAGCAGTACATGGTCAAAATAGAGCCTGGTCTCAACGAGGCTGGACCGTACACCCGATACACGGCCTATACGTGAAATCTCGCCAGAAGTACTCAGTATGACGACCCAATCATTTTCGCCAATGGCCTGGTACAAGGATCGGTCGCCCTTCAAGACGAGCGTGTAAGAGGCTACCCTGCAATCGATAGCAAGGCCGTGGTCCATGGCAACCCATGCGTTGGGCTGGCTGGTCGTACCTGTGTTTGAATCATTATTCATTATCAGTCTCCATACAGGTCCGAGTGATCGACAGATGCCTTCGTACCGTAGGTAATGGGTCCAATGTCGCGATGGGGGACGACGCGAGCGATGTTCTCGGCATCTTCTGTCAACCCAAGCGCCACGGTCAGCCTGCCACCGGTATCGATACGCCGTGCACTTCCAAAAGTCGGACTCAATTCAATGAATCGGAAATGTCTCGACGACCCCGATCGCTTCTCTACTCGTAACTTCAGCTCCGCTTCCACTGCGACCATTGCCTGACGATAGAGGTCACAACTTGATCCGCCACCGGTGACAAATATCGGCAAACCCTCTCTCCAAGCACGACTGCGCGGATCTCCCCGACTGTTGATACGAGTACCATCGATGACACCGGTTATGCAGCGCTCGATTTGTTCTGCGAACTCTCCATCGACAGCAATGACATCTTCCGAAGCTTTACCGTTCCGTTCCCCAAACTCTCCGGCAGATTCAACAGGTGCCGCATCATTCCATGAGAGCTCAAGATCAAGTTTGGAATGACGGTTGTAGTGCAGATAGTGAGTTCCAAGTGGACGCACCGCAGAAAAAAAGATTGGAATACGTGGGGGAGATGTCTGTTCATTCTGCAGGACGACGTTGAACGTAGCGACGTCGAGTGTGGCCGCACCGATGTCGATCAGCGCATGTAGTCCTTCTTTAACCTGTGGAGAAGCCAGATAACCAGCGATATGAGCAACGAACTCTGGCACGACGCCTGGCTCTGTCTCCAGCCCGGTATCGCTTTCATCGGCCACCCACGCGGCCTTGATATCAGATTCCTGCAAGTTTATCCGCGTCGCCAATCTCCAGGCCGTCCGGGCAATGCGGCGAAACATATCAACGACTTCAGGTTTCTCATGCGGTTCCGTGGGACAACCAATATTCAATTCCCAGCGTAACGAGCGCCCCGCGAGTTTTCGCCCAACCTCCGTGTTCCGGTACAAGAAGGCTCTTGCGTACCGAATGACCAGCGCCAGATATGCCACTGTAGAGATAGGGCACTCATCCGATTCTGCCTTCTCGATGACCGAGAGTTTGAGATTCCCTTGGATATCACTCCCTTTTATTCGCTGCCAGCAGTATTCACCATCCGGAGAACGAACGACGAATCCGGGCACGATATAACGGCCCGTTTCAGAGTCGTCACCCGTCACTTCCGACCATTCAACGGGAACGAGGTCGGCACCTGCTCGAATTGCCACTTTCGTAAAAGCGGTCCCAAAATCGACCCCGACTCTGACGGTCATGGGAGGCGATCTTTCTCCTCGATGCTCTGGATGCTGCAATGACCTGCCAGCCGCACTCCACTCCGGCATGACCAATGATGATCCCCCGTTGACAAGGGGCTTGAAGATCGGCGGTGCCGTCCTGTCTGATCGGAGCGACGGCTTGTCGTCTGATGACCCGACAGTGCCTGAGACGGTGGCGCGCTGATCAGAATTTCGGGAAGTCGGGTCGCTTCGATGTTTTCTACCTATTTTCCGGTCATTCGCCTTTGGTGGAGTGATGCGGTCAGAATCGGTGTCCTTCCGTGGGCCACCACCCCCCTTCGGTATCGCCCGGTTGCCCGTCGACCAAGACTCGGGTGGTTCGAATTCAACAGCAGACGGCTTGTCCCCACCTTTTTTGTTTCCTCCTGACCCACGCAATGCGGTTTTGATACCCCGCAGTTGCTCTTTCCAACTCTTCATGAGCACCCTCCCATACTCACCACATCCACGAGCAAAGTGCAGATATCACGCGTTTCAGCCGAAAATCCCTGGCTCTTACGAGTCAGCATCGCTCGGCGGGTATCCATCCGCGCAAGAAAATCACTCATTTTCTTGCGCTCAGCATTCGCCAACCCCTTGCGTCGCTTGCCATCCGGACTACTACCATACAGGGACGCATAGGATTCATGGCTGGCAATCCGATTCTCGAATCCCTCTCGTTTCTTATGAATGTGGTCATCCAATAGCTGCAAAAGCACGTCGGTACGGTCACGGTTTTCTCGCCATTTTTCATCCTTGATCGACTTGTACCTATCCCTGAGGATTTCCTCGCTTCGCTCTGCCGCAGCCGACCCAATCTCCTGAGGCACATCGACAGCGACCGTCGGCCAGTCCCTACCCGACTTCCTGACCGAGTCGAGCAACATTTCCGCTGCTTGATCATCGAGAACGGTTTTACCATCGAGCGACACGGCGGCAACCAGAAGGTGCTCTTCCTCCTTTACCCCCGAAAAGCTTGCCAATCGAGTCGTCAATGCATACCGGCCCGATGCAATGCCCTCATTGGAGACTCTGGCCGAGTAGAGTGGGAAGTGATCATCGCGTCCATCTACCTTGCGCGACAGAAAGCGAATGATCGGATGGAAGCGATGGACTATCTCTTCACCAGGCTTGGGCTTGTCGGTAATTCTGTCAGTGAAACGACAGCGTCTAGTCTGCCCGGAAGCAAGACCAGTTTTCCCAACCAAGTTCTCCCGCCTGATGAACTCATCCAGCTCTGCGGCAAACCCAGGGCTCAGGCCTATGTCGAATGTATCGGCATCCCCATGCGCCGCGACGATCCTACAGCCGGGAATACGCCTCAGACACCCATCGACATAGTGAATCAAGTCATGACGCGTGACGACCTTTCCATCACCTCGCGCAGCTTCGATCTGTGCCAGTAACTGCTGGCCATGCGCCACCAGTTGAATCGCTTCTCGCTCCAGGTCCTCCTGTTTTCTTTTGGCATTTTCGATGGCTAGTGCGACTTCCTCGATCAGACGTGCTTCTTCATCTATGGTCAAATGTTTCGACAATAAAACATCCTCAAGCTTTCTGACCTGACCAAGGATTTCCTCAGTTTCCCCCAGGGCACTTTCGAACACTCCGATGCGCTTGGCCAATCTGCCAAGAATAAGTGCATCGATCGTGTCCTTGTGAACGAAGTTCCACACCAAGATACGCTTGGACTGCTGGCCAATACGATCGATACGCCCGATTCGTTGCTCTATGCGCATTGGGTTCCATGGCAGATCGTAGTTGACGACGAGACGACAGAATTGCAAATCCACGCCCTCTGCAGCCACGTCCGTACAAACCAATACACGGCAGTTCCGATCTTCTCGAAAAGCCGAAACAACAGCCTCCTTGTCGAAATCCGCACCTCCCATCAACAATCCTGCCTCCACGTTCTCAGCAGAAAGTCGTTCCACGAGATAACGCGCAGTTCCTCGAAAAGTAGTGAAGACGATCGCCTTGGCTTCCCTGTCCTCAAGCATGAATCGCTTGAATGCCTCAGAGAATTCGGAAAACTTCGAGTCGTTTCTGCTCATATCAGAAAACTCGAATTGGGACAGCGTTCTGCTCGCCAGCCAGCGCTTGAGGCCTGACGTTCCTTCGATCAACTTCTCTTCGTCCTCGTCACTCTCATCCATCGCCGCCGCCACGGCATCAGCATCGAGCCCGTCATCGCGCCAGGTTCTCAACAAGGCTGCAGGACTCGATGCGACCATGCGCTGTGGCGTAGAGAGCAAGAAGCCATGCTCGATGCCATTGGCCAGTGCATACTCCCGCGTTCCCTCGGTGATTGCCTGATAAAGCTCCCGCTCTACAGGCGACATTTCGGCCTCGAACACGGTCGGGTCACGCAACACCCTGTCGGACTGTACCTCTCGTTTGCGCGTGCGGCTGACGATATGCGCTAGCAAGTTGAGGCGTTCGAGTTTTGCCGCGATATCGATGCGGCTTTCGTTCGTCCAATCCCTGATCGACTCAGCCTCCTCGATCAAACGATCAACGCGTTCAGATCGCTCAAACCATCGTGACACCTCGATTTCTCGTATTGCTGCCATGATTTGCCCAGCATCGCTCGTCGGATCACGCACGACATCACTTGCAGCGATCACCGGGCGATTGGCCAATACGACGTTTCGGAAATCCTCCGGATACTCGAAGTGATCCGGGTCGAGCAATCGCAATATATTGAAAAGGTCATCCGAGCCTAGATTGATCGGCGTAGCAGAAAGCATCAACTGATGTGTACTGACATCCCTCAGCAAGCTACCGGTCCGCCATGCCCCTGTTTCTTGGTTGCGCATGTAATGCGCCTCATCAAAGATCACCAAGTCCAACAGAGGTTCCTGATCGGCGTGGTGGTAGAGCAGGTCCGCCAGACGGGCACGAACCGACCGTTTGGATTCGCCACTCTCTGACGCATCCCAATCACTCGGAGCCCGGATGCCCTGGTAACTGACGATCCATGCCCGCTCGCCATGCTCAGACGAATCCAGTTCCTGCCGTAAAGTTTCCGCATCCACGACACGAGCATCCAGACCAAATCGCGACGAAAGCTCGAACCGCCACTTCTCCCTGAGCATGGCAGGGCATACCACCAGCAATCTCCGCATGTCATAGCGGGCGCGTAGCTCGGTCCAGATCAATCCCGCCTCGATCGTTTTGCCCAGGCCCACTTCATCCGCGATCAACAGCCCGTTGACTGGTGAATCCAGCAAGGTCAGCAATGGCTTGTATTGATGTGGGTAAAAATCGGTCTGGGTCAGCCCCATGGCATAGACGACGTTCGATAGCCGCCCTGCCAGATGAATATGCGTCAGTAGTTGGCGCAGATCATCTACTCGCCCGTAACGTCCCTCACGGATAAGATCCAGGGGATCATCGCTGCCAGCATCGGCCTCGACCAACTCCTCCTCATAGTGCCAGTCCAGTCGACCATTCCAGTTCACACGATACTGAGACCCGGAAGCACGTGCACGGGTCTGATCGGTAACCGTACCGATCTTGGCTGGGTCATCGATATGACGAACGAGTTGTCCTGGGCTCCATGGCATACCTGAAATCCTCACGCATTCCTGATGGAGACCAGCGTCCCCAGGTGGTCCATGTTCTTCTCGCGCGCCATTTTCTTGTATCCCAGCGCGTCACAAACTGCTTCTATCTTCTGGCAAAAGACGTCTGCATTTAGGCGCATCATCCAGAGATCGCCACTAGGCCTATCCCGATTGGTGCTCTGCCACTGCATTTCGTCATTGAGCGGGTGTTCTGGCCGAAATGGGTGGATATTGAAAATTTTGTGGTCGATCTTGGTGATCCACGAAGCCCCCACCTCTGTGATCGCGCCCCATGAAACCTTGGTGTTCTCACTGGTCACGAAAAGCACGAAAATCTTTTGCGTAGAGTAGCTTTCGACGAAGAACTCGCGGAGATAGTCATATACTCCACGCCCTTCCGGAACACGGCACACCTCATCATCGCAGTTGGTATACAAGATATCGTCAGGAGGAACGTTGTTGAAAATCAGCATCTGATAAATGATGTCGGCGAACGGTTTATCCGGATAAGTCTGGCTGACCAGGATTTTTTTCTTTTGAGAATCTACCGCCGACTTAAGTCCGAGATCAGGGCTGTTGGCATTGATCGATTGTGATATGGCGTTTTCCATAGCGTCTCGGGAAGCCTTCACCCCGAGGGCCGCCAATGCGTCTACAGCATCTGCGCTGGCCTTTTTGCGGAAGGCATCTATCGCAGCTTTCAGCTTTGCCTCATCGCCTCTCAACGCATCTTCTTTCTTCTTCTTTTTGTCGGCATTGACGATATCTGTGTATGTCTCACGTCGCTTGAGAATGTCAGCGAGCAAGTCACTACGGACATACTCTCTAACGGCTTCGTAGCGTGGGTCGTCAGACTTATAACCTTGACGATTGCTCAAGGCCATATCCGGGAGTTCCGTCAATTCGAAAAGGTCGACGTGCAACTGGCCGACGACATAGACTTCGTTCAGCTTGTTCTGGCCAACGATAGGGAGAATATTGAACTCACCCATCTTTTCGTTGGCGAATAGAGAAATGAAGTTATCCGGAAAATCAGTCAATTCCGCCTTTCGCCCCCGCGTACTTCTGTACGCCCCGATCCAACCCAGAACTTCCAACGAATACTCGTGCTCTTTACCATCATTAGCCTTCATAGTGATGGGTATCACCTTCATGGCCTGCGCCGCAACCAGATCGGCGCGCCTTTCCGGGTAGCTATCAGTAACGAGATCACAGAGCGGTTTGAACTTGTCGCCAAGTGTGACCAGTGCACATAATTCACCCATGATGCTACGATCGAAGTCCTCGATCGTTATCTCTTCTTTGCCGCGTATGACATGTATCCGAAAGTTCGCATTTACCAGGGGGAAAATTTTGAGGAGATTGCGCTTGACAGCATCCAGAGTCTTGTGAAGCCGATACTGTGGGTTCCTCATAATGATGGCGGAGCCATGATCGGTAATGCGCTCGAAGACGATTTGGTCATCCGGAATGGCTTTCAGATCATGGCCATTCTCTGGTTGACGGGTGAGTACGAATCCAGATTTCTCACCATCGGCAACAGTGAGGACATCTACGTCTTCCGATACCGATAACGCTGCCAGTTTCCCGACGCCCTTGCGCCCCATCTTTCGTCGACCGCCAGACTTCGTAAGTGAATCTGATTCCGTCGTTCGTGACACCCCTGCGACGTTCAAATATTTGGCAATGTCACCTGCCTCATAGGACATGCCGTGCCCATCATCTTCAACGCGGATATCGTCTTTGTTGGAGATGATGTAGACATTCTTGGCATCAGCGTCATACGCATTAGCGATCAGCTCCGCCAAGACGTAATAGATGTTCGTGTAGAGGTTCGGTCCAAGCAATTCAAGAATGCGTGGATCAACGTTCAGCCGATACTCCTTCATATTTCTCCCCCTTCCTGAAATCGATACCGTGCTCCACGCCTCTCACCTTGGCGCTCGACCTTTCCATTCGAAATCAGCTCAGCGATTGAGATGCTCCACTGACCATCTGGGATGCCGATAGTGGCCAGAATGTCAGATTTTGCATGCCAGCCAGGATGGGCTTTCAGGTATTCGACGATGGCAGAGGCTGGATCGACGCGATAGTCGGCTGGTTTCTCAGCAGCCTGGAGGTATTCTCTTTCGTTGGCTGGGGTAGCATCGAATTCGAATGAAGGTTGTCGTTCTGTAGCCTTCGTCGTGGTTTGCGAACGTGGTTTACGTTTGGCCTTACTGGCCTTCTTACTGTGCAAGCCTTGAGCGACTTCCTCCTCGTAACGCTGACGGTTCAACTCCGACAGTCGTCGCAGCACTTCGACGCGCGCCGTCTCCGAGATGGTGAAGCGGATTCGGTCGTTCTCCGGCAGGTACGGAACCTCGTGAAAACCATGTTCGAGATCAAGATCATCCCAGCCATAGGCGCTCGCTACGGCGGTGTCCATTTCGCACTGCAATGAACGTAGCCCTTTGATGCGCGGGTCGCTGTCGGCCTCAGTATGGAAACGGTTGTAGAGCTTGGTCAGGCCGATACGGTCAGCCTGCATGACATCAATGCGCTCTTGGTGCAGTCGCTCGCCAAGGTCAGAGAGGAGGTCATCGGCCAAGGGAAGCGGGAACGTCTCAAAGGCATCGGTCGGGCTATATCGAAGATCGTTTTTTAGCCTTGATGAATGCTGCCAAGCAAATACGCTGTGAATACTCGATTGAAGCAAGGCAAAAAGAGGTGGTTGATCGACCGCAAATAACACGATGGCATCTGAGAAGACCGATGACGTATGCACGAATGAAAATGCAACAGTCTTACTTACACGCGTAATCGCAAGCACCCGGCGCAAGGGTTCTGATGGCGACACCCCATCATCTACTTTGCGGCGCACAAACCAACGGTCGTGGCCAATTGCTCGATAAAGTTCTGGTCGATGTCGCCAATACAGCCACCACATCGACATTATGTTCTGATAGGACTTCTGCGTACTTTTTTCCAATCTTTCGGAATAGACGTGCTCTTTGATCCACTTGTAGGGCTCAATATACGTTTTCGCTCTTTCTTCCGGCCAATCCCAGAAATTTATAACCCAGCGACTCGCGCGCTGATCCGGACTAGAATTCAAGTCTTCTCCGTTTATATATGGAAAAATCACCTCTTCGTTACGAGGGTCGGCATTGAGCATTCGCTGAGCTTCCTCATTTGTCAAAACAAACCCCATGCCGTTGACAAATGAGCCAATGAAAGCTTTCCCATCGTTAGCTTTTAGCTTTTTCGGGCTCCACTCTTCTTGGCCGGACAAAAAAGCTGAAACGAAATGAACCGATTTTCCAGCCAGACTTCTCGCGCCATGCCATTCACCTTTGTGGGTATGAACACGACTGGTTACTACGGCAGCCTGTCCCGGCCATGGTTCGTTCGGGTAAGCTGCATAGATACTTGCGCCATTTCGTGTCATCCATTCCAGCCCTCCTTCTCGGGTATCTCCTTCGGCTATTGAGTTAACAGCCAGAAAACCGAAATCCCCCGCCTTACAGAGCAAATCAAATGCCCGCCGGAAAAAATGAGCAACGAGGTCCATGTTCTTACTTGCGGGCGGATGAATAGCGGCAAGGAACGAGCTGTATGTCGAGCCAAGTACCGTACTGATACGTTTTCCGCCAAGGAAAGGTGGATTGCCGACAAAGGCATCGAATCCAGTATTTTCTTCCGCAAATACTTCCGGAAACTCCAATGGCCAATGGAAAGGCCGACGTATTGGTTTATCTGAAGGGAGATCAATTGAAAGTGTCGTATGAGATCTCCGGAGAATTGACGTGATCAAATCGCGACTACCATCTACGGCTTCTCCAGCTTGGATGGCCAGCGTGTACAGTGATGGTTATTACCTGACAGTCCCCTCCTGACGGACAGTTTCAGTTATGCCGTTTGTGCGGCGGTTTTTGCAACGACTTTCTTCTCCTTTGGCAGGCCCTTCACGAACACGGCATAGGGCGTTCTACCTTTCATGTCGCGTCCCTGATGAGGGCGTTTGGTGTTGTAGCGAACCAGGTAGTCATCCAGGTCGGTCTGCATTTCGTCGACGCTCTCATACCACTTCTCGCGCCCTTTGATCCGGAAGTGTTCATCCAGCAACGTACGATGCATCCGTTCCACGAAGCCATTGGATTGTGGCCGCCGAACCCGGGTGGTGCGGTGTTCGATCTCCTCGAGCTGGAGGAACAGTTCGTACGGGTGGGTGTCGGGCCTCCCGCAGAATTCCCGCCCGTTATCCGACAAGATCGTGGAGATGCGGGCATTGTGTTTCTCGAAGAAGGGCAGAACATCATTGTTGAGTACGTGAACGGCGGTGATGGGCAGTTTCGAGGTATAGAGACGGCCCCAGGCGTAGCGGCTGAAGCAGTCGATGACGGTCTGCAGATAGACCTTTCCGACCCCTTTGAGCTGGCCGACGTAGAAGGTGTCGACGGCCACTAACTCCCCGGTATGGTTGGTAATAATGTGTCGCTCCCTGAACTCCGGGCTGAAGCGTTCCAGGAGCCTGACCTGGCGTTCGGTGAGTTCCACTCGCTTCTCACGGGTGGCCTGTTCCAGGCGCATCAGTCTCTCGTGTTTGGTCTGGAGGTTGTGCCGGGCCCAGACTCCGCGTACGCCCATGGAAGACACCGTAACGCCCTCCAGGGCCAGTGACTGAGCGACCCTCAAGCAGCCGTGGGTCGGTTCCTTCAGGCAATACGCCAGAACGGATTCCTCGATCTCCTCACTGACCCGGTTGGGGTGAGGGCCGCGGGCGCCAGGAAGGCGGTCAATCAGGCCCTCTGAGCCATAGGTTTGGAAGTTCCGCCGGATTTCATAGAACTGCTGCCGGGAGTAGCCCATTACCTTGCAGGCTCTGGA
>CEWJ01045453.1_pt1 | contig 16404 bp, 12 predicted proteins | sample 350291 | NCBI WGS metagenome assembly CEWJ01 (sample SAMEA2622923, study PRJEB7988) | marine metagenome | isolation source: saline water (ENVO:00002010), including | reverse complement strand
GAATGTGCAGCAACAATCAAGTTATCTGCTTCTTAATTCACATACAGGGTACTCAGTAAACTGGGTACTCTTTTTCTTACTATTTGGAGATTATTATGGCTTACGGAAAAATGAAAAAGAAAATGAAAGGTAATAGAGATAAACTAAAAATAAAAAAGTATTAAACAATGACTGTAGCTGCAACCACTGAACTAGAAAGCATCAACATTATGTTGGCTGCTGTTGGGGAATCCCCTGTTAATAACCTGACAGATACACTTCCTGTTGATGCTCAACAAGCTTTGTCTATTCTTAATGAACAAAGCAGAATGATTCAAAGTGAAGGATGGAGTTTCAATACAGAAATTGATGTAACTCTACCTAGAGATAATTTTAAAAAAGTTGCCTTAGGTGTTGATGTCTTAAGAGTTGATCCTAATATTCATCATCATCCTAATATTGATGCCATTCAACGTGGTTTAAAAATGTATGACAGGTTAAATAATACTTTTGAATTTAATCAGGATTTGATTTGTACCATTGTTTATTTTAGAGATTTTACTGAAATACCAGAACCCGCAAGAAACTATATAACAATAAAAGCAGCACGTATTTTTATTGATAGATTAATAGGTGATAATAATCTTAGAGCTTACAATCAGCAAGACGAAGCCAGAGCTAGGGCTGTATTACTTGAAACTGATACAGAGAATGGAGATCATAATCTTTTAAGAGGTGATCCATCACTTACTAATGTATTTGATACATATAGTCCTTCAAGCGCATTAATTAGGTAATCATGGTACTTATTTCAAGATCAATACCTACGTTATTAAGAGGTATTTCACAGTCTTCTGATTCGATAAAACAATCAGATCATGCTGTTGAACAGTTGAATTGTGATAGTGATCCAGTTAAAGGTCTTGTAAAACGTAGTGGCACACAACATATATCAACTTTAATTAATAATGAAGTAAGCATAGGTGATGCTTTAGTTCATACAATTAATAGAGATGAGACAGAAAGATATGTTGTCATATTTACTTCAACCACTATAAGAGTATTTGATCTTGATGGAACTGAAAGAACTGTAAATAATCTTTCTAATTCCAGTGGTTATTTACTTTGTGATTCTCCTCGTTTACAACTTAAAGCTACCACTGTTGCTGATTTTACTTTTGTTGTAAATACAAATATTAGAACTGGTATGGACACAAGCCAACGAAGCTTACCAGATTCAAATATTACTCAAGCTATTGTTTTTGTAAATCAAGTTTCAGACAACACTGAGTATGGCATAACAGTAGATGGAGTTACAGTTACAGATAACACCACAAATGACACTACTTTAAGCACTACACAAGTTGCTACTGACTTAAAAACTGGATTAGAAGCAGGTCTTGCAACAATTGTTAATGGAGTTACAGTTTTAGATTTTACCATTGCACAAAATGGACCTGTGCTACATATAAAAAAAACAGATGGTACTGATTTTGCTATTGATGGTACTGATACTCAAGGTAATACTCAACTAACCGTAATTAAAAATAGCGTTCAAAGATTTACAGATCTACCAACTGTATCTCCTCCTGGTTATGTAGTTGAAGTAAAGGGAGATGAATCTACTAATTTTGATAATTACTATGTGAAGTTTGTCACTAATAATGGTGGCACTCAAATGGAAGAAGGGCAGTGGGAAGAATGTGTGAAACCTGGTATTGATTTTAAATTTAATTACGACACAATGCCTCATGTTTTAATAAGACAGGCTGATGGTAATTTTAGATTTTCACAAGTTAATGGTAATAATTATTTAGTACCAACTAATACTGGTACATACGCTCAAGCTGGTAATTTAGTTACTATTACTATTAACAATCATGGCTTACAAACTAACGATAAAGTTGAACTAACATTTACTACTGCACCTAATGCTCAAAGTGCAGGCTTTCAACCAACTGACGGTATTGCACAAGGAGCAGGTATTAAATATACAGTTTTTGTTCCTAATGCTGGTAATAATGCAAACTTTTTTACAATAAACCGAACAGAACATAATAGTGTTCCACTTTCAAGTCCTACTGTATCTGACAGTGGGTCAGCCAGTATTGCATTTCAACAGACACTTCCTGTATGGGGAGAACGAAATGTAGGTGATGAAAATTCAGCACCTAAACCTTCTTTTATTGGACATAAAATAAATAATATTTTCTTTTTTAGAAATAGATTAGGTTTTCTAGCTAATGACAATGTAATTTTATCTAGCGTATCTAAATTCTTTCAATTCTTTCCTGAGACTGTTTTAACAGTTATAGATAGTGATCCTATAGATGTGGCAGCATCACATACAAAGGTTGCAATTTTAAAAAATGCAATAAATATGGGAGAACAATTGATATTATTTTCAGATCAATCACAATTTATTTTAAGCAGTTCATCAGATAGTCTTACACCTAAAACTGCAAACATCTTAGTTGCAACAGAGTTTGATAGTAGCGATATTGCCACACCTGTAGGAGCAGGTAATTCTATTTATTATTTAACAACTAAGGGAGAATTTTCTGCTGTTAGAGAATACTTAGTGTTAGGTGGACAACAAAAGATAAGAGATGCTGCTAATATTACAGTTCATGTTCCAAAATTAATACCAAATGATATTTATAAAATTGCTATTTCTACAAGTGAAGATACGTTGGTTTTATTAAGTGCTTCAGAATCAAATAAACTTTATATTAATAAATGGTTATATGGAAGTAATAATGAAAAAATATTAAACTCATGGTTTGTTTATCAATTTGATGAAGGTAGAAGTATTAAAAATATAGATTTTATTGGTAGTGAATTATTTATTGTAAGTGAAGATGATGTTTACTCTGGTTCAACTTCAAGAGTTTATTTAGAAAAACTGCCTTTTCAAACAGATGTTAAAGAACCTAACTGTGATTATGAATATCATCTAGATCGAAAGATAACAGAATCTACTACTGGAGTGTCAATTACTTATGATGCAAGCACAAATTTATCTGAGATCACTTGTCCTTACAGGCTTGATACTCAAATAAAATTAGTATCAAGACATTTAGCACCATCAGTTCGTGCAACCTATAACAGTACAAATGCAAATAATGTGGTAACAATAACCAAAACCAGTCATGGATTTAATACTGGAGATGAAGTAGAAATTACTTTAGCAGATCAAACAATTTTTACTTTTGAAACAACTCCAGGAAATATAGATACTTCTTTTATCGAAAGCAGTAGATTTAGATTATTAAAAGACAAATTTATTATTACCAAAGTTAATGATGATACATTAACATTTCAAACAACAACTAATTTAGGAACTATAAATTCTTCATCTAATACAAGTGGTTTAGAACCTTTATGCACAATAAAAGAAACAAGTTCTTTTGTTCCTGGTTTGGTTGGTAATAATACAAATGGTGATGACAAAAGAGATGTAAGTCCAGGAGAAGTTTTTGATATGGATTTTTCTACTGATTTTTTAGTTGGTAGTAATAATAAATTTAAAGTTGCAGGTGATATAAGAAGAACAAAATTTATTATGGGTGAAAATTATTTGATGATTTATGAATTTGCAAAACAACGATATACGGAAACTGAAAAAGGTGGTAGTGAACAATTAGGAGGTAGATTACAGTTAAAAGATTTTTATTTTAAATTTGAAAACACTGCAATAATCCAAGTAAGCGTTAGTTTTGATGATCCTACTGAATTAAGTAATACAACACCAGCACGTACCTATAGATTTAATTCTTTAATTGGATCTCCCAAAACAACTTTAGGATCAATAAAATTACAGAAAGGTACATTTAAAGTACCAGTAATGAGCAGAGCAGATAAAGTACGTATAAGTATTTTTGGTTTTGAATATTTACCAACAAATATTACAAGTGCTGAATACGAAGCTAATTTTTATATTAGATCTCAAAGAACATAATGGGTTATTTAAGAAAAGCAAATATAGCTGACCTTAATCATGTATGTAAACACATGAGAGATATGGATAGGTTAGAAGCTGTATATCAAACAGGTAACGAACCAGAAGATGCTTTACGTTTAAGCTACTTATCAGGGCAGCAAGTGTTGGCAATAGCTGGTGATAATGACCAACCAATGGGATTATGTGGTGTTATAAGTGATGGTTGTATATGGATGATATGTACTGATGAATTATTTAGTAATAAAAAATATAGAATACAACTGATAAGAAAAGGTAGAAAATGGGTAGATAAGTTGTTGCAATCTTACAAAGTCTTATATAATTTTGTATATGCAGAGAATCATTCTGCTATTAAATGGTTAAAAGCTTTGGGATTTACATTTGTGAACTATTATGAAAAGTATGGAGATCAAGAAAAACCATTCTACGAATTTGTGAGGATTGCATAGATGTGTGTATTTGCTGCTGCTGGACCAGGTATTTTAGGTTTAGGTGGTGCTGCCAGTAATTTGTTTCTTGGATCTTTAGGTCTTAACGCAGTTACTGGTTTAGCAGGTAGATCAGCTAAACAAGCAGCAGCAAGGCGAGCATATCAAGCAGCATTAATAGGAAACAGATCAGCAGAACAAGCTTTTGCTAGGCAACAAGAAGCCTTGGGAGCACAGTTAAAAGAAACAGAAGCATCAAAAGCACAAGAGAAATTAGCAGCATCCCTTAGAGGATTACAGGCACAGGGTCGTTTAAGGGCAAGTGAAAGAGCAGGTCTTACTGTTGGTTTATTATTACGTGATCAAGAAAGACAAGTTGCAAACTTTAGAGAATCTATAAACCAATCACTTGAATCAGCGAGAAGACAATATACAAGAAATACTGAAGGTCAGATAGCACAAAGAGATAACATAAGAAATCAACTACAGAGCACTGTTAATGAAGCTTATAATCAAGTACCTTCACTTGCTGGCACCTTACTTAATGTAGCTACTCAAGGCTTATCTTCTTACACAGACCTTACAGGTGGGTTAGGCCGTAGAAATACTATTACATCTTCTTCTACTCCATTTGAATATGGAGAACAGTATTTCACTAATTTACCTAATCCTTTTGGTTAATTATGACATCTAGTTTTCAAAGCACAGCTTTTCAATCCTCTGCAAGACCTGTAGATACTTTTGTACGACCTCCCAGTGTTCTACCTAAAACTGGTGTTGAAGAACTTGCTACTGTCTTATCTTCTATAAATCCTAAACTACAACAATTTATATCATTTCAACTAAATCAAGAAAAACAAAAACAAGAACAGCTTGGAATGGAAAAAGTTATACAAGCTAGTAAACCAGAGTTGCAAAAAATTATAAGTCAAGTAAAAAAACAAGATGGTTCTAAAGCTGCAAGACAACTTATTGGTAGTAATATCTTTTTTAGAGCAGGTGTAGAAAAACAATTAGCTAAAACTCTTGGGTCTTTTACAGAAACAAAAGCAAAAACATTTTTTGATAATTACACAATACAAAAACAACTTAATGATGGCACTGTTGTAGATATACCATTAGAGCAATATGATATTGATTCACCAGAATTTCAATCTGCTTTAGAAGAATTTAATCAGTCTTCTAAAAGTGATACCAAAGGTATAAGACAATTATATATAAGTGAATTTTTCTTACCTCAACGAAGCAAAGCTTTAGAAAAAATACATATAAATCATAAAAAAAATCATAATGAATATAAAGTTCAAAATGCAGAACAAGGTATTCAATATTCTTTAAAATTAGGGTTTTTAAATATAGACGATAACCAAGAAAAAATAGATGAAGGACTTATTGATAATCCAAATAATTTATCAGGTATTGATATATCAAGAAATGCTGTGCAAGAAACTTTACAGGATTTTGTTGATAATGGTCTTACAGAAGCAGTTTCACCTTCAAGTATGATAGAAATTGTTAAAGATACAGCTAATAGTATATTTTTAGAAAATGAAGATAATAACTTAGATGGATATGACGCTGTAAATGATTTTTTAAAATTTGCTGGTGAATTACAAGTCGGACCAAGACAAATAAAAAAAGATGGTACTTTAAAAGAAACAAAGCTTAAAGACTTTTATCAAGAAGATATTAGAAAACTAAGAGTTGATTTATTAAATGCTAGTGAAAAGTTTAGAGATGAAGAAGAAAGAGATGCTATTGAAAATAGACAAAAGATATTTCTTGATGAAATAAAACAGTATGGTTTCTTTCAAGTTGAAGATGAAAAAGTAAATAGAAACAGACTTAATAATCTTGCTGAGCTTTATCCAGAAGAACTAGATTTCTTAAAAGATAAAATTGAAATTGAAGATTTTAGTAGAGATGATTGGTTTAGAAACTTTGAAAATGATTTAAGATTTAAAGGAGTTTATGATACGAACCCTTCTAGGGCATACACAGAATTAATTAAATTTGAAAAGTCATTAGGTGTAACGATTACAGATGAAGACAAAAGAAATTTAGATCGACTAAAAAATGAAATAGAAGAAACTTTAGGTAAAGGATTAAGAACAAATAGAAGCACAGAGATATTAAATAATTTAAAAACAGCAAAAGATATGATTGGGGAAAAAGACGTAAGAGGTATTATTACTTTAGGAAAAGAAGAAACAGCAAATTTTTATGATTTAGAAAAAAGATATGTTGATAAAATTAGAGAAATAGAAAGTGATCTAACTAAAACAACAGAAGAAAGAAATGAATTAATAAAAGAAGAAACTATTAAATTATTTGTTGATGCTAAAAAAATAAAAACAGGTGGATATGATCCTACTGGAATTATGGCTGAAGTTGATAAGCGTTTTAAAGAATTTCAAATACAAAAAAACAATAACAATCCTTTTATTCAAGATAAGCAAGATAAAAAAACTGGTGCTGAATTATTCTTTGGTGGTAGAAAAAATAATTTTGAAGGCGGTGCATTTAGCGAAGGAGGTTTTACAACAGTTGATATAGTTTCTGGTGATACTCTATCTGGTATTGCAAATGATTTAGATACTTCCGTTGAAGCAATTATGAAAGCAAATAATATGACTGATACTAATATTCAAATAGGTGATGTCTTAGTTATACCAGAAGGTATTACTGACCCTAATAAAGTAGATGCTCCTAACTTTGATATGAATAAATTAATTACAAGTAGTGACCACCCATTTAATCCTGTTAGAGAAAAACATAATTTTCAAGTCATTTATAATATTGCCAAAGACATAGGTATAAAATATCCCGAACTTGTAGCTGCACAAGCTATGGAAGAAACAGGTTATGGTAAAGATCAATCAGCAGATAACAATTTCTTAGGTCTTAAGGCTACATCTTCAGAGGTTGCAAGAGGTCAATCTGAAAGAAAGATGACTACTGAAGATAGAGGTCAAGGTAGAAAACCAGAAGTAGCAGACTTTAAAACATTTAATAATATCAGAGAAATGATGATGCAATATAAAAAAGAGTGGAATGATAATTTCTTAGGCAGAAAAGGCATAGCAAATGCAGACAGTATTGAAGAAGCAATTAAAATGCTACAAGCTGAAGATTATGCAACTAATAAAGATTATGATAAAAATGTATTAAGCATTATTAGTCGTGCCACTAGAGAAGGTTGGTTTTAAACTATGACAGATTCAAATTTTAATAACAAGCAACCTATTCGTGGTTTTAAAAAAGTAAAAGGACTTTTTTCTGATGTAGAAGCAAATTTTTTAGATCCTATTAATGACAATATATATAAACAAACAGAAAGTTTTTTAGATTGGGATATAGATGTAGATTTAGAAAAGTCTTTAAATAATTTTTATACAAGAGGAGATGAAGGTACTTATAAAGATATAAAAGGAGATCCATATAAACAAGCAGCAGGTTTAGGTATCGAAGTTGGTACTGGTGTTCTTACAGATCAATTAACTGTAGGTCTACTAGCAGGTGGTCCTGTTGGTATTGGTGCTTATGGTGTTATTAATTTTGGGTCTGGTTTTGGATCAAGCATACTTGCACAAAAGACAAGAGGAGAAGCCAACATAAATTATGGAGAAGCTATATCAGCAGGTCTTATACAAATGATACCTTTTGGATCTACAGCTAAAATAGGAAAAGGAGGTTTAAAAAGGGCTGCTTTGCAAGGAGCTTCAACAGCAGTAGCAGATAGACAAATACAAAAACTTATTAATGAACAAGAACTATTATCACCGACAGAATTTGCTACTTCCGCTACTCTTGGTGCTGGTCTTGGTCTTACATTCAAAGGTGCTATAGAGGGTCTTGAAAGTCTAAGTAAAAAGTTTGCTGGCAAAACAGCACAAGAAATAAATAATACAATAACTAAAGAAGAGAAGATACAAGTAGATGAAATAGTAAAACAAGCTAGTAAATCAAAAAAAATATTAAATCAACAACCAAATAATATAGAAGCAAACGAGACTACAAAACCCAAAAGAGTATTTCAATTACCTAAGTCCTTGCAACGCATGAAACCTAGATATGGGTTAGCAAGCATACAGTTTGAATCTGAATTAGATCAAGTTGCTTACATTATTAGAAGCGGTAAAACTAAATCTAAAGCTGAAGATAGAATTGTAGCAGCATTAGAAGCTCAAGGATTTTCAAAGGCAGAAATAAAGGCTCATGGTGTAAAGGTTCACCAAAAAGTAAAAGATATGGTTACAGAAATGACAGGTAATGCTAAAGCATCTCCTGACAATACTTCTGGACTTATTTTAAAAATACCAGCAGATGCAAAATATTTTGGGGAATCTGTTAGTACAGTTGCTAAAAAGAAAAAACAAGACTTAGGAGATACATCAAAAACACCACAGCAATATACAAACAAAGGAGTTAAAGGTACTTTCCAAGAAGGCATAGATCAAACTATTAGAGAAATGAAAGATAATAATGTATTTGAAGGTAGAAAATCACAGTTAAAAACAAAGCTTGGTGCTTTAAATTTATATGATGACAGAGTTATAGATCTTAAAAATTCAAAAAGAATAAGAGCTATGGCTGAAGAATATATAAAATTTTATGGTGAAAGACCACCTGATGAGTTGGCTTTTGCTTTAGCACAGAACGTAGTATTAGCTTCAGATGGAGTTGTTAATGCAAATACAAAATATGTAAATGCTTTAAATAGTAAAGATTTTAAATTAATAGAACAAGCAGCAGATGAATTAAATGACGCTTTAGAGAAAGTAGAAGATTGGTTAACTATGGATATAAAAGCAGTTAGAACTCCCTTTGGTCGTGTAGGTAAAACTTTACAAGCTAAACCTGATTCTGGTATCGCAGGTAAAACCCCAGAAGAAGTAATGGATATGACACCTGCACAAAAACGAGAAGCAACAGAACAGGTAGGAGAATCAACTTTAGATTTTAATGAAGCATTAAGAGAGAAAAGAGATTTTAAAGCATTATTAAAACAACGTATTCAAGAAGCAAAAGAATCGGGAGACTTAGATGATTTGTATAGATTGGCAAATCGTATAGAACGTACAGATGGCAAAGTAGAACAAATAGTCGCCATGAAAAAAGTTGATGGTTTTATGGGTACTTTAGATAAAACAATGAGAACCGTTAACGAAGTAGGTATCAACGCATTACTCTCTGCACCTACCACACAAGAAGTTAACTTTATATCAGGAGTAGCACAGAGTTATTTAGCAGCTTTAAAACTAGCTTTAGGTTCAAATAATTTAAAAGAATTAGAAGGTGCTAAAAAACATTTGTTTGCTTTAAATTCTAATTTGAATTTTGGTCTTAAAGCTTGGAAAAAGTCTTGGGATATGGAAGATAACTTTGTAAATATTGGAAACTATAAAGGTGATACTGGACAAAGATTTATGATTTCTTCTGATGGTGATAATTTAGCTTCTAGGTTTGTAGATGGTACAGGTAAATTTATAAGATTACCAATGAGACTCATGACATCAACTGATGCTTTAATACAAGCTCCTAACATTATTGCTGCTGCTACATTTGAATCTTTCAATGAAGGTCTTAGACTTGGCAAACAAGGAGATGAATTAGATAAATTTATAAAAGGTCATGTTGATTCAATTCTTCAATACTATGCTGAGAATGGCAAAGTGCCTTTAGGTAGTGGTAGTGAAGATATTGTAGATACTGGTTTAACAGAAAAGATATTAAAACAAGCACAGGATTTTGGTAAAACAATAACCTTTACACAAGATATAAGAACAGAAGATTATTTTGGCAAAGGTGCTTCTGCTTTAAATAAGTTTGCTAATAAACACCCACTTGCTAGATTTTATTTTTCTTTTACAAAAGCACCAACAAACATCTTAAAATCAAACGCAAGATTACTTCCTATTATCAATCAACCTATGGTTATTGATACAGGTAAAGGTTTTACTAATTTAAACCCATTAAATCAGGTACTTTTACCAGAGATAAGAAATGATTTGTTAAGTGCAGATCCAATCATTGCACAACAAACAAGAGGTGAAATACGTTTAGGCATGGGTCTAGCAATGCTGATTGGTGCAACTGCTATGGACTATAGAAGAAAATTAAGAGATGAAGAATTTGTACCTCCAATAATTTTGACAGGTGGTGGTCCTAATTTTGGAAAACCAGAAGGTGCTGCTATGTGGAAAGCTATGTGGAAAAATGGTTGGCGACCATACAGTAAAGGAACTTTGCAGTATGACGAAGATGGCGAACCTTTATTTGGTGATGATGGTGAACCAGTATATGTATATGAAACTTACGAAAATATACCCGAACCTATGGCTGGTTATCTACGTCTGATGGTAGATTTCATCAACGCTTCTGGTGTGATTGGTGATAAACCTTATGACGATTTTACTATTGGTTGGATAGGTGCTGTAGGTAGAAATATTTTTAATAGAAGTTTTACAGCACAAATAAATGAATTGTTAAATATATTTCAAGCAGTACCTAAAGTAGGAGAAGGAGATCAAAGTCAAGTTGATAGTCCTACAAATTATAGACTTAAAAAGTTTTCAGAATATGTTGGAAGAACACTAACAGGAAGAGGACTTGGTGCTGTTCAAGTTGGGTCAAAAACTATACCTATACCTATTCCATATTCAAACTTAGGAGTAAGACTAAAACAGACACCAGCAGATGTTTTAAAAATAATGGGTTTTAGTAATGAAGAAGTGCAACTTTTACAACAAAGAGTTGATACAAAAGTTAGAGAAGGTGATGCAATAAATCAAGAACTTTCAATAAGTGATCCTGACTTCAATAAACATAATGCGTATCAAAGAGTTTTAAGAGACATAATTAATCAATCACAAGAAAAATTTATGGGTATTAACTATGATTTACCTTTTATGTATGAACATATAACAAATGAACCAGTGCTATATCCACAAAAGAAAGGATTAGATTTGTTTTCTTTATCAAGACATAGTAAAAGTAAAAATTACAAAATATATAAAGCTCAGAAAATAATAGGAAGATTATTACCAGAACCAAAAGAAATTATTACTGGCACAATAACAGGTGGACGTAAGAATGTAGCACCTATTAAATTAAATACAGGTGATTATAATAAGTTAAAAGAAGTTATAAATACTGTAAAATTAGATAGAGATGGTTTTGGTGAAAAAACAATATTAGAAAGTATGAATGAATTTCTTGAAAGTCGTGATTATATTTTTAGAGAAAACATTATTGAAGAGAATGGTTTAAATTCTGATATTGGTAGAGTAGCAGCACAAGAAATATATTTAAAACTGGCACAGATAAATAGAGACTATATAAGACATGGTGAAAACTTGTATTTTGAAAGTAGAGGTCAAAATGAATTACAGCAAAGATTTGATAAAAAGAATAAAATTAAAATAGATTATATTAATGCATTAGAAAAACAATTAAACCAATTATCTAATTAATTATGGCTACTAACACTGCTGCATCTTTTACAAACCATACTGGTAATATTTTTGTTAACAAAACTAATAAAGATATAATAAAACTAATTCAATTCATATCTTATAATTAATCATGGCTTCTAATTCTGGGTCTTCTACTTCTAATACAGTAGTCGGTAATGGTACTGCTGGTCCTTTTACTATTAGTTTTGATTATTTAAATAGAACTGATGTTGAAGTATTAGTTGATGGTGTATTAAAAACTGAGACAACTCACTACACTTTTGATAGTAAATTTAATATCTCATTTACCTCTGGTAACGAACCTGCAAATGGAGCTAATATTGTTTTTCAAAGAAATACTAAAGTAAATACTGCAAGGATTTCTTTTAGTGATGCAAGTGTTTTAAAAGCATTAGATTTAAATCAAAATAATGATCAGGTCTTACATGCAATACAAGAACTAGTTGATGATTATGTTAAAAGAGATGGTACTAAAACTATAAAAGGTAATTTATCTTTTGAAGGAACTACTGAAGATAATAATCAAACTTCATTAGCAGTAACAGATCCTACTCAAGATAATACTATTACTCTTCCTAATACAACTGGAACAGTTATTACATCAGGAGATACAGGTACTGTAAGTTCAACAATGATCACTGATGGAACTATTGTAAATGCTGATATAAATGCAAGTGCAGCTATAAGTGGTTCTAAGTTACAAGCAGCCTCTGGATCTAATCCTGGAAGTATGTCTGCTAGTGATAAATCAAAATTAGATAATATTGAAAATAATGCGACCGCAGATCAAACAGCAGCAGAAATAAGAACACTCGTTGGTAATGCTACTGATAGTAATGTTTTTACAGATGCTGAAAAAAGTAAATTATCAGCAATAGAAAATAATGCGACCGCAGATCAAACTGGAGCAGAAATAAAAACAGCGTATGAAGGAGAAGCAAATACTAACGCTTTCACCGATGCAGAAAAAACAAAACTTTCTGGTATAGCCACAGGAGCAGATGTAACCTCATCTAATTCAGTAGGAGCATTAAATGATGTCGATCTAACAGGTGTAGCTGATAATAAAATTCTTAAATATCAAGCATCAAGTGCAAAATTTGTTATTGCTGATGATACAGGTGGAGGTGGAGGTTCTAGTACTTTTACAGGGCTTACTGATTCTCCAACAAACTACACAGGAGCAGCAGGTAAAACAGTTAAAGTTAATTCAACAGCAGATGGTGTAGAGTTTGTTGATGTAAATACAGATTTAGATCAAGATAGTACACCACAACTGGGTGGTAACTTAGATGTACAAAGCAATGAAATTAATACAAGTACAACTGACGGAAATATAGTTTTAAATCCTAATGGTGCTGGTGTTGTTGAAATCAAAGGTGATGGTACAGCTAATGGAACTGTTGGGACAATAAAGCTTAATTGCTCAAATAATAATCACGGAGTACAAATTGCTTCACCACCGCACTCTGCTGGTGCAAGTTACACCCTTACTTTGCCTAATACAGATGGAAATGCTAATCAAGTTTTGAAAACTGATGGCTCAGGTGGTCTTGATTGGGTAGATCAAACAACTGATACCAATACAACATATACTGCTGGTACTGGCCTGACACTTACTGGTACTACATTCTCTGTTGATACTTTGAATCAAAATACTACAGGAACATCAGGAGGGTTAACTGGTACACCTTCGATTACTGTTAATCAAGTTACAGCAGCAAGCTTAGATATTTCTGGAGATGTAGATGTCGATGGTACGTTAGAAGCTGATGCGATTACAGTAAACGGTACTGCTTTAGCCGCTTCAGCAACAACTGATACTACTGATGCAAATAATATTTCTAGCGGAACTTTAGCAGCAAATAGGGTCGCACAACTAAATCAAAATACTACAGGATCAGCAGCAACATTAACTACACCAAGGACTATAAATGGTGTTAACTTTGATGGCTCTGCTGATATAACTGTAGCTGACTCAACAAAGATGCCTCTTGCTGGCGGTACTTTTACAGGTGAAGTTATTTTTCAAAAGGAGATAACTGAAACTGTTTTTGCAATAACAGATGCCTCTTCAGTAGCCTTAGATCCTATTAATGGAATGATTCAAACTTGGACATTAGGAGCAAATAGAACTGCAACTGATTCTCTTACTACAGGGCAATCAATGCTTCTTATAGTTACTGCAAGTGGTTCTTCTTATACAATGACTTGGCCAACGATGACTTGGGTAGGAGGTTCTGCTCCAACATTAGGAGGTGCTACACCAACAGCAATAGAATTATTTAAAGTTGGCAGTACATTATATGGTGCAACTGTAGGAGATTTAGGTTAATGAGATCGCATAGGCTACGTGCTGCTGCTGGTGGTGATGTTGGGGTAATTAAATCTGGTGCTGTTTTACATTGGGATTTTGGAGATGTAAATTGTTGGAATAGAACTAGCAATAACGTTTTAGATCTAAGTGGTAATAGTCGTAATGGTAAAATAATAAATTATAATTCATCATATGCTCTTTTAGGTCAGGTATGGAGCCAATCATATAATTCAGCTAATGGAGGCTACTTAGAAGCTAGTGCAACTTACAGTGGTAAAGCATACTATACAGATATGCCTGGTATAAGTGTTAGTGGAACTTCAGCATCACAAGCAGATCTTTTTCGTGTTCCCTCAACTGGGGGTAATCTAAATTTATGGTATTCTACAAGTTCTTCACTTGCTGCATATACTCTTGAATTTATTTATGATGCAAAATTGCCTAGAAATGCTGACACTGGAGCTTATGAAAACAAAACAACATCATCCTCAAAACTTTATGTAGGATATGAAGGTCATTCACTTTACGAATTTCATACTTATGCTATAAGAAACGGTACTTTCGCAAAACCTACAATGGGTCTTTTTCTTGGACAGTCTGATTTTGCTGAAATTGGTTTTACTGGAAATGATGATGATTATGCTGGTGCAGCTACTTGGAAATTAACTAATAGTTATGCACCATATGCTAATTTTTCTTATAGTGGTAGTAATACAGGTTGGGAGCAAATCATAATAACTAGAGATAGTAGCGGTAATTTAAAAATGTATAGAAATAAAAATTTATTTTATTCAGTAACTTCAAACACTGATTATTATTATAATTTCAGTCAATTATACTTACAGATTTTTAACGTATATTCACAGTGGTTTGCTTTTCAAGGAAAATGGGGAGTTATAAGGGGATATGATCAATCTTTTACACTAGCAGATGTTACAAGTCAATACAACGCACAGAAATCCCGATTTGGGCTACCTTAAAATTTAATTATGAACTATGCAATTATTGATGGTACCACTGTAAAAAGCACTGGTACAATACAACAACTATTTCCTAATACAAGTTTTAGTATTACAGGACCAAATGCAGATTTTCTTACTGAAAATAACGTAGTAGAACTAGTAGAAAATCTTAGCTATACGACACCAACACAAAAACTATCAACTGTAGATGCTTATGTGGAAGGTGGTAAAGCCTACAACGTAAGAGTAGAAAACACAACAGCAGATGAACAGACTGAACTAATTAATCAGAAATGGATACAAATTAGAGAACTAAGAAATGAAATTTTAAAAGATACCGACTGGAGAGCCAGTAGCGATCTCACCTTATCTGATGATTGGAAGACTTATAGACAGGCTTTGCGTGACGTGCCAACGCAGTCAGATCCATATAACATTACTTGGCCTTCAGCACCCAGTAGCTAAAGGTCAAATATTTTAGTTATACACTGCTAGTTGTAAATACTTAGAGATCAATTAATATATAACTTTAATTTTTTAAAATTATGCTTAAGAAAGTTTTAACACTATCTGCTGCATCTGTAGCACTTAGCGTTCCAGCTTATGCAGGATTCTATCTAAACCCTGAGTTTAACCAAACCAACGTAGGTTCTGAGTGGGGTGGTAATGCAATAGACCTTCACATTGGTTATGAGAACACTGTTGGAGAGAATGGATCGTTCTATCTACAAGGTGGTCCTAGTTTCATCAATCCTTCTGTAGGAGATTCTGACACTAAGCTTTCTGGTAAAATTGGTGGTGGATATGATCTAAGCGATAAATTAAATGCTTATGGTGAGTTCGCTGTTGTAACAGATGACGTTAATACATACGGAACTAAGGTTGGCTTGAAGTATAGCTTCTAGTCATCATACTTAACGTGACATATAGAGGTGCAATAGCCATTACAGACACAAAGGTTATAATGGTAACAGGCACTAATGCCTTTAAAAATGCATCTCTAATCATGTTAAATAAAATTTCTTCTATCTTATCTATCGTATCGTTTGTTATCAGCATTTCAACTTTAGGTGGAGCTTATGCAGGATATCGTTACTTAACCAGCCCACAGTTTGAAAAGATGATGATGGAAAAGGTTATGGGTAAAGTATCAGGACTCATGCCAAAAGCATTAGATAACGCAATGCCTAGCAGCACTGGTATATCTATACCTAAGTTTTAGTGCCAAGTATAAAAGTACCGAAGATAACGATACCAACTGTTGATATTCCTTCTG
>CEWJ01034609.1_pt1 | contig 16418 bp, 14 predicted proteins | sample 350291 | NCBI WGS metagenome assembly CEWJ01 (sample SAMEA2622923, study PRJEB7988) | marine metagenome | isolation source: saline water (ENVO:00002010), including | reverse complement strand
ACTTGGGTAAAAATATGTGCAAATAAAAATATAAAAATTTTATTAATAGTCATTTTTAATTTTTTTTATTATAAAAAACGGAAAATACAATACAAGTAAATATAAAATTAAAATTGGTTGACCAAATAGTAAATAATATGGGAATTCATAATTTGTTAAAATATTTACAATAGGATTATTGACGTCTGGTAATTCAGAAACATATAAATAATTTGCAAAAAGACCCTCTGAATTAACACCTAAAACTTTATTAATTATGACAGCAATAGGTATGATTAAATTGATAAATAAGTAAGTATTTAAAATATCTTTAAAATTCAATTTCATTCCATAAGCAAATAACAACCAAAATACGTTTAAAATTATTAAGGAATGTTGCAAATGGGCAGTTATTACTCCTAACAAATTATATATTTGACCGAAATCAGGAGTTAAAATACCTTGTAAGGCACCGGATAGACCCAATAAAAATGCTGAACTAAACATAAAATTATGCAAATGTGATTTCTCATTTTGGTGTCCATTTTTCAAGTGCCAGTAAATGGCAACTAATGAAAAGTAAAATGCTATATGACAAAAATGTATTGGCAAATCTCTCTGCCATGAAACATTATATTTTGAATCCCATATAAAACGATTAAGATGATCTAATACTTCTTGGATAATACAAAAGTATATCAAAATTTTTGATATGAAATTAATTTTACTCTTATGGATTTCATTTGAATTTAAAAAATATCCTACTGCTGAAAGAAGCAAGATAACAAATAGCATTATATAAGAAGTTGTATAATGATAATTTTCAATCTCAAAAGAGCTTAAAGTATTTATCATGAATTAATCAGTTGATAAAATAATATTCATAAGCAAAATAATATCTTGTATGTTAAGTCCCCCATCCTGATTAATATCAGCAATCAAATCAGAGTCTTGATTACCTAAAATCATCCCAACAATAACTACTACATCAAGAACATTTAAATCTCCATCATAATTCACATCTCCTGATAATGCATCATTAAATACCAATATTTTAAAATCATCAACTGCAGCTTCAATAATTGAACCACCACTACCTGCATCACCTGGGTATGAAATATCTTCAGCTATGAATCTAATTTGCATTTGATTTGTCAATTCAATAAAATTTTCATCCAAAATATGTACTTTTCTTGTCCATTGATTTGAATTTTGGTTAGTTAATTCAAGCTCAATCCAATTAATACCACCATCATTTGATATATCAACTCTCCATACATCATTACCTGGATTTGCTCCACCTGCTGCGTTATTCACAAACCATCTCCAATATGATACTACCGCAGTGGAATAATCTGATAAATCATATATTTGACTGCTTAGAGTTGTACTTCCTCCATCAACATCTCCAAAACCAAATTCACTATTATTATTTGAAACATTATTGCCTGTTACGTAACAATATTGTCCTGTTGGAGTGTGATCAAAATCAGGTTGAATTATCACACCGTTATCATCATAAGTCGGATTTGGAACAGCTCTCTCCCATATACCTGCAGTTGCATCATCGCTGGGCGAACCAACTATCCAATTATCATTAGATTCAAAATCTTGTTCTACAAAGACTTCAGGATCTCCAATTAATAAATTAACAGAATTAGTGGTTGTTGCTCCGTTTTCATCATAAATATTAATTAAAATCTCTTCTATTGTGCCACTAATTGCTGAATTTGAGACAGAAAAATTTAAAGCTCCAAAATTTATTGATTCGCCAGATTCAAAATTGCTTAAAATGATTTCGGTTTCACTGAAAATTATATTTTCTGAAGAATTAATTTGAATGAAAACATTTCCAGAAGCATCAGATAAACCAAAATTGTTTACTGATAAATACATTGAATAATCACTACCTTGTACAAAATTTTCTTCATCTACAAATGCATTTGAGGCATAACTTGGACCTGCAACTAAAGCTAAGTATTGGTTTGCATACAAATTTTCTTCACATAATGGTATTATCCTGCTTGTAGCTGGCCAAAAACCGTCTTGACTCGAACCGACTTCAGGCGTATACGCAAATATTCCATGACTACCATACATCCAGTCGCATGCTTCTCCGTTTACAGGATAAAGTATATCTACACCAGTTCCGAGGTAATAACCGTTTTCACTTACTAATTCTTGACCAATTTGATCGAATGTATTCAAGTCATCTTGATTCATCGGGTTATTGTAAGTATATCCAAAGGGATATAATAATAAATTACTATAGCTATGATAATTAAATGCTACTGGAAAGTCATGTTCTTCAACAAAATTTCTCATAGCCTGTGTTTCAGGCTCTGAAAAAGCAAAAGTACCCCGATAAGTTTCATCACATCCATCACCACTTGAACCTGACGATTCGCACTGATTTCCTAAAAAGTTACCTTGACAATTCCATGCATAACCATAATTTCTGTTTAAATCGACACCATCTACACCTCCATTACATGTCTCTTTTCTATTTTTACGCTGAAGAGCACCTCCATTTGGTGAAATCTGTTGATTGTAAACTAAACCATCAGGATTTAATGCAGGTATAAACCATAACTCTCTTTGATCTAAAATATTTTTTGCAATAGGATCTGTGTCGTAATTTTCAACTAACCAATTCATGTAATAAAATAAATTCATATAACTCATTGGCTCACGAGAGTGATGTAATCCAGTATATAATACTTCAGGTTCGTCTTCATCTATATTTGGATTATCACTCATTTTTATGGCCCATATTTGTCTTCCTTCCAATGTTTCACCAATAGAAATTTTTTGAGCTACTAGATTCGGATAATCTTGAGCAAGCTCATCTAAATTTTCTACTATTTCATTGAATGTGTAATAACCTCCCATTGAACCATACTCAAAATCTCTGGATTCCATATCATTAGTCAATCTAGATCTATAAAACTCTTCTAAATCATCATGTAATATTTCATACTTTACATTATTTAATTCTAATTTTTTTAGATCATGCATATCAACAACAAATTTTATTGATTTATCGGATTCCATGTGAACGTGATCCATATCTAAGTTTAAAAACTTAAGTCTATTTACAAGTAAGGGATTGACATCGTTGATTTTTATTTCTTTGTAAGTCTCATGTGATAATACAGTTGAAACCATCAAACAAATTAGTAATATTTTTTTCATTATTTACCTCAATAAAATTAATTCTTTTGTATTAAAATATATTTTATACAAACCTAATATATATCAATAATTTATACAATTATTTTTACATTATATTACATTATTAACACATAAATTAAATAATTACATGTCAAAAATATATAATGCTGAATTAAAAATTAGTAAAGTATGTAATGAAATAGTTTCAAAAAATAAATTTGTTTACTTTTTTTTTAAATTTATAACTACTTTTGCAGAATGGTGGATGTACTTAATTTATGCTTTTGCTCTTATTATATTTTATGATTTTAATACAGCTTTAAAATTGATTAAGATTGGTTCAATTGCTTTTTCTTTTCATTACCCAATCTACTTTATAATCAAAAATTACACAAAAAGAATAAGACCTTGTGATACTAACAATGATATTGAATCATTTATAAAACCTCCTGATAAATATAGCATGCCCTCTGGTCATAGTTCCGGCAGTAATATTGTAACTCTTATATTTGTATATTATTTTTCAATCTCTCATTTTTTTTACTTAATACCTATACTAATAGCTTCTTCAAGAGTTTTTTTAGGTGTTCACTATATAAGCGATACCATCATTGGATTAGCACTTGGATATTTTTGCTTTAACATATCAATATTGATAGTAGCATAGATGGAAAAAAGCAAAGTTAGAAGAAATTTAAATTTATCTACAATTGAAGGTATGTTTTGGGCCGTAATGTATGGTGCAGGGGATTCATACATCTCTGCTTTAGGCGTTTTTTTAAATTTTACAGCCTTTCAAATTTCACTATTAAATTCTTTCCCTCAATTTATTGGATCGTGCTTTCAATTACTATCTGCCACCATTAAAAATAAATTTAAAAGTATTAGAAAATTTGTTTCAATAATTTCACTAATTCAGTCTTTGATGTGGTTATTACTAATAGTATTAATCAAATCATATGATAATTTCTTTATAATTCTAGTATGGACTTGTGTATATTTTTCTCTAGCTTCAGTTATTGCACCAGCCTGGACTGCATGGATGGGCTATTTTGTTCCAAATAGGCTTAGAGCTAGATACTTTGGAAAAAGAAATAGAATTATTGGTTTTACAACCTTTGTTGCAACATTTTCAGCAGGATATATTCTTGATTTATATGATGATAATATGATACTAGGTTTTAGTATAATATTTTCTTTTGCATTTTTAGGAAGGTTACTATCCGCATTTTATCTTAATAAAAAATATGACTTTAATAGGAAAGAAACAAATAACCTTTATCAATATATCAAATCAATTCGAAATCAAAAAAATGTTAGACAAATTTATTATTACATTAAATTTATATCATATATATCATTTTCAATGATGTTTTTTGGTCCATTATTTTCGATATACATGCTAAGAACAATGGAATTCAGTATTTTTATTTATACAATAATAATCACCTTATTTGAAATTTTTAACTTTTCAACATCATCAATTTTTGGAAAAATTTCAGATAAAATAGGAGATTTCAAACTACTTAGAATGTCTGTTTTTATAATAATAATTCTACCAATTTTATGGATTGGTATATATTATATTGAAAATAGAACATATCAAATTGCAATTACATTTTTAATATCAGCAATAGCAGGAACAACATTTTCTGCATTTAACCTATCATCATTTAATTTAATTTATAGAATATCTGAAAAAGAAGATGTGATATATTTTTCATCAATTATTAATTTTTCGCGCGGTACCGCTATACTCTTGGGAGGTGTCTTTGCTGGTTTACTTGTTGAATCAAATTTTGCATATGATATTGCTATATTCTTCAATATAATACCAATTCACTTTTCTATGATTTTATCTGTAATGCTTAGATTATTTTGTATACCTTTAATACAAAAAATAAAATAACTCTAATTTGAAACTAAATATTGAAAAGATTCGTTAAATAAAGTTATACCTCTATCAACTATTTTTTTTTCCCAAATTTTATTTGAAGGTCTAAAAGCCTCTAATAAATCATTTTTTGACCAATGATTTAAAACGGAATCATTATTATATTTTCCAAAATGTGTCCAACTATTTTCGTCTCTTAATGCTTTTGTAACTTTATAACCCTTAATTGTTCCAAACTCTTGAGTTATTGATGTCCAATTTATATTAGGAAACAATAATTCAATACCCTTTTGCATACCACCCCTTATTTTATATGCAATTCCTTGTTTTGGATCTAAGCTCATGATTCTATTGCCAAACTTTTGGTTTCTCAAATGAACATACTTATTACTTTGAACATCCAAATCTACTAATAGGCAGTCTTCGCCTGATTCTCCTAATCCAGTATGCAAATCAATCCAAACACACTTTTTAACTTTTCTAATATTGTTATCTAACCAATCAATAAATACTTTAGGTCCCTTTTCTAATTTGTGTCCACCAAAATGTAAACCTTTTGGAAATTCATATTGACCTTCAGCATATGCTTGCTTAGTTTTTGTTTTTCCATACAAAAATGTATGAAATAGAAATTTGTACTTGAAAAAATCATTTCTTTTACCAACATATGGAATGTTTATCAATGGATTAAGCTTTGGATAATGATTATGACAACCTGAGTAATTCTCATGTTTTTGTAAAAAATTTCTATTCAAATCTACATTGGACTCATTTTCTCTTCTTAACCAAGACATGCCCCATGGATTCATTACATGAAAGATAACAATAGCTGTATCATTTGGAATTTTTTTTATTTGATTAATCAGAGACAGCTGAATCGCTGAACCTGCAAAGCCTTCAACTCCATGCAAGCCTGATGTTGATAAATATAATTTTTTTGCATTTTTCTTACCTATCCACACCAAATCAATGGATAATGAGTTACCGTTTGTATCAACTTCATTTATATCTAATTCATTAAATTCAAAATCAATATTTTTAAGATTAAGAGTGTGAATCAAATCATGAAACTTGCTTTTAGATTCTTGATAGTTTTTTGACCAGTATTCCGTATTCATATTGTAATATATTATAATTTAAAAGTATTAAGTTGTAATAAAAATCACATTTAATATTTCAAGTCTTTTTCATTAATATTATAATTCCAAAGAGGTATTCCTTGATTATCATAAACAGTGTATTCTAATTCCCTATTACCTTTCAATCCAAAAATATTGAATACTGCAAAATTTCTCTGGAACACACCACTTCCCTCTAAACGATATTTGTTTTTTTCATCAATACAAATATCACAAAATCCTGAAGTTAATGGAGATACAGTAAAATCATGCAAGGGATATGAGCTAAATCTATCGAATTTAGATACTTCAGAAAAATGTCTGTCACCACTAATAAAAATAACTCCTTCAATTTTTTCATTTTCTATATGACTTAAAAGTTTGGAATGTTCATCAGTCCAATTAGAATAATTTTCATAAACTTTCTCTGAATTGAGAACCTGACCTCCAATAGCAATAACTTTAAATGTAGCATTACTAAATGTTAGAGCATCAATTAGCCATTCAAACTGTTTTTCACCTAATATTTCTTTGTAAGTATTTTTTCTATTTTGGGGAGAACGGAAAAATCTATTATCCAAAAGATAAAAATCAACATCTGCCCATCTGAAATTTGTGGTTATACCTTCATTATCTAAACCGTAAGTTGGATTTGCCCAAAAATCAATAAATGCTTGTCTGGAAATGTGCTTACCTCTAAAACTTCTATCAGAATTATTCGGTCCATAATCATGATCATCCCAAATTGCATAATGGTGAACAGATCCTAGTAAAGGTTGTAATTCAGGTAAAGATCTATCATGAGTATATCTATGATAAATACCTGTTTTGGTGTACCAATCGGGCTCTCTCATATAAACATTATCACCTAACCAAATCATAAAATCAGGATTTTTATTTAAGATTTTTTCATAAATGAAATAATCTTGCCCATAACTTTTACCAGGACGATCTTTTTCTATTTCATTGATATATGCACAGCTTCCTACAGCGAAAGAAAAATTTGGAGGATCTGTTCTATACTCCCAGTGTTCTTGTGATTGAAATTCTAAAAGATAATCTAAATTAATTTCATTACCGTTAACAATAGGCTTATAATTATAAACTTTACCTGACTTAATAGAATCTGCAATTAATTCAGCTGTGTAAGAAGATGCTTTTTCTGTATAAATATCATCTGTAAAATATTTTCTTGATGGGTTATTTATATCCCAATAAACAAATTGGACCTTTGATGATGATTTTGTTTGAATCCAAAGAGCAACCTCTGATTTTTCTGAATAACCTACCATTGGACCAGATTGAATTATTGAACTATCATCTAATGCATATACAAAAGATAAGATTAAGATATTAAGTATATTTAAATAATATGATATCATTCCAATATCATATTTATTAATATTACAATATCAAGAATATTTAATATTGAATCATTATTTATGTCTGAGCATGGAGATGTTGATTCATCTAAAATTAAATTTATCATTTGTACAATATCAAGTATATTGATAAATTCATCACTGTTAATATCACCTAAGATACAATCATCAATTTCTCCAAGATAAATTTGTTCATCTCCATCTTGATATGGTAAAAATTCCATAGGTATAAAAAACATTTCATCTCTAGTGCCATCACCTGGGAAAACCCATTCAGGAGGACTATTAGGGTTATCAGCATTAAATGATGTATTATCATAAACTGCTATAGCAGTAATTGTTGAACCTCCAGGAATTTTTAAAAGATATTCAGGGTAATAAAAACTTTGCCAATCAAAATCCCAATTTTTTATTTGAATTATTGGTATGATCTCATCATCTTCAGTAGTTGCATAAATTTCCCAAGATTTCCCAATAAGATGAGAATGGGGTAATATATTAACTAAACTTAAATCATTTTCAATATACAATTGATTAGTAACAGTCGTTTCTTGATCAGGGGGCAACACAAATGTCCAATCAGTCCATATGTATTGATTAATTTCTCTTTCTATTGGCACATCTTTTTTAAATATATTTATAGATGATAAATCCTCTGCATCCTCAAGCAATGGCGCATAATGAATTTGAACAATTATATCAGTATTTGCTGGAAGAGTTCTACCAATATTTTCGGGATATACAACAGAAGTTACACCTGGAGCATAACCACCAATTAAATCTGTTGTATTCGGTAAATTAAATCCTCCATAGCATTCATAACCGTACGAAGAATCTTGATCATCAAGATAATCAGCACTTCCTGAAGGCACATAAGTTATAATAGCGTGATGTACTGCTTCTCTGTTTCCTGGTCTAAATTCAATTGCTGACATTGAAATAGGTTCATCATTATTTAGAGGCAGTACATAACATCTATACTTATCTTGATAATCACCTTCAATAATAAAAGAATTTTCCATTTCAAGAATAATATCGGGATCTCCAATTGATGAGCCGTCTGGAAAATCTGGCATTGGATATTCATTTTCAGGATTTCCTTGAGGAGCACCAATCTCAATCCAATCATTTATTATTTGTATTTCCAAATCTGTTAAAAACCGTTCATCCAAGAGTGTACTAAACTCTCTATCTGGTGGCCAAGGAGGCATTAATGGTTCACCATGTCTATTATCATAAGATATCGCATAAGATATGAGGTATCTGTTATCATAAACTTGTTGATAATTTTCAAATGGTAAAAAAGCCCCAATTTCATTTGGTCTGTGGCAAGAAGTACAATTTTTAAATATTATAGGAGAAACATCTTGACTGAAATTGACACAATAAATTAAACCTATAAAAATATATGTAATAAAAAATTTCATTAACTACCCAATTATTTCGTTAACTAATTGAATGATATCAAGGATATTTAGCTGATTATCTAAATTTAAATCACCTTGTTGATAATATTCATTAGATAAAATAAAATTAATTAAAATTATCACATCCTGAATATTTAAAGCAGAGTCATTATTTATATCACCAATGATACCATCAATTATAAATGTATGCCAACCAGAAATAGGATTTTTTATAATAGTATTTTCATAATTTTTTGATTCCAAATAATATGAGACCTGGCGATTAATATCAAGAAATGGAAATTCACCATTATAATAATTGTTTTCATTCAATGTTAAAGGGAATTCTGAAAAATTTTCATCATCATCATATTTCCAATGAACTACTGTTGACTCAATACCTATTCCAGAATAATCAATAATTTCAGCATCAATAAAAATTGGATTTATATTTAGTTCAGATGTTCTGATTGATTTGTGAGAAATATGAATCATATCAGGATCAAAGATTCCCATAGTTCTACAATGTAATGCGTCTTCTCCATACCAAGGCTCATTTGTTGCTGCTTCAAATCCAATTACATTATATCCTGGCATAACGTTCTTATAAGTTTCTAGAGCTGCTTGATCATGAAATATACCATATTGAGGAACTAAAACTTTTTCATTTAAAATTAAAGAATTAGTATAAGCTGCAACAGGATTTATTTCCCACCATGCTCCATTTATGGAAGGACAAAAAATTCTATGAATTTCAAATGGTCTCCCATAAAAAGTATTTAATTCATAAAAAGCGTCTGCAAAGTTTTCGATACAATCATACTCAGGACTGAGTTCTGAAACTTGTTTAATTATAACAGTCTCGGAATCCACAAGCTTAGCCATACAATCAATATGCTGAATTGATAAAACATTTGGGTTATCAAATATATGGAAAGATTCTAAATCTAAATATTCTTCAATCAATGCTTTGAATTGAAATTCTGAAACATCATTTTCGTTAACCATTAATTCAGTCGCAAATCCCATACCATAGCCATCAGTCATAAAATTACCTCCTGTAAAATACAGAGGTAAATTTAAAATGTCCCAACCTAATTGATTAGCAAAATCAATATTTGTATCATCATCTTCTTCCCATCCTCTGATTTGATGGTTTTTATTTCTTCCATCATATTCTGAGGAATTTAAATTTATATCACAACCAGACTCTTCTGGATAACCATCAAATTTCTGATTAATAACTTTCCAAGTATCTTCACCAATTAAAAATTGAGGTCCATGATCTCTAGTCCAATGACTATAAGTTGAAGTGTAAATAAAAGATACATTAGACATATTTACATTCCAATTTTCAAAATTTGATGTTGCAACTGATTGTTGTTGAGTATTCTCTACTAGAACATACAATAAATCATCACTTGCTAATTCAACAACTAAAGTAGAAGGTATACCAAGTGGCCATCTAATCATTGTTCCAAGTGCTGGCTCCCATTCTGCTACAATTCTTTGACCTGGGATATTTGAGGTTAACAAACTTAGATAAAATAACAATATAATTTTATGTATGATTTTCATAACTTAGTCTATGAAATATACATTACTATTACTAATATTTTTATCTTTTAATTTATATCCCCAATGAGCGTTGTGAGCAAACCCATCATTGCCAGTTGGTAATGCAGATAATGGTATTGGTTTATGGGCAGGGCAAGTCATGCTTTCAACAAATTATAATCTTCAATATATAGACTGGTCTCATGAACAAATTCTTGGAGAAAATTTTAAGCATGATGGTAATCTAATTACTAATCTTATATCACCAACAATAACAATTGGTTTATCTGATTACTTAAATATTTCTTACCAGCAAGTCTTAGGAATCAGAAGTATGGATTGGTATGGTAGTCAGGAAAGTGAACATCATAGGGATGAACATTCATTATCTGATTTTTTAAATGCAAGAGGCAGTATTTTTGGAGACGCTAATATAAAAGTTAAATATCTTCTAGCTAATACTGGTGCATTATCTGGATCTAGAATTTTTCTTGGTGCTGGTCTTACCATTCCATCTAATAGTGTTTTAACATCTAACCCTTTTGAACAAAGTATTGATGGAACTGCTTTAAATGAACATAGACATTTTAGTTTAAGTGAGGGTGTATATAAAAGCAACTTTGAATTGCAGTATTACATAAAACAAACTAAAAATAAAAAATTCTTACCATCTTTTTACGGAATAACATACAATTATATAAACCCTATTTCTGAAAGTGAATATGGTTATTTACCAGGCAATACAAACTCTATTATTGGATCGGTTTTATTCGCAACGAAACTTAAAAATAAGTGGTCTCCAAAAGGTTTAAGTTTTGGTTTGATGTATGCTAAAACTGATAAGGCTTATTGGAATAACACTTATGCACCTTATTCAGATACAGAAGTTATTATTCCTACTATAGGGTTAATTTTTAATAATATGGATTACGGAAGTTTTAGTTTAAATTTAAAATTCAATATTAATAATGGTGCAATACCTGAAACAGCACCAGATAGTGAAGTTTCAGTGATTGAGCTATCCATAGGATATAGAAAAACATTAGACTATGTTATTCCTTGGTTATATTACTAATCTTTAGAGTGCCAATAAGCTAAACCTAAAAAAATAAATTGAATTGGTAGCCTAACCCAAGATGCGGCAAAGCTACTAATGTCTAAAAGTTTTTGTGGTTCTTCATTAAAAGCCAAATAAATATTAGCTGGATAAACTGCAATCAAAAGTGCAATTAATCCATATGACGCCATCTTTCTTGTTGGTTTTAATAATAACATAACGCCAAATAAAAATTCAAAATAGCCACTAATGTATACTAATTCAAGACCTATAAATTCTAATGAGGGGGGCATAATATATAAGAACCAATTTGGGTCTGAAAAATGTTTTAGTCCAACATTCATATAAAAAATGGACATCACAATGATACTTAATGATTTTAAATATGAAATCATTTAAATTTCATTTGAACAGTAACTTCAATTTTTGATCTTGAATAGTCTTCATCAAATGATTCAGTCCCAGCATTTTTACCGTTTTGAAGTCTAAATGTTGGAGTCATTGTGACTGAACCTTTATCACTTTCATATAGAGGAACTGAATATGATAACCACATAAAAGATACTTTATCATCATCTTTTGTAGCCATATCATAAAAAAGTTTAAACTTTCCTTTGTTTAATTTATAATTAAGTCCGATTCTCATATGATCTGCGTCATAATGATTCACATCTCCTGTTTCACCATTAGATGACGAAAAGTAAGAAGCTGAAGTAGAAAAACCTAGCAACTGAGGCAATTTGATATCCGCTCCAAATGTAGTAGGAAAGATATCATCATCAGTTCCACCAAAAGATGTCAGAAACCTTGGTGTTACTAAAATATCTCCAAAATTTAATTTAACATCTAAACCAAGTGTAAAATCATCACAATCATCAATTGGTTCACTACCATCTGCAAATTCTTCTTGTTCAATTACATTATTATCTACTGATAAAAACCAGTTGATTTTATAATCCATTAAGGTTCTATAACCAGCAAAACCGAGGGTGGAACCATTATTAAAATTTGCAAAAGGTAAATCAACAAGCTTATCAGAATAAAAATGAATATCAAGCGCAGAATTATATTTAATTGGAAATGCTCCAGCCCAGAAACCCCAATCCTCACTCATATTACCAAAATATAATTCCATGAATGAGACAGAGGGTCTATAGGAGGTTAATATACCTGGTTCGTTATCTGAAGAACCAATTTTTGTATTCCCGGCAACACCGAGCGTACCTAGTTTTGTATTAAAAAACCAACCATCACCAATATCCGCTTTCATATTTAGTCTTGCTCTGTATAGATAATATAAATCAGATGTTGATGAACCATCTCCATTTTCTTTTATATCATATCTAGGTCTAAATCTAGCATCACCATTAATACTAATATCAGCTAATAAAACAGTAAATGAAATTAAAAATAATATTATTTTTTGCATATTTTCTCCTATTAAATATTTTTGTAACTAAATCCTTTTTTAAATTTAGTCCCTTCAACTAAAGGGTAAATGAAAAAATTTACGTGTTTTTCATAATTATATAATTCAATATCTCTGCCAGTAGTAAATTCAACTCTATTGAAATCTAAATTACCAAAAAAGAAATCTATTTTAGATGGATTTTTATCTGCTTCTGATATGTCAACTGGATACCATCCTTCACCCTTTTGATAAAAATCGGCCCAGCAATGATAACCCCCTATACTTCCACTAATGTCTTTATTTGGAACATTAAATCCCATGTGAAATCTTGCTGGAACATCTAAAGTCCTTGATAATGACATAAAGTAAGAATGATAATCTGTACAATTACCAACACCTATATCACAAGCATATAAAGCATTCCCATTACCATAAGCATAAGCATATTTATCATTCTCGTTTTGTTTATCGACTAGCTCATTTTGATTAACCATTAATCTACCATAAGTAATGTCTTTTGGTAGCCACTCTTGGCCTGTATTTTTATTTACACCACCATTTACGTACTTGTAATTTGGATTATTTTTATCGTTTGTTGGCTTCCCATAATGCATACCATTTAAAACATAATCATATACGCTTCGCATATCTTTGCTTGAAAGACTATTTTCATTAATTATATCTTCGAAAACATCTCCTTCAGGTACTGTAATATTATTTGTTCCTTTATCATAGTTTTTAGTCATTAAATTCGAATAATTAACAACCCCATGTTCTCTTCTTTCAACATTACATCTATACACTATTTTTATATCATCTTTTAAACCATTTTTATTTTCACAATAATAATAATAATTACCATGAATTGATTCACTTAATTTTTCACACTCTAAGTTATCATGGACAATTATTTCATTTGATATTGATTGAACTTCGCTTGATTTAGGTACTGGAAACCATACTTGAACATATGAATCAGACTTATCTAACATTATTTCATATGTAAACTCAAATTTACGGCTGTCTCCAAGATCATTATTTTTATTGCAACCAACCAAAAAAAAGGCTACGGTATAAACTACTACTTTTAAAAACATAAAAAAAACTCCTATAACTATACTATAAATTATAAAAAAGTATACTATCCAACCTGGAAGTTATAGTTTTGTTCATGTAAAATAATTTTTATAAAAATAATTCATATTAAAATTTAAAGGAATAATTCTACCATTCAAAATTATTTCCATCAATAAGTTTCCATAAATAAAGACATGCAATAGTTTGATAAGGATTCCAATTATCCGCTTTTTTTAACATATATTCGTATGATGGTATTTTATCTAAATTAAATAATTTTTGAATACCTTTTTGAAGACCTAAGTCTTTAACTGAAAATACATTCAAACGATGTAAGGTGAACATTAAAAACATTTCAGCTGTCCATGGTCCAACACCTTTAATTTTAATAAGCTCCGACATAATCTCATCATTTGAAAGAGAATCAATATCGTTTAAATAATCTCTATTGTTAATAAACGTATCAGCTATTTCGTTCATATACTTAATCTTGGGTCTTGATATACCAACTCTTTTTAAATCTTCTTCACTTAAGAGTTTAAAATTTTTAGGTGTTATAGATTTTTTTTGAAATAAATCAATGAGTCTGTCATATATTTTTCTTGCAGACTTTATGCTTAGTTGTTGGTATATAATATATTTAATTAGAGAACTAAAATGTCCTGGCTCTTTTGGAAAAGATGGGACATCCATTGAATTTATCAGTTTACCTATACACTTTTTTTGCTTTAGATAATCAATACCCGCTTCAAAATCATCATTCATAAAATTTAAAAAACCTAATTCTTGCCTGGTATTAATTCATTTAACATCTGTTCAACATCTTTTTTTGAAACTTTTTTGTCAGTGCCCATTAACACTAAACCCATAAATAAGCCACCCATTGCTTTAAAAAGAACTTCAGGTTTAGTATTTGGAAATTCTCCAGCTTCTATCCCTTCTTCAATTAAAGTTTTTATCACAGAATAAATTCTATCTTGATATTTTTTCCATTCTGTTGATTCAAAATTTATTTGTTTTGGAACATTAAATAAAAATTCATAAAGACCAGGTCTTGTTTTTACATTGTCAGCAATTTTTAGTAAAATATTTATAAAAGTTTCTCTAGGACTAGATTTTTGATTTGCAATGACAGGCTCTAAATCATACCACATCATTGACCAACCACTTTTTAAAATTTCTGAAAAAACTTCTTCTTTAGATTTAAAGTAATAATATAATGTAGCTTTACCAAATCCAGATTTAACAGCAATTTCATCCATTGTTGAACCGTCAATACCTTTTTCCTTAAACACCTCAAGTGCTCCTTTTAGAATTAAGGCTTGCCTGACTCTGCGTTCTTTCTTTTTTCTCTCTGATAAATTTGACATACAAAAATCTTAATATAAACGCATTAATTTAAATCATTTACTTAAAATAAAAAAGCCCTGTATTTCTACAGGGCTTTTTAGTTTTAAAGATGTTACTGTTAATTACTTAACTAGTAAGACTTTTTGTACATCAATACTAGATGATGACTCAGCTTTGATTAAGTACACACCACTTGACATATCACTTGCGTTCCATGTAAATGTATATACATTCGCTTCCATCATTCCATCTGCTAATGTTCCAACAACTTGACCCATTAAGTTATATACTTTAACAGATACATAGTCTGCACTTGGTACAGCTAATGTAAATGTAGTACTTGGGTTAAACGGGTTAGGATATGCTGAACTTAATCCAAACTCAGAGATTGTATTAATTTCAATTTCATCATTTGAGTTAGCTACAATCATTTCAACAATATCAAAGGATTGATTTGTTGTAAAGATTAGCTCTTCACTTGGTTCAATAACAATTAATTTTGTTGTTGTACCAGTGGTTTTATATTCAGCAAACATTGCATTGTTAGTTAAAGTTATTTCAAATCCTTCAGAATGATCTAAAGTCATCTGAATACCACCAATGTAACCATCAGCAGTTAAACTTAAACTATTATCTGTTAATGTCATATTTGCAGATGTTGCATCTGATGTTCTTGCAGAATCACCAACAATGATAAGAACAAGATTTACAACATCAACTACGTTTACTACACCATCACCATTCATATCAGCATCGTAGTCAAATTCAACACCATCAATGATGTTATTAATCATAGCTACAATATCAAGAATGTCTAATGTACAATCATAGTTAAAGTCACCTGTTGCATATCCTGGGCCATTACATACACCACAAGAATCATATGCACCGACACAATCGTCAACATCATCGCAAACATCATCTTGGTCTACATCTTCTCCATTACCAAAACATACACCACAATCGTCAACATCTGGTCCAGAGTATGCTAAACATACTTCGTCAGCTCTTGA
>CEWJ01006032.1_pt1 | contig 16443 bp, 9 predicted proteins | sample 350291 | NCBI WGS metagenome assembly CEWJ01 (sample SAMEA2622923, study PRJEB7988) | marine metagenome | isolation source: saline water (ENVO:00002010), including | reverse complement strand
ATACCCAAATAGACCGCACTTGGTGTTGCTAGATATTCAGATATATGGGCGGTTTTTATTGCCCCATAAGCTATGGACGCAAAGATCCTGAATGACCATGGATCACAGTCCGTGAAGACCACTATCGGCAGACCCCACTCCTCATTCATCCTCTTCATTATTCTTCGAGTTGATCTTGCAGGTTGCCCCTTAAGATGAATAAGTCCACACCTCGCATTCTCGTCAAAACCGTTCTCAACAAGCCTATCGAACATCCCCCCTGTCTCAATGGCCATCATAAAATCGATATCATGACTCACCAGTCGTAGCTTCTCTGACTCAACATTGTATGGAACGCCGTAACCTGAATCTCCAACATCGTCTCTGCAATTTATGCTCATCCATTCACCGCGTCGATTCCTCTCTTCAAATGTAAGATTCCCAATTATTCTCGCTCCATCTTCCTCTGGTCTCAATTTGAAATCCTCTCGCAAGCATCCTGTGACTATCTCAAGATCCTCAGCTAAGTTGTTGCTTTCGTTCTGTGATCCAAACTTACCGTAACCCCATCCCTCAGAAATGTAATACATTTCCCTCAAAGTGGATGATTTCTGACCTTCTATCATTTCCTGCATGAATTCAGTGACAAAAAGCGCTCTGAGTAATTGATGTGCCGAACCGAGACTTGTTGCGTCTCGGATAGTTTTCTTCTTTCCGTACTTGTAAACATTCAAACGCTCATCGAAACTAATATTCTTCTTTGATCTTACGGGGAGAGTCATTCTCGGGGGCTCGCCTCTCACCATTCTATTGTGCATTTCTTCTGCAACTGCGTGCAACGCATCTATTGTCTCTTCTTTGCTGCGGGTCTTCTCTCTCAAATCATTCACCTTCAAAATAACTTATTTCCAGTCTGCCATTCATCATTACTTTCCCCATGGGAGTGGGGAGAACCCACCAGAACTTGATCATTCGACGTAGAACCGGCCTCGTCCTCAAACTCCTCTACGACCTCTTGCAGACGCTCTTGCTTCCTTGCTTCTTCAAGTAGACTTTCATCTATTTTCTCACAGCCTATTACCTCTCCGTTTCCACGATAGAAAACTTCCGCCTCTTTCCAGTCTCCTTTGGACAATCCAGTGACTGTGAAGTCGATCTGCGTCATATCTCCAGGATCTATGGCGTCCAATCTCCATGCCCAGAGGCCACGAGCTTCTTTGCGCCCTCCCCGTGCATTTTCCCCAATCTTGACTAATTCGCTCTCAGGCCATTTTGCGATGATTGTGTAAGCCCTAGCTCGTGCTGTGTAATTATAAATCTTGATTTTGCATCTGGTAACCTTTTCGGACGGGTCCCAAATCACTTCCTCTTCACAAAAGACCGCATTCATTATCTTGGTTATGATCGGAGATAAATCCGGCTGTGGCTTGCCGAGCATCAGCGAAGATTTGGCCGCTATCTCAGGTAGAATCTTATTTATCAAGTCAAATTTCTCTTTAGACTTCTCTCGCTGACCGACTCTTTTTCTATGACTTTGGAGCCCTCTTCCCACCTCGAAAAGAGCTCTCCTCAATTCATCAAACACCTCATCATTATCAGACACAGCTTCCTTTGCCTCACTCGTGAATTGCACATTTGTCGAGGCAAGGTGAACTAAGATGGCTGCAGGCCCCTTGGGGACCCCCTTTCCACCTGTCTGTTCAAGTCCATATCTTCGCCAGTCAATCGACTCAATCGCTTTAGTTAGAAGGCAGCCACCTTGTTGATACATTAGAGGCACCCTGTTGGCGAAGCGTAGCAACTCAACGGTACCATCACTTGGAAGATCGCCTCCGAACACGAGGCCGACTTCAACTTGGAAGGGGTTCCCTTGGCTAACTGAGGGGTTACGGGTTACAGTTGCTGCGTATCTTGAGTCTATGGCTTTCTCCAGCCCCTTCTTAATCAAAAGGTCCTCTATGGGCGACAGGCAGTCAACCGGCGGGGCCTGTATCTTTACCTCCATGAAGGCTGCCAATAATCTCTGAATTGACTCTACATCTAGATTACTTGGCCTCCTCTTCTCATCCAATGTTGCATGTTCCAGTATTTTCTTCGCAACCAGAGGAGATACCTTCTCGAACTCTTTCCTCAGGAAGGATTTGACATTTCTTTCCTTTGTGCTCTTCAACATCCTCTGAAGAGTTCCAAATTGCATTCCATGAGGATGAGGCTTTATTTCCACGACCGGTCTTGGGAGTTTGCTGGTTGTTCTGACCCATTCACCTTGATCCACCACTTCCCCATCCTTTCCAACTACATGAAGGCGAATTGTGGCGTGAGGATTCACTATCGAAGTCATCCGCAGGTACTGATGCACAGATTGTCTGCCTCTTTGGTATTTTGCGGCCATCACAGTCCTGATCCTTAATCCATGCAGGGACTCGATACCGCTCTCACGGAACCAATCCTCCAAAGGAATTCGCTCTTCATTTGATTTTAGTGCTCGATTATTCTTGGTGTCTAGTGCAAGGTTGACTCGAACGGCAGTTGACTCAGCCTCGATCTTGGACATTACTGTTGTTAGCGACCCAGTGGTTAGTTGCGAATACATCACAACGCCGGTTATCCCGATTCCCTGTTGCCCCCGAGTCTGTCTGATGGCATGAAAACGAGAGCCAAGTAGAAATTTACCGAATACATTAGCTATAGAATCTCTTGGAATTCCAGGCCCATTGTCTTGAGTAATTAACTCCAGGTTGCCCCCTTCGAGGCGTTTTATGAATACATGAATCTCAGGCAATATTCTACCTTCTTCACATGCGTCCAGAGAATTATCAACGGCTTCCTTAACAGCAGTTATGATCGCACGTTGGTGCGTGTCAAAGCCAAGAAAGTGCTTGTTCTTTTCAAAGAATTCACTAATTGATATCTGTTTTTGCTTGTTTGCAATACGTTGAGCCTTGTCCATTTTGACCACCGTCCTACAAGGTCCTCCCTTACCCTGATGGCAAGGGGCCTCCTGTCGGTAAATCCAGAACAATGGGAGATAGCACTTAGAGCATGCCCTAATTTTGCCAGGAACCCTTCTGTTTCTTACGGATGAGGATCGTTCCACTCGGACAGCATGATTGCTGTTCTATGGGTCGCTACTCGAATAAATTTGGATCCCATGCCGATATCTTCCCGGTAAATGCACTGGCCATCACCGTCAGCGGACTCGCAAGATACAACTTACCTGGACCGGAACGACCCTGAAAATTTCTATTTATAGCAGAGACAGTAACTTGCTCGTTGTTGCTTGAGACTCCGGGACCTGCCCCGATGCAGGCGCCGCACCCCGGATCGATAAGCTTGACTCCGGCCTCTTCAAACATCGAACTCCAACCTCTCCTTTGTGAAAGGTCTTTGACAGCCTTGGAACCAAATTGAATATAGCATTCAACGCCTTCTGCAACTTTCAGCCCCGCTTTTAACGCGGCCTCTGTCACGAGGGCATAGTACGCGAAATCATCATCTTTCCCAGCTGTACATGAGCCTGCATAGGCGATGTCGATCTTGATCTCCCCGAGCTCATCTATGTACGCCCCATTTGTTGGATCTGATGGAACGCCTTCGTCTGGATTGCCTGGGTGTGCTACCATTGGTCGGATTGCTCCTAGGTCAATAATATGGACTCCACCATCATAGTGTGCGTTGGAATCTGGAACCACGAATGATGTCCGAACCTCCTCTTCAGTCAGATCCCCCCGCCTCTCAAGAAGCCATTGCACAGTCAGGTCGTCGGGTTCACAGATCCCAGTTTTCGCACTGCATTCCGTTGCCATGTTGCATAATGTAGCCCTCTCGTCCATGGAAAGGGATGCCAAACCGGGTCCACCGAACTCCATGGAACGATCCAGAGTGTCAGAATGCTTGGCGTAGTTCCAGAGGATATGCAGTATCACGTCTTTTGCAGTGCAACCTGGGTTTAGATGACCGATCAATTCAAATCGAATACTTTCGGGTACCTTTACGAAGGCAAACTGATTGTGAACTAGATTGGCATATTCGGTGGAACCGACTCCGTAAGTCAAGGCGTTCGATGCGCCCCCCATGCATGTATGGCTATCAGTAGCCTGTATGAAATCACCAACATCGATAAATTCCTCCCTAGCGACTTGATGGCAAATTCCGGGACTTACCCCGTTTTTGGCCGAATAATCTCTAACTCCTGTGTGTTTCTGAAAACTCTTCTGCAATTCTCTGAGAGTCTCTATCTTGGAAACGAATGGCCCATACCGAGGTACACCGGTGGCGTACAGTAGATGATCTTCAAAAACCGCAAATTTTGACGGATCTGGGATTTTGTAGTCTTTCCCGTACTCAGCAGCGAGAAATGAGTGAACTTGGGCTGTTGTATATTCGTGGGAGTACCCCCCGTCTACGGTAGCTAGGACGGCATCGCCCGGGGAAACGAAACAATCTCTGCTACCTCCTCCGATCAATTTCTTTGCAATTATCTTTTCAGCCATTGTCATGGGCTTCCAATCATGTGACAAGGCTGGAAGGGATACCTTCCCATCTTGTAACTTCTTGGCAAACGGAAGTATTCCCCCATTTTCCAAAATCAATCTGGTCACAGGATCATATTTGTCTGTAAAATTGGCCAGAGGGATTTCTTCACCTTTTTGCAGCCGTTCCAATAGTGAGTGGTCTCCCATGACCTGGCCGAGGTTTATGTTGTTTCTTTCATGGATCGGGGCGAATGAAGCTGCTATAACAATCCTGATTCCTGACCATCTCTCACATTGCGGTGCTGTCTCCCTGCTGCTCCCTGTGCCTTTTCTGTGACCACTCACAATTACCTCGAAACCACCCTCTTTGAGCGCACCGGGTTTGAAAACGCGCTCCCCCTCATGCAACAACCCTGCGTAGGCGTTTTCTGCAATATCTGACGGCTCGTGATCAAAGCAAACCCAGGCGGGCGTCATTACATCAGTGTTGATGTCGTCCATGAGATCATCAACAGATAGGTTTTCCATCTTCAGATCAAGACCGTCGTACAGCTGGGCGCGTATTAGAGAAGGGTCCTTTGTAAGAAACAGAACACGGGCTCCGGAGGATAGCGAAATCTTCTCTGGTGGCCACTCCTCCATGTGTCTCCCCTAACCTCAACTGGGGCCGCTAGGTTATGATGCCAACGGGAGTTTTGGAAGAAAAACCTCATTCTAGAAATAGTTATGTTTATATATGCATTGAAATGAGATTATAATGCCTTCCCTCTAGGTGGTATATCATGTCAGAATACTTGGTTGAAGACATAGTGAAATGTGATGAATGCAGCAGCCGGAATCTTACCCGTGACGAAACACGAGGTGAGGTTGTATGCGATGACTGCGGACTCGTACTGGAAGACAAAGTAATTGATCAGGGGGCAGAATGGAGAGTATTTAGCCCCGAGCAAGGAGATCAGAGAGCCCGAACGGGCGCACCGATGACCGTCATGTTGCATGACAAGGGGCTTTCAACAGACATTGACTGGCAGAATAAAGACTATTCTGGTAAGACGATTTCTAGCAGGTACAGGTCTCAATTTTATCGGATGAGAAAGTGGCAAAAGAGATCCAGAGTATCAAATGCCACTGAAAGAAATCTGGCGATGGCACTTGCTGAATTAGACAGAATGGCCAGCCGACTAGACCTTCCCAAGACTATTCGTGAAACCGCAGCGGTGAATTACAAAAAAGCAGTTGAAAAGAGACTTATCAGAGGGCGTTCCATCGAGGGGGTTGCTGCTGCTTCCCTCTATGCGGCCTGTCGCCAGTGCAACAACCCGAGGACGCTTGATGAAATCGGTGAGGCGAGCAGGACAGGTAGGAAGGAGATCGGTAGAACCTACCGATTCATGGTCCGTGAATTAAAAATGAAAATCCCACCAACCAAGCCCGAAGATTACATACCTCGATTCTGCTCTGGCCTGGACCTAGATGCTGAAGTTCAATCGAAAGCCTACGAACTGATACAGAAGGCCCAAGAAAAGGAGTTAACAAGCGGAAGGGGGCCAACAGGTATAGCCGCATCGATCATCTACATTTCCAGTGTTCTCTGCGGCAAGAGGAGAACCCAGAGAGAGGTAGCTGAAGTGGCTGGTGTCACCGAAGTGACAATCAGAAACAGGTACAAGGAGCTTATTCAGAACCTCAACATTGAATTAGAAATATAGGATTTGTCGCTCAGATGCGCCGTCGTGAATCAAATCCTATTATTTTTGAGAAAGTAGGAGAGATGATTGGGAATTCAATTGAAATTGGATGGAATTCATTTAGAATACCAGATCCAATATACGAAGTCCCAGATTTCCCAGCGATCAGGCCCATCCAAGCAAGTACTTTGAAACGGCAGGCACTGGGGCTGCATGCAATTGATAAAACAGGGTTTAACCTTAGATTGGAAAACAGCATTCTGAGAACATACAAAAAGAACTACGCGCAATTTGACCATGAGGAAAGACTAGAGATATGGATGAGTCAAAATGTCGCATTTTTGGCTGACCAAATAGTAACTGAAATGGGGACTCAATGGGTCGATTTATCACTTGATGAAAAGCATCCTGACACCGACAGGTGGTACCTAGGTTTCTGTTTGCTTGCGGGAAGAGCATTGCAGGGATCCGAATCAGTTTTGAAAAGTGAATCAATCCCGCTCTCCCTTGCGTTTGGCATTCCCAGCGATTCAAGGAAATTTGACTTTCCTCATCCGAAGGGGATGATGGCCTTGACCTCATTACTTAATGCCGCTGAAGGAAAGGTTTCTTCATTGCTCCATAACTCATGGCTCCCTATTCTTGCTGTATATGAGTCCAGTTCTGTCGTGATGGATGTCTCCAAGATAGCCACAGCTTGCATTCACAATCACCCCGAATCTGACAACTCAGGTTGCATGAGTGCGATAATTCAGGTCATGGCCTATGACATGGCTTCTGCTACACGGAACCTCATTTCACTTGTTGACAATGGTACTCAGAGTACTCATACCCTATTGTGCGACAACCTAGATCCAATTCTCGGTAGGAGCCAACCTCTCGCACTACAATTACTGAAGGGAATGGTACTGAACAAGAATGAGGCAATCCTACCGATGCTGGCTTCAAAATTATACCCCATATGTCGTCATGATCAGGACACATATACAAGAATGGCTTTGGAGATTATTCAAAGCGGTAACGATAAGGCAATTCGAAGTCTGATAGAATATGGCTTCAGGCAGTATTTGCAGGATAATCCGGATGATACTGGAATGCTACTTTCTACTGCATGGAAATTCGGTGGAGACATATCAAAATCACGTCTAAGGGGCTTAATCGTTCTCCAAAAGAAGAAATCTGATCTCTATTTCGAAAAGACCGTCTCTGAAATCGAGTCCTTCTCAAAGTCTGAAGCCGATCAGTTGCGTCTTGACGTATCTGCTAGGTCCGGCGAATGAATCAGGAACATCCAGTCGTTGAACCACAGGCGTTACATTTCAGGCAAGTGCCATTCCTGACCATTTGGCTGCTTCCACAGTCGTCACAGATATCTCCTGTGAAGCCCCTCTCTCTGGCCAGCCTCCTGATTCGCGTGTCTTCATCTTCCTGGATCTCCGATGTAGACGATGTCAGAGTCATCTGAACTTCGCGCTTCTCTCCTTGGTGTCTTAGTAGACCATCGTCGGTTGGCACAGGTCTGCTTATCGACGTGACTTCAAGATCCTCATCTGATACATGAGCCAAATCATTTCTGTCTAGGTACTGTATTGCCAGCTCCCTGAATATATAATCCACTATACTTGTTGACATCCTGACTCTACCACTGCCTCCCTGGACCATACCGCTCGGCTCGAACTTCTGGAAGGTGAATGACTTTACGAAGGCATCAAGGGGGACTCCATATTGTAATCCGATAGATACAGCTATGGCGAATTGATTCAACATCGAACGCCATGCGGCTCCCTCCTTGGAGGTTGTTATCATAATCTCTCCGAGGCGCCCATCTTCATAATCGCTGGATGTCAGATAGACTGTGTGACCACCAACCCTAGACTTTGTAGTCTTGGAATTTCTGACGTCTGGTAGCTCCTTCCTTGCGGCTATGAATGACTGAACCACATTCTCTGCGAGAGGGCGGGCCTTTTCATCCGCCAACGGAATCATTCTAACAGCCTCATCGACCATATCTGGTACAGATACGGCTGCATCCTCTTCTTCCAAAACCGACGTATCGACTATCTGACTCATCAAGGGCTGTGATAGCTTGCTACCATCTCTGTATACGGCACAGGCTTTGTTCATCGTGCTGTGGCTCAGTTCGTAGGCTTCCCTGATATCATCTATTGATGCTGATCCTGGCATATTGATGGTTTTTGAAATCGCTCCGGATATGAAAGGCTGTGCTGCAGCCATCATTAACACATGGGCTTGCCATTCAATGGACCTTTTACCATGCTTTCCACAGGGGGTGGCACAGTCGAACACAGCCAAGTGTTCATCTTTCAGACCAGGAGCGCCCTCAATACTCCCGTATCCGAATATGGTATCGTTAGCATTCTCTATCTCTTCAACAGTCAGTCCTATGTGTGCCAGTGTGTCAAAGAAGACGTTTTCACAGTCCTCCTTGGTCATATTCAATACTGAGACGCAGAAGTCCTCTCCCAGAACAGACGGTGAGAAAGCCGATCTTATGTCGAATACATCAGGCATTGAATTCTCGATGTTGTCCAATACTTCGTCTGTGAAGCCCTTTTGCCTCAAATTGATAGGGTCTAGTCCTTCACTTCCTTTCAGGCGACCAGTTCCCATTATGTGTTCAACGATCGCCGTAACCTCTGCCTCTGAGTATCCAAGACGCTTCAGTGCGCTTGGGACCCCTCTGTTGATTATCCTCAGCGATCCCCCTCCTGCGAGTTGTTTGTATTGCACAAGCGAGAATTGCGGTTCTACACCGGTTGTGTCAGCAGCCATCACCAGACCGATCGTCCCAGTCGGGGCAATCACAGTCGTCTGTGCATTCCTGTATCCGTTCTCCTCTCCTCCTTGAACTGCTCTGTCCCAGGCAGACCTTGCAGCATCGAGTAGATCACCAGGACACCTCTTGGGATCTATTCCCATCGGTGTGATCGTCAAACCTTCATACTCACTGCCCTTTGCATCATAAGCCGCTCTCCGATGATTTCTCATCACTCTTAGCATATGTTCTGCATTCTCGTTATATTTTGGAAACGGCCCGAGTGAACCTGCGAGCTCTGCAGATGTTGCATAAGATTCTCCGCACATTATCGAGGATATCGCACCGCATACAGCGTATGCCCTGTCATCTGCATATGGAAGTCCCATGTGCATTAGGAGCGATCCAAGGTTGCAGTAACCAAGACCAAGCGTCCTGTATTCGTAGGATTTTCTCGCAATTTCTTCAGATGGGAATTGAGCCATCAACACACTGATTTCCAGTGTCATCGTCCACAGTCTGACTGAATGTTGAAACGATGAGACATCGAATTTCTGAGAATCAGTGTCGAAATAGTGTAAGAGGTTGATACTTGCCAGGTTGCATGCTGTGTCATCTAGGAACATGTACTCTGAACAAGGATTGGAGCCGTTAATCCTGCCACCTTCGGGACAAGTGTGCCATTCATTGATAGTGGTGTCGAACTGAACGCCGGGGTCAGCACACGCCCAAGCTGTGTAGGCTACCTTATTCCACAAGTCTTTGGCGGGCATCGATCTACATGGGACAGGATCCCTGCCTTCGCCACTTGCTTCCTTCAACTCTGTTCTGTAGTAAAGGTTCCACATGCCATCATTCTCAAGCGCATCCATGAAGGAGTTCGGGATTCTAACCGAATTGTTTGAATTTTGACCTGAGACAGTGCCGTACCCCTCTCCTTGCCAGTCCGTGTCCATTGAATCAAAATGTATGCTCTTCCATCCGAGCGATGCCAAGTCTAGGAATCTCTTGACGTGAGAGTTTGGGACATGGTTTTTGATGGCCTTCGCGGCTGCCTTCTTTAGATTGCTGTTGACATTCACATCGAGCTTATCACCTTCGCCGTCATAATTCCATATTGCACTCATGATTTCGTTCGCGTGAGCTTGAAGAAGATTTGATCCGATCACTAGTGCAGATACCTTCTCTTCCTCTGACAACTTCCAATCAATGTACTCTTCGATATCCGGATGATCGAGGTCTAAAGTCACCATTTTAGCGGCCCTCCTGGTAGTCCCACCAGATTTTATTGCCCCAGCAGCTCTGTCCCCGATCTTTAGGAAAGAGATGAGCCCGCTGGAGGTGCCCCCACCTGACAAGGGTTCACCAGCCCCCCTGATATTCGAGAAGTTGGAACCAGTCCCGGATCCGTACTTGAACAGTAGCGCCTCCCTGTTCCATAGCCCCATTATTGAGTCAGAGCCTCCGACCAGAGAATCTGACACCGACTGAATGAAACAAGCATGGGGTTGAGGGTGTTCGTATGCGTTTAATGATGTCATCATGTCGCCGGTAGAGGGATCAACGTAACGATGCCCTTGCGCTGGCCCTTCTATTCCGTAGGCCCAGTGGAGACCGGTGTTGAACCATTGAGGGCTATTGGGAGCAGACCTTTGGCTGGCTATCAGGTAACACATCTCGTCAAAGTAAGCCCTCGCATCTGCCTCGGCTTCAAAGTAACCATGTTTCCATCCCCAGTATGTCCACGTACCGGCAAGTCTTCGGAACAACTCTCTCCCATGACTTTCTCCGATATATCTTTCATTCGGTTCCAATGACTGTAACTTTTCATGATCTGGCTCACTCCTCTGTAACCATGTTGGAACGCCTTTTTCCTTCACCTTTCGCAGTATAGAGGGCACTCCAGCTTTTCGTAGGTATTTCTGAGCTAGGACTTTGCCAGGAACCCCAGCATATCCAGAAGGGAGCCTGACATCGTTTATGCTGTGAGCGAGCGAGCCATCTGCATTTCTGATTTCGACATCCATCTCTATCCAGTCAAATTGGTCGAAGGGGTCTTCGCCGACTGAAGTGAACCGTCTCTCGATTACTAGCCCACTGCCTGTTGCTCCTTCCGATTTAGCACTTCCCTTCTCGGTTCTTGTCTGCATGTCTCCAGTCTCCTTGGTCCCTTCGGCCCGATGAGACCGAGCGAGGGATTCAACATCGACGCTGGAGGGTGTTTAATGGTTCTCTATCCCATCGACATCTCGGGTTGTGTTAAGCCACCCCGTTACTCTTATGAAAAGTGGCATGTGATAACCTCATTTTTGATAGTCCAACTCCCAGGTCAACTCCACACCACCTCTTGTCAGCATTATTCCGACTGAGCACAACTTGTCATGCGAGTGATGAATTATCCGCTCAACAAGGGACTCTGGTACATCCCCGCGGATTACGTATATGAAATGGATTTTCTCAAACACCCTCGGTGATTGAACAGCCCTGGTTGACTCTATCTCCACTCGGGCCTCAGTTAGATTCTCCTTTCTCTCTTTCAGACCGCCGACAACGTCAATGAGTGAACATGTGGCGTGGGCGTGCAACACCATTTCCATGGGACTTGGGGCTTCTTCATTGTAGATGGGGAATGATTTTCCGCTCGATGTTTGCCCCTCAAATCCATCACCCTTCCAGCTCACCGAACCTTGCATGTTCTTAGTCGGGCCGGTTATGTGTCATGAGGGTTGGCTTCATGAGGGGGGTACTGGTCATGGGACACGTTGGGATACCATGGTGTCGTACATCGAGAAACAAGAAAATGAGCTGATAGTACCACAATACCCTGTAATTCACTATATCGAAGGCGATGGTATCGGCATAGATATCACTCCTGTTATGATCAGTGTAGTAGATGCGAGTGTGCACAGAGCATATGGAGAGGCAAGGAAAATCACATGGTCTGAGGTTCTCGCAGGTCAAAAGGCATTTGACATGACAGGTGAATGGCTTCCAGAGAGTACATTGGAGTCTTTAAGATCAGGCTTAGTTTCCATTAAGGGTCCACTCACTACCCCTGTTGGAGGGGGAATAAGAAGCTTGAATGTGGCGCTGCGACAAAATCTTGATTTGTTTGCATGTGTGAGGCCAGTGAGATGGTACTCTGGAACACCAAGCCCCGTCAAACAGCCAAGTGAGGTGGACATGGTCATCTTCAGAGAGAACAGTGAGGATGTCTATGCAGGAATTGAATGGGAGGCAGGTAGCGACGGGGCGAAGCAAGTTATCCAATTTCTCCAAGACAAAATGGGTGTTGACAAGATACGATTCCCCAACACATCGGGCATAGGCATCAAGCCAGTCAGCCAAGAAGGCACAGCTCGGATTGTTCGAGCTGCTATAGAACACGCAATTTCGGAGAACAAGCCAAGCGTTACATTAGTTCACAAAGGAAACATAATGAAATTCACTGAAGGTGGTTTCAGAGATTGGGGCTACCAGATAGCCAAAGATGAGTTCGAAGCAAGGGAGCTGGACGGGGGCCCGTGGTGTGAGATAACAAATCCTCGCACAGGGAGTAAGATTCTGATCAAGGACGTGATTGCAGACGCTATGTTACAACAAGTTCTGACACGACCGAGTGAATACAGTGTGATTGCGACCATGAATCTGAATGGAGATTACATATCAGATGCATTGGCTGCACAGGTAGGTGGAATTGGAATTGCGCCGGGTGCCAACATCAACTATGATACCGGCATTGCAATCTTTGAAGCAACCCATGGCACGGCACCAAAATACACCGGTCAAGATAAGGTAAACCCTGGCTCTATCATACTGTCCGCAGAGATGATGCTCAGGCACATAGGCTGGTCAGAGGCTGCGGATCTCATAGTCAATGGAATGGAAGCTGCCATATCTGCAAAGACAGTAACCTATGACTTTGAAAGGTTGATGAGTGGTGCTAAGCTGCTGAAGTGTAGTGAATTCGGCGAGGCAGTTATCTCTCACATGTAACTAAAACAGACTTCCTGAGTCGGTCGCGGTACGCGAAAATCTCTGGGATGAGATGTTGATATATCATTTGATTTTGATGAAATAAAGAATGGCGGGAGGGCCCATAGATGGGCCCCCACCGCCTTGTTGCGTATTATCTAGGTTCTTCTAACTCGGTCATACCGAATTATGCCATAGCTGCGGTAGCCTTCTTGGCTCCCATCCATGCCACGACACCGAATCCGATCTTGTTGATCATGTCGGCGATGTTGTATAGAACTCCCATGAGCTCCTGGTTGCCATCTAGCAGATTTGCTTCAGGGCTGTACAGGTAGCCGAGGGGGTAGATTATCCATCCAACAACTATGAACATCCTCAGGGCGTTTAGGCTCCACTCTAGCTCGCCCTTCACCTTGCTGTTGTCGATTCCCTTTGGCTCCATGAGTCCGAAGGGGTCTCCTGCAGCAACGATGATCATTGCCCATCCTACACCAGCTAGGATTAGGCAGATCAGTCCGGCACTGTCACCGAGCTGTTCTGATAGCATGCCGGTCTCGCCAGCAAAGCCCCAGCCGATCATCCAGACTGCACCAAAGAAGCATACGTTGGTGAATCCACCGATAACTGGTATCTTGGCGTCGGTTATGGCGTCCTTTCCTACTAGGCTTGGGAACTTTAGTGCCATAAGCGGTACTGTGATGAGCCAGTCCATGTATCTGTAGTGGACACTGACAATTTGGTCTTCCACATATGCTCCTCGCATGTAGTAGTAGTGGAACGCTGCTATACCCACAATCAACGCTGAGATTGTCATGGTTGTTTTGTACTCGTCAGCAACGCTGTTTCTCTCCACAATAAAGAAGATAAAAGCAGCCCCCATCGATATGTATCCAACGAAGAAGGTGAAGAATGTTACTAGCTTCAATCCCTCATATTGGGTGGGGTCTGCATAGGTATCTCCAGCTGCAGTGGACAGTCCCAGCACTCCCAGTGTCAAAACAGCGAGTATTGGGGCACTCATTCTCAGGCCTTTTCTGTAGGATGGATTAAGATCCATGGGGCTATCCTGAAACTACCTTATATAAATACCTGTCACTGCTATATATTAATGAACGGGAGTCTTTGGGAATATGCGGCAAAATCAAGACGCAGAACATGAGGCTAGGGCGATCAGACATCTCTCTGAACTAGCATCCTCCTCCAATGAACCGCTTTCCTGGTTTGAGGAGCTATACTCCCTCGCAAATAGAGACGACTCTTGGATACCATGGTCCGATGGAAATCCAAATCCACTCGTCGTAGATTGGATCATTGGGAGACCTCTGGGCAAGGCGCTGGTTGTTGGATGCGGGCTTGGTGAAGATGCAGCGTTTTTATCCGATCGTGGATGGGATGTTACCGCCTTTGACATATCTCAGACTGCTATTGAGTGGGCTGAAGAACAGCACACAGGTTCCAATGTCAAGTGGATAGTGGCAGACCTGCTCAATCCGCCTGTTGATTGGCAGCAGAACTTCGACTTGGTTTTGGAGGTGCACATCTTGCAGGCGATGCCAAAGGACCTCAGAGAAGCAGCCTCTCACATGCTAGCACCCTTCGTGGCCCCTCTGGGTAGTTTAGTATGTGTAGGCCGACTAGCAACGGATAAATCGGAGAAAAATGGCCCGCCATGGCCGCTTGAAATCTCATTCGTTGAAACGATCGGCCAGTCTATCGGGCCAATGGACCTTCACACAACACAATATCCCAATGATGATGATTCTGTCATCAGATACAGGGCAGCCTGGACGATGAATACTGATTCTAGAGACCTAGCAATCTAGAAATCTGTTCGGCGTTCTCTATCACTACGAATCCATACGTCTCTTCCAGAGATCTGCGGATCATTCTGAAGTCTGAGTCTCTTGTGGCGATAACAATTGATCCTACATCCCTCAATTTTGATGTATGCCTACTTGTATAAGTTGCCAGACTTGCTGCATCTATCATTATTTCACGATCTCCATATTCAGGGTATATCGCCCTGCCGTTGATCACATATCTTGATGGCTCATCGTCTCTTCTCAGACGCTTATTCTCATCGATCTGCTCGAAGATATCCTCGTGACTGGCAAGGAAGCCGTTCATTTCGTCTTTGATTTCCTGAGACTGCTCGAAGTTCAAATCTACACGATTGAAAATCCCTATTATGTCTGCTTGGATCTGCTCGATGTCATTGTCCTTGATTGAAGACCACAGGACAGGGTCCTGATATTCGCCATCGAATAGCCTTTTGCAAGTTTTAGCGTTTTTTGTCCTGTTCTTGAATTCGCTCATTACTGAGTTTGGTATGTATGGTTTTATGGAACCTGAATCCCCATGTTTTCTAAGTGCCCATTGGAAAGCCCTCTCCATGGACCATTCTAGATATCCAAGTCCATCTGATGAGCCTTTCCTGACCAATTCGTCCTTAAATGCTTGAATCAGTATGTTCGTGTCGACAATCACAAGAGGCTTCAGGCTGGCGATATTGAATGTTTTTCTGTTTTTGATGGGAATCTGGGATTCTAATGTCGTAAACATGGATCTCTGTGACCTCCTTATCCGCCTGACACCCTCCTCGTCAAAACCTCCATGATTGATTGCAGATTGAAACATCCTGAGTCCAGCAATGGGTTTCTTTTCCGCCTGTTCTTGTGCAATGAGAGATATTTCCAATACGTCTCTGCCCTTATGCAATTCTTCCTTCAGCCTTCTTTCCAATCTATCTTCAGTCTTGCGCCCTGGGCGGTCCATCCTCTTCAGCGCCGCCTTCACTCTGCCCTCAAATGGCTCACTTGGAAGGCCCATTTCATCTGGGTAGGTTCGTAGAGCGTTCAAAACTTCATCGCGCTCATCCTTGTCGAATCTGGAGGCGTAATCCAAAACGAGATCGGTACCAACATTGCTCTTGCCTCTGTCGTATTCGCTGCACACGTTAAGGAAGAGTTGGAACTTCTTGGTCACGGCTGCCATCAACGCATTGTTCGATCTGATGAGTTCAACAGCTTGCTTCCATGCTTTTGCATGGGCAAACTGTATCAAAGCCATTCGTCTTAGGCTGGTCGTTCTCTCGAAGCCCTGAGAGCGTCTCGCAGCCTCCAAGTAGCACCTCCCGGCATTGAGATAGTCCCCTCTGTTGATCGCAATTCCTGCTCTTGTGATTTGAGAACCCTCCGTGTCCGGGGCGTTTAATCGATACCAGTCCTCCAATGATGGAAGTGATAATTTGTACTCTTCGACTATCTCTGAGATGGATATTACTACTTGCGTCGAGAGCCTCTCGTGTTCGACAATGGAGGAAATCGATTCTGTGGCGGATGTGAACTTCGATTCGTCATCCATCTGAAGCTCGATTCGCGCCCGGTTGAGTTTCAGTGATGTAATGAGGGATTCAAACAGGGACCGTTCCAATGGACTGAAATCAGCAGTGTCCGCAGTCGTCATCAACTGGTCAATACTGTTGTGTTTTATCATGCCAGTACCTTCCTCGAGTAGGGCCCTTCTTGCCTGATTCAGAGCTTTGATTCCA
>CEWJ01090707.1_pt1 | contig 16487 bp, 30 predicted proteins | sample 350291 | NCBI WGS metagenome assembly CEWJ01 (sample SAMEA2622923, study PRJEB7988) | marine metagenome | isolation source: saline water (ENVO:00002010), including | reverse complement strand
AAATTTATAAAATCTGAGTTTATAATACTATTCTATTTTTTAGAGTATGAATTCATTTTATAAGTTTTCTCCAATAATTCTTTATTCCTTTTTTCTGGATATAAATTTCTAGTTATTTTAAAAATAGACACAACTAATAAAATTTGAAATATAAAAACAAAAATAGATGCATCAACAAAGAAGATTTGCCAATTTTCCATATATAGTAATTAACTCTAATCAAAACTACCAATAATTATTTAAGTTGAAATATTTATGTTCAAATAAAAAAATTTATAGCTCATAAAGAATAATTTTAAATAGAAAAATTCAAAATAAAAAATTTTCAACTAAATATTAAAATGATTATTTGGTTTCTATATCATTATTCCTGTTTATATACCTTTTGTTAATGAAGGCTCCGATGATACCAATAGCAAATATCATTAGAGCACTTATTATAAAAATAATTAAATATTCTTTTTGAAGTGAGGGTACATTTCCCTCTAATATTTCTTTAATATTGAAATTTCTATTTTGAACTTGTTTAAAACCATTTCCAGTTGCCACAAAAGGTAAATCTGAAAGAACTATACTAAGTATTAAGGAGAAAAGAAATGTCCTCCATTTTAATTTAGTAAGTCCTACTCCATAACTTACGAAGTCAAACCATCCTGTCATTAAGAAACCAGTTAAAAGAAAAAAGTTTTTTTCAAGATAATTTTTTGAGATATTTTCAAATTTATTTAAATATTTTTTTGGCATTAATTTTTTAAGTAATCTCCTACCGAATCTTCTAGAAAGATAAAAGCTAAAAGAGCAAGCCACTAAATCAGCTATAAAACTTATCAATAATCCATTTACCAATCCAAAAAGGTAGCCAGAAATTAATAAGCAATAAGTTCCCGGTAATATAGGAACAGCTATACTTGTAAATCGCAAAAGTAAAATTAAAAATATTCCCCAATTACCAGATAAAGCTTCAACCACGAAATTATGCTTAATTTTTACTAATATATTTGCAAAATATGCTTTTAGTTAATAACGCGAAAAAGTTTTATCTAGTTTGTAAAATATTTTTTTTCATAGTATTAAATTTAATACCATAAAATAATTTCAATTTCATCTTAATAGATAAGAATAAATATTATATTTAAATTTTATTTAAACAAAAGAGGTTCAAATATAATTAAATTTTTGATAAATTAAACTCTTATGATTTTCTATTTAATTTTCCTAAAAAGAGTATAAAATAAAAATTAAAAATTTATTTATGAGTAAATGAGCTTATTTGAAATTAGATATAAAATTAAATTTACTTTATTTATTTTGATTAACCCAATTAAAAAATCTTTGCTATAAATAACTAAAATACTTTATTAATAATCAAAATTTGAACAAACACTTATTATTAAGAATATTTTTCATTATTTGCGGGGTTATTATTGCCTTTCAAATACCCATAGGAATTTACAGTTGGTTAAACTCCCCAAGCAGTATTTCAAATACTGAAAAAAGATAATAATGAAAGAATGTCATTTATGTAATATTAAAGGTAATATTCATTACAGGGTAAAATCTATAAAATATAAAAAATGGATATTTTGTTGTAGAAAATGTTGGGATATAATTTCTCAACAAGATAAATATTGCTATGGCGGGACAAGAAAGACTTAAATTTTTAATATGTAATTATTCAAAATTTAAATTAATTAGGGAATATATTATTTAAGAAATAAATTTAAATATCTTTGAAGGTAATAAAATCTAAGTTTGAAAATAAATAGACTTATTCTCACATAATTCCAATTAAGATTCAAAAAAATTATTTTTTATGGCTTACTATCATATTCATGGATTAATTCCTGATAATCTTTCTCAATCTGAAGGTTATAAACTTTTTGAAGAATATATAAAATCTGGTGCTCCAAAAGATAATTTTGAGGGCTTTGCTTTAGTTAGTAGAGTTCATGCTCCTCAAACGGGAGAAGTATTTGTAACATGTATTGCAGATAATCATTTTAAAGTTGATGAACATTTTGCTATCTGGAGAGAAAAATTTGGAGTCGAATGGAATATAACCCCCGTCTTCAGTGATGATGAAGTAATTCGCAGAAATAAAAAGTTGAAAGATGAATTTAATAAAAAAGAATAATTATTTAATTTTTTTGACTCATACTAAGTTCTTGTTAAATTTATTTTTTGTGTGGTTTTACTTAAACTAAATGGTTAATAATATTTTATTTATTTTTGTGATATTATGTCCTATTGATTTGTAGCTTTTATTTTAATATAAACTAATCACTATGAGAGGATTTAGGAAATAGAAAAAATAGAATGTCTTTAGAAGCTTTATCTTGCTTATCAAATGCAATTTTGCTTATAGTACTTTTTATCTACTCTACTAAATATATTTCCAGCAAGAGCTATAAAAATTATCTTTTACAAATAAGTATTAAAAAGAATTTAGAAAAAATTTATATGATGAATAGTTATAAAGATTCAGTTCATAATTAATGAAAAATTTACTAACTAATAATATATATAGATTTATATTTGGAATAAGTTATGCATTAATTAATACTAATAATATATGTAAATACAAAATTTAATCCCCCTTTCATTGTTATCTCTATCTTATAAATTAAATTTATACACTCATTTTAGTTTTTTAATATTTAGAAGAAGAAATGAATAGACTTTAAATAAATAAAACGCTCTACTTAGTGAAGTCAAAGAAGTCGCTCTAGAATAAATTGATATAAATCAATATAGAGATAATAATATTAGAAATAATTTAAATGAATTAAAGAAAGCTTTTCAATAAATCAAATTAGTATTTAAAAAATTAATAAACAATACTTTATTTAAAAATTTTTTATTGGCTATTGCTTTGAAATAAATAAATGGCATTGTATAAGTATCCCACTATAGAAAAAGTTAAGATGTCAAGAGTAAAATCATTAAGATTAAAGACTTCTCCTACAAATTTACTATTTAGAGAATTTTTTAGCTTCCAGGTTAATTATATGAACCCAATAGAACTTCCAACTTTTCCTAGTAAATTTCAGATAAAATCCTCAGAAATCAAAAGTAATTTTAATAAAATATCTGCTTTCGCAATATCCAAATACTTATTAGAAGATTTAAAAAATTTTAGTCCAAAAAATATGTTAAGAAGCTTAATTGATTTGCCTAAACAGTTATTTGTTACCCTTTTACAAGCAAGATCAAAATTTAAATAATTGATTACAAAGTATTTTTTAATTAACATTCATTGCAATTAAAGTCATTATAAATAAACTTCTTTAAGAAAGAAAAGTCACAAAAAGAAAAATGAGAATAAATTAATTAAAAATATTTAAAAAATTTAGAGATTATTATTTTATCCTTTTTATTTTTATAAAAAACTAATTAATAAATTGTTTTTTATTTAAAATTTACATAAGATCAATTTTAATTAATATTGTTTTTACCAAACAATTTGTAACTTTCGATTTTCTTAATTTTTATTAATGAATTAAAATCAAATAACCTTAATTTTATTCAAAATCTAATTTGATTTAATTCATTTATTAATTATGAAAAAAAGTTTTTTTTTAGCAGGAACATTAACTTTAGCAATTATTCCTTTCGTATCATTTGCAGATCACCTTAAACCTCAAATTAGAAAAATAATAAAAGGAGGAGAATTATTTCACACCGATCTCAGATCTCTTGACCTAAGGAATCGGGATTTACAGAATACTGATCTTAGTAGTTCTGACTTAACAGAATCTGATCTAAGAAATACTAACCTTAATGGAGCTAAACTTAATAATGCAAATCTTAGTGATGCTGATCTTCAAGGTGCTAATCTTAGTGGTATTGATTTGAGATCTACGATTCTTAGTGGTGCTAATCTTAGTAGAGCTAATCTTAGTGGTGCTAATTTAGATAAATTAGTTCTTAAAGGTGCAAGATTAAAAGGTTCAAATATGAATAGTGCCAACCTTGTTGGATTAGATCTTAGAGGAGCAAATCTAAGAGAGGCAGATCTTAGGAATGCAAATCTTATTGGTGCTGACTTGAGAAATGCAAAATTAAATGGTGCTTTGCTTAATGGAGCTAATCTTAGAGATGCCAATCTAAGAGGTACAAGTCTCAGTGGTGCAGAACTTAGAGGAACTAATTTGAGAGGAGCCAATTTAAAGAATGCAAAGCTCGTCGAATCTGATCTTACTTATTCAGATTTGAAAGGTGCTAACTTAAGGGCAGCTGATCTTAGAGGAGTTGAAGCAAATGAATTAGAGGGTTGTCCTATTTTATTACCAATAAAATGGGTATGTGAAAATAATTCTCTCCTTTATACAAATTAGTAGGTTACAAATTTAATAATTTTATTTATTAGTTACTAAACTTTATTATCAAATTAGATATTTTTATATAGATCAAACGATAATATAACTTGGCTCAAGAATACTAATAATAAAATAATAGCAATTTAGACTTAATTTTCTAATAATTCTTTATTAAAGTAAATTTTAATACATCATTAATCAACTAAAGCATAGTTTAATAAGCATAATAATATCCAAAAAATGATTAATTTTTCTTATAAAAACAAAGGTAATAGGATGATTGTTCTAAGGTGCATTGGCCCATCAAAATTTTTCTTGGAAAGAGTGTTATTCCCCTTAGAGATTTATTCTTTTAAGGTTCCTAATAATTCAAGAATTGAAATATGGGGGAATGAATTATATGGACCTAAGCTAGAAGAAAGGATAAGAATTTCCAATGATGAAGAATCATCAGTTGCAGCATAATCTAAATTTAAAATTTAATCGACTTACATTAATAAATAAAGAACTGGATTATAAAATTAATAACCTAAGCCTAGAGTTTCTTATTTTTTTTATTAATAAAATAAAGCATTCCTAAACTTTAACTATTTAATAATCAGTTTAAATTTTTTAATAGAGGAACTTATTTATAATTTTTAATAAAAGTAACTTTATTATCTCTTAAAACTTACTACTCGACTTGCTTTAAGACTTTTTAAAATAGTATCAAATAGTAATAATTTTATAAAATAATCATTAACTAATTTAATTTATATCAATTAGGTGTAACATAACAAATAGCAATTTGGATATATTGGAATTTTATTTATTATTAGTAGAGCTAATACAGCCCATTAATTGCATATTAATTTCGGAAGAGGTTCCAACAATTTCGATAATTTTATCTGAGAGAAGAACGAATGGTCTTAAGGGACTAATTTTAAATAAGCGCAAAATCAAAGGTGATTTTTATACTCATAAACCAACCAAAGATAGAAGTACAAGTTGGAGTTATGAAAAAGAAGATCTTAAATTAACTGGAGGAGCAATTCTTTTTAAAGATCATGAAATATGGCATAGATATCAAAATAGATTTAAATCATATGAAGTGAATAAAGTTCATTTTTATGGTCTAGCATCAAAATTATCAAAGCTTACAAATGAAAAAGAATTAATAAAAGCAACTTCAGGCTTTTTTAAAATCGGGAATGAATGTTACGGAGGAAGAATCAATAAGGTTTAGTTTTTTTTATTAGATTCTTTAATTCATATAAATCTTATTTTATAATTTGTTATTAAGTTTAAAATTTTTATAAAAATTATTTTTTATTCATTGAAAGAAAATATAAATTTTATTTAAAGTCAAATGATAAAATAAATTATTATTAAAATAAATAGATGATAAAGTCAGTAAATTTAGATCAATTACCTATTCAGGATTTAATTATTTCTGGATTAATAATCTTTATAATGTCTACAATTATTGCAAATATATACAACCCCTTATGGGGAATAGTTTATACTTTTGGAAATATACTTTCATTAATTTTTCTGAGTTGGTTATATCAAGAAACTTGGAGTGATTCAAAAAAATAAGATTAATCTATAATTAAGAGATCCTATAAATTTTAATGAAATGAAAGGCATAATCTTTAAAGATAAAAATATTAAAACTTTTTTAGATTTCGTTGCAAGAGTAGCATTATCATCTATTTTCATTTCTGCTATACCAGATAAAATAACCGATTTTGCAAAAACAGTATCATACATTTCATCAAAGGGCATTCCAAATCCAATATCTTCAATATTATTAGTTGGTGCAATTATTTGCCTTACTTTTGGTTCTGGCTTTTTTATTTTTGGATCAAATCAAAAAATTGGTGCAGTCTTTTTATTACTTTTTCTTATCCCCACAACATTAATTTTTCATTTGTTTCCATTACACCAAAGAGCTTTGCTTATTAATGTTGGTTTAATAGGAGGATTATTAATTTCTGCATTAAGAGAGCCAAAATATTAAGTGAAAAGTATAAAAAGTTAGTCCCTTAAAAATAATATTTCAATATAAATAAGTAGTAGAATAAAACCAAAAATAAATTTAATCCATTAATTTTAATATGATTTATTTTTAAGGTTAAAAATAATATTAAAGAACAGATTAAAATATATAAAAATAATTATCTTTAATACATTTAGGGGTAAATAAATATTTAAACACTAAATACAAATTAATAGTAAATTGTACTTAATTACATAAATAAGAATTTTTATAAAAATAATATTACACATAAATTATCTTAATGAAGAAAATATTAAATCTTTTCTTTGAAAAACTTTTAACAAGAATAGATATCTTCTGGTCTGAGAAAGAACTGGTATTTATTCTTGAAAAAAATAGTAAGGAGGAAAATATTAAATGATATATTCAAAAAGCTTAAGTTTATTATTTAGCTTTGGAATGTTTATTTTTCTAATTCTTCTTTAAGAATGAAGAAAATATTTATAAAATCACATGATATTTATTAAATTTTAAAATTAATATATCTACAAATAATTAAATTAATATTTGTCATGCTAGTACATCTGGTATTTTTACTTATTGAATGTTTTAGATAATCCTAATATTATTAGCAAAATTAAATTTTTATATATTATGTATATTCAAAAAGGTCAAAGAGATAAAAGAAAAAAAAATAATACTGAATGGTTAGATGAATTAATAAATAAATTAACTCAAAAATAAATCTTTAAGAGGTAGATTTGTGACTAAAAAAAAGAAAACAAAATTTAAAGATGAAAAGCACCCTGTTGATGCATATTATGAATGTTTATCCTTTTGCGACATAAATCCAAAAGGGATTGACGAAGAATGTGAAAGCATTTGCATAGAGAGACACTTACAAGGAAATCTCTGGTAAATAATATTTTTATTTTTATTTGATAATTTAGTACATTATTAGATTAGAATTATTAGTGCAAATAATACTAAAATTTAAATGAATAATTTTAAAAATGTAGATGTTGATAAAAAAGCAAATATTTATTTTGAAGGTAAGGTTATTAGTAGAAATATCTTTCTAGACAATGGTTCTAAAAAAACATTAGGCGTTATGCTTAAAGGGAAATATGAATTTAGCACTGTATCAAGAGAACTTATGGAAATAGTCTCTGGGAAACTAAATTTAAAACGAGAAGAAGATGATGATTGGGTATTGATAACTGAGGGTATGGAATTTAGTGTGCCTAGAGATTCTTCTTTTAAATTAGAGATTTTAGAGTTAGTGAACTATACTTGCTCATATTTTGATGATTAATGTAACTTATCCTTTCCAAAATAAAAATATTTCTAAAAATAAGATAATTAAGTTTATTTATAAAATTAACATTGTAAATAATCAAAGAAATAGCGTAAAATTATATAAAAATTTGAGGTCATATTAAAACAGGGTAAAGACAATGATAGAAATTTATTATTATGAATATAAAAAGATTTCAAAACTACTATGAAAGTATCAAAAATAAAATCCAATATAAAAGAGAAGAAAGATTATAAGGATTTATTAAATGAAGAATGGAAAAATATCAGTATTTTAAATTACTATTTTTAATATGAGTACTATAGTCTCATTAAGCATATTGGCCATTACTATTTCAGGTATGATTTTATGGTTTGTTTTTAAAACCTTGAAGGAAGGAAATAGTGCACTATCCGAGATGAAGAATAAGGAATAGAAAATTAAAGTATTAAAAAATATTTAGAATCATTAACTTATTTTGACGCTAATATTTATGAGTGGATTAGATAGAATAAATCTTTATAAGCTATTAAGAAATTACTCACTAATAAAATGAGTTATTCTCTTAAATCTATTCCAAAGTAAATAAAAGTCCAATCTTTGATCTTATTTAAGAAAGTTTAGGAGTAAATATAAATATGATTTTAAAATATTAAACTAAACTATGAACTTTATTTTTTAAATTATTTTTATATATTTTTTTATAAAGATCTTAATAAATTAATTAAGTATTAAATCTTTTATCAAATTAATTTTTAAATCATTTAAAATAAAATTGATTAATTATTTTTTATGCTTTTTCTTATTTCTTATAACTTTTATGATGCAGAAGCTCAAGAGGAAGGGGCTCAAATGCTTTTAGAGTGGTACGAAAATGGAGGCCCCCAGAATAGGCCGGAAGGTTATGAAGTTAAGTCTTGGATATTTTTACCTCAAAATGGAAGTGGATTTTCAGTAGTAAATACAGATTCACTAGAAATAATTTGGCGTCAATGGAGACCATGGAGAGAATTTATGGATATAAATATACAGCCTTGTGCAGATTTAGATGAAACTATAAACCTTTTTCGTAAATAAGAAATTCATAAAATATATATACTTTTAATTCTTATTTAATTCATTATAAATTTAAAAATTATGAAAAAATTTACGCAGTTTTACTGCTATCAATCTCAATAATTCCCTCATCCATAAGACGACCTAGTTTTATTAGTAATGACATATCAACTCGTGAAAATTGATGCTCATTATCACTAATCCAATCTAACTCTTGTAAAGTTATAGCTCCAAGAATATTAGCTTTGAGAAAAATAATACCTAAATTCATTAGAATATACCGGGTATTATCCAGCCAAAAAGGCCGTAATTTATAACTAATGCAAAGAATCCCATCATTGCCATCCTGCCATTAGTTCTCTCTGCATTTTGTAAATAGCTCAATTTAGAGTTTTCCATTTTAGTTAGAAATAAAGTTTTAAACAAAGCCTGGAATAATTTGACCTGTTGTCAAATAGGCTCCTAAAGCCGCCATTAAACCAAGCATTGCAAATCGTCCATTAAGAGTTTCTGCAATTAATTTTTCTTTTTCGATGTTTTTTACTTTTGGAGTATCCATACTTTTAGTATTTTTAATGAAAAGGTTTGGTGTTTAATTCATTTAGTTACTTTACGAAATTAGGAATTCATAAGAATTAAGAACCAATTACAAAATCAAAGATAAGTAAATTATGGTTTATAACCCTTAACTAATTTTTTATAGAGTTCAAATGAAATAGGTTTCATTTTTAAAAAATTTGAGATGAAACTTTTTTAAATTCAAATTCTAAAGAATTCTTTAAAAATTTTCTATCCCTGTTTAGCGGGGAATTGAAGTATTTATTAAAGGTAATAAATAGAGTTAAAAGTGCTATTACAATTCCAAAAAAACCTAGTATTAATATAGGGGAGTTTGGAAAGTCATAAACTGGTACATTCATAGAATTTTATAGAATTAGTTTTAATTTAGATGATGTTAAAGTTATGCTTTTTTACCTTTAGCAACCATAATTACAGGTATTAACAAATAGGTAAAAAAGGATATAAGGAAAATATCAATGTTCATAACTAGAAGATCCCTGGGATAACTTGGCCTGTTGTTGAATAGGCTCCCAACAATGCCATGAAACCAATCATTGCCCATCTTCCATTAGCTTTTTCAGCTTCTGCTGGATAGCTAGTGTAGTCTTGAACTAGTTGAGTTTGTACTTCTGTTGGGAAAATATTTTGTCTCCCACCAGACTCTGTTGTAACTGAAACCGAACGTGACATTAAACCATACCTGGAATGATTTGACCTGTTGATACATATGCACCAACCAAAGCAATTACTCCTAATAGAGCAAATCTGCCATTGAGCTTTTCGGCTGTTACTTTCTGGGGGTCAATATTTCTTTTGCTTTGAGTATTATCCATTAGAACCAACCAGGAATAATTTGACCTGTTGATACATATGCGCCAACAGCTGCAACAAAGCCAAGCATTGCTGCCCAACCGTTAAATCTTTCTGCTTCAGGAGTCATAATAAGTAAATTGTAATTGTTAATTATTGTAACATATATATTAAAGATTGTAAAGATATTAGCCTTTATTTTTGATATATATGCTTAGAAGCTACATAAATGTAACAAATTTGTGAATTATCTTATAGATATAGTTAGCTTAGGAGCAATTTCTTCATCTAATCAAAGTGAGTAAGTCAGATAAAGTTTGTATCAGCACAATGATTTTAATTTTAGAAATTTAATGGTTAAATCTTTAAAAGATACTTACTAAATATTTTTAATAAAATTAATAATAAGAAGAACATATTAAGAACATAAAAAAATTAGATACTAGTTTAATTAACAACAAAACTAGATTCTTTAGTGGAAAGTTTTTTAAAATTTAAATTATGAAAAAATGATTTTTAAAAAATTTAATTTGAATAAGTATATTATTATTTGTTGCATTTATCTCTAATTAAAATTAAAAGACAAATCGCTAAATACTCATGGACTCAAGATTATTTTACCCTGCGACTCAAAGAAATAAAAAATTTATTGGCGATGTATTATCAAAACTTTCCCTCCAAAAAGGTTTTATTTTAGAAATTGGAAGCGGAAGCGGAGAACATGGAATTGAATTTCAAAAAAGATTTCCAGAAATAATCTGGCAAACAAGTGATCCCAAATTAGAACATCGAAAAAGTATTAGTTCATGGATTGCTCATGAAGAATTGAATCTTAAAATGCCTCAACCTTTAAATATTGATGTAACAAAACATCCTTGGGAAATTCCTTTTGAAACAAAAGAATCACTCTTGGGAATTATTTCTATAAATATGATTCATATAACTCCGTGGATATGTACGAAATCATTATTTAGAGAGTCTAGTCAATTAGTTTCAGATAATAAGAAATTTTTAATCCTATACGGACCTTTTAAAATCAAGTCTCAACATACTAGTCACAGTAATAAATTATTTGACAAATCATTAAAGTTAGAAAATAAGAATTGGGGTGTAAGAGATCTAGAGGAAGTTTGCGAAGAAGCAAGAATAAATGGTTTTACTAAATTTAAAATTTACAAAATGCCTTCTAATAACTTATCTATTATTTTTAATAAGGTCTATTAATGATAAAAATCACATCATGATCTAACTTTTTAGAGAACCTAATCTTATCCAATAAGAAATTAAAAGAAAATAAGGAATAAATATATTTCATTTAAAAAAAATTCGTTTTTCCTCTCCCCTCTTTGCCAAATCCAAGCCATATAAACCACAATATCCACCCAAGGAATGGAATTAAATTAATAAATATCCACTTCCAGTCTTTCCCAAAATTATTTAATCTTCTTAAATCGATTGCTATTTGTGGTAAGAGAGAAATAATCCCATAAATATTAATTCCTATTGAAGCAGCAAGTGGAAAAGTAATAAAAGTAATTATCAAATTCGCAAGTTGTACATACCACCAATCTTTTCTAGAAGTATCCCCTTTAAAGTCTGCAAAATTTAACCAGAAATTTAGATATGAAGAAAAAAGTTGTTCTAAAAAAATACTCATTTGATCAAGTTTTTACTTAAATTACCAGACTTTTATAATTTTGTAAGTTTTCTTAAAAGTGGATAAAAATAATAATAAGTTATATTTATTAGCTTAGGATCAAATTTATACTTTTAATGAAGTAAATAGAAAAGATAAATATAGGTCGATTATTATTGATTAACCAATATTATAAATTAAGATTTAAAATTAAAGTGGAAAAAGATACTAGAAAGCTAAGTCAAGAAGCATGGTTAATTTGTCCTAACTGGACAGAAGTAAGATGTTTTACAAAAAACAGAACTAATAAAGAAAGTTTTAGTGAATATATGTATATTGATACAGGATTAGTGGTTGGATCACTTGGCGAGAAGCCTCCACTTATGAAAACTAGAAAGGAAGTTAAAATAGTTGAGGCAAGAGTTGAGTATCAAAGATTAATTACTTCTGGCTGGCAAGTAACTGAACCAAAATGGTAATAATAACAAAGAGAATCTATAGCTTATAGTTTTTTAAATTGAAGATATTTACTTATTATTAATAATCACTTTAAACTTAATACTCTTGAGATTAAATTTAAAAACTGATAAAAAAATAACAATTTTAATTTTAATTGAAAGAAAGATTTCTAGAAAATAAAAAAGCTTGCTTATATCCCTATCAGCAAGCTCATAACGATCTTTAGTGGAATTATCAGCTTAAACAAATCCTGGAATAATTTGTCCAGTTGTTAAATAAGCTCCCATAGCTGCAATTAACCCTATCATTGCGAACCTACCGTTGAGGGTTTCAGCAACAACCTTTTCTTTCTCGATTGTCTTGATGTTAGTCTTTGATTTAGTCATTTGATTTGAAGGTAAGTAGTTTAAATTTTCTTCTTGAAATTGTTTAGTTAAGTAGATTACTAATGAAGCAGTAACAATTACTATTAAAACCAGAAAGGTTAAAAGTGGACTCATTAGAAAACGCCTGGAATAATTTGTCCTGTAGTTACATAAGCTCCAAAAAGAGCAACCAAACCAATCATGGCCCAACGTCCATTGATTTTTTCCGCATTTTGAGGATATCCTTCATATGAAACAGATTCATCGATATAAGGAAGTGTTTCAGTTGGGAACATATTCTGTCTCCCACCTGACTCAGTTGTGATGTATGAAGAATTAGTCATTTGATAAAAGTTTAATTGTTAATAAATGTAACACTTTTATTAACAGATGTAAAGAAAATAAATATTTTTTGCCTTTTTCTTGACATAAATCACATAAACGATACATTTATGTAGCATTTTCATATTAATTCTTTGTTCTATAATTGGAATTGATAATTAGAGATGTCAGTCATAAATGCCTAGAGTAAAGATTTAAACGTTATGGGAAGATAGAAATTTAATTATTTTATTGAGAAAGATTACCCTTTTCCCTTTTTAAAAGACTTGCTAAGTTAGAGATATAAATGATAAGTAGGCTTTTAATTATGGAAGTTATGCAATTAGCACTCACTTTCTTAGTTTTGTTTGGAATCATATTGTTTTTATTATTTACAGCAGACAAGCCCAGTACAAAAAATCTTTACTTAAAAAAGCAGGGCTGAAATTCTAAAATTTAAGATAAAATTATTTATTGAATTATTTTTATGGAAAGGCAAATAGTCCCATAATAAAAAGCATAACGTGAGTACCAATATATTCACTAGAGCATAGACTAATCCCTAAATTGGTATAAAAACATTTGAAAAAAATATTAAAAAAGTGATGATAATAAAGCTAGATATCGTTATATATTTAATAATAACTTCATCTATAAACTTAGTAAATTGATAAGTCTTTGCATTAAAGCCAACAAAAATATAGCTATTAAAAGGCCTAAATTATGATTTTTCATTACTTAGATACCGTCATCGTTTTCACCAAAGGGACTATATCTGATATCAAAAACAAATACGAGAACTATTGATAATAAAAATAAGCCAAAGATGACTTGAGGAGGTGGTAATGTCATATTATTAATTTAGTGTAAATTTAAAAAAATTAAGAGTTAAAGGAAAGTAATTTTATAAACCACTTTTATTCACGTGCTTTAATGATTTTATAAGAATAAAAAATTCTTTTAAAAAACACTAGCTACAACGAATCAAGCTAAATATATAGATTGGGATTATGAATCTTTGATATAAAAAACATTTATAAAATAATTCTTCATTTGGATCATGGATTGGTGAAGTTATATTTCCAGTGTTGATTAAAGAAATACGATATAGTTGTAAAATTATTTGAAAACTTATAGTATTTTAGATTATTAAGAATTAAAAAGTATATTAATATCTTTAATTGAATCTAAATAAAAATCTAATAATGAGAACTTTTCTTGAAGAAAGGATTAAATATTATGATAATGAATATAGAGCGGGACGTCCGTTAATTTCAGATAGTCAATTTGATGAATTAGAAAGAAAACTAGAAAGAATAGATCCAAAATGTGATTACTTTAATAAAAGGAATAATTTAGTATTACCATCGCTCCCAAAAGATCAAACAAATGAATTTTTAAAAGATCTTTTACCAAATACTAAATTGTTAATTGAGCCTAAGATTTATGGTTGTTCCATTGCTATTAGATATATAGATGGCAAATTTGATTCAGCTATAAATCGAAGAGGTAAAGATGTTTCCAGGAAAGTCCAAGCCATTAAAAACATCCCAAAAGAAATCAAACTTAGATCACTTTTTGTGGTTCGTGGAGAATTATTTACCCCAGAAGAAAGACCGTGTATCTCGAAAAGAATTACTTCTGGATACCTTAGAAGTAGAGACTATACACCGAATCCTAAAATTAGCTTCAGCGCGTTTCAAATCATTAAAACCCGAAAGAACCAGTATGAAAATCTCGTTTACCTTCGGAAACTGGGCTTTACCATACCTGAAATTGTTGAAGCGAATAGGACTAGCCAAGTAGAAACATTTAGACAGGCTTGGTTAACTAAAAACCTTTTTATAAATTATCCAACAGACGGAATTGTTATCAAAATAAATTCTAGAAAATTGCAGTTGTTGCGAGAGAAATCATATGGGTTATATCATCATTGGCAAATGGCTATTAAAAATTGATGATAAAATATTTCTTCAGCTCTCTTTCACAATAAAGTTAGGCTAATAAAGTTAAAAATTTTTTATTGATAAAAATATATCTCTGAAAAGTTAATAGAACTTTTAATTTAGTTTATTAGCTAAAAATGGGATTAGCAAAGTTACTAGCGTTATTGACAGTCTGTTTTCTTATTGGTAGAGCATTCACTGGTTTGATTATTTATTTTATTAAATGAAGTCTACTTCCAAATGGAAAATTTTATAACCAAAATAGAGAAATAATTTTATGTTTATGAATCTTTAGTGAGGATTTAAAAGGAGTAGCTTTATCAATTTTATAAATGGTGCAAGAAAAGATAAACTAGTTATAAGAATAGGAAATCTGCAAAATGAATTTAAAAGATTAATAAAACATTAGTGATTCAAGAGGTTAATAATATAAATAAAATCTAAAAATAAATCATCAACAAAATATAAAATTAAATTAGAAAAATCAGATTTTGAATGCATATTACTTTTAAATTTTTAAACGCACAAAGAAAATTCAATTATTATTTAAACCATATTCTTATCTTTAAGTTATAAATTAAATTTTATATTAATTGAAAAGGTATTCATTAAAAAATTTTAAAATTTAGAATGTTTTAGGACCTTTTGGTGATTCTTTACCTGTAGTAATTCCGAAGTCATTTGATCCAATTTTCATAAAAGCTAAAAAAGCTACAAAAAAACCGATTACTGCAAAAAGATACATAATTAAAAAAAGAAATATTTTTATGAGAATATATGTGTTTCAAATTTAAAGCCAGTACAAAAAATACATATTTAATATCTAGTAACTTTTGTTGTAATTTTTTAAATTAAAAAATAATCATAAAATTCTTATAAAAAGTGAAAGTATTTAAGTAAAATAAATATTTAACCAAATAATATAATTTTAAAAAAATCAATAAATTAATAAAATAGTTTATCAATAGAAAATTTTGATTAATCTATGCTCAAAAGTATAAATCTGAAATTTATTACTCGAAATTATTCACATAATTAATATTTTTTTTGAAACATAAGTTGGCGAAAAATATTTTATATCTTTTCAATTGGTGCCATAGTCAAACCTTGGCTAACCAATTGCTGATGATAAAGCTCTGCCTGTTCAAGGGGGCCTCTCCATACTTCAGCTGAACCTTCTCTATCAACTTCAATAGCAAGAACCCATGATCTTTCTTCACTCATTCCAGGCACGATTCTTTGAAGACAATTCGCCACGTGTTCAAATGTATTCACATTATCATCGATTACTATTATTCTTGCTTCTGGATAATTTCTTTTTGTTGACTTTAACTCTAAGACTGTACCAGTTGAGGTGGTTGAAAGTTTCATATAATTAGATGGATATAAAGAATCTACTTAAGATGTTTTAGTGCTTATTAAATAGATTACTGATTAAATCCTTTATAAATATTATAATGGTTAAAATTGACTTAATCACTTTAAAATATTGGAAAACTGAACTAAATTAGATTGGTATATAGTTTTTATTTCATTAAAGATAATTTTCGACCAAATATAAGAATAATTACAAATATTCTTTTAGTTATAGGCATTTACCTTATCGCTTTTAACTTAAGCCAAATAAATAATGGACTAGATAAAAGTAATAAACAAAGGGAAATTGATTGTGCTGATGCGGCTTCAGGTGTTATTTCCTACAAAGATTTATTCAGCAAATATAATATAGGTAAATT
>CEWJ01068164.1_pt1 | contig 16559 bp, 13 predicted proteins | sample 350291 | NCBI WGS metagenome assembly CEWJ01 (sample SAMEA2622923, study PRJEB7988) | marine metagenome | isolation source: saline water (ENVO:00002010), including | reverse complement strand
TCTAAGGCTATTGCTGAAATCATTGATATTTCTAAAAAGTTATCAAAAGCTAACAACCATGATGATAAAGCCAAATTAAAAGCAAAACTTTTAGCAGCCGGAAAAGTATTTGGAATATTAAATGAAAATCCTAAAAAGTGGTTAGGTATTGGCCAAGCAGGTGAAGAAATAGATCCAGATTATATTGAAAAATTAATCAATGAAAGAAATCAATCTAGAATAGATAAAAATTTTCAAAAAGCAGATGAAATTAGAAATGAACTATCAAAATTAAATATTGAAATTGAAGATACAAAAGATGGAACTATATGGAGATTGAAATAAAATGTCAAAGGGTTTAGTCAAAATAACACTTCCAGATGGTACAATCTTAGAAAAAAAATCTGGAATAACAGGTTTAGATATAGCAAATAGTATTTCTAGTGGTTTAGCTAAACAATCTATTTTGGTTGAATTAAATGGAGAGTTAAAAGACTTATCGTACCCTATAGTTAAAGATTCTAATATTAAAATATTAAAAAAAGATTCTGAGCAAGCATTAGAAGTTATTAGGCACGATTGTGCTCATGTTATGGCTGAAGCTGTTCAAGAACTTTTTCCAGGAACTCAAGTTACAATTGGTCCAGCAATAGACAATGGATTTTATTATGATTTTTCATTCAAGAAACCATTTTTAGCGGACGACTTAGAAAAAGTTGAAAATAAAATGATGGAGATCATTGATAAAAAACATCCTTTTGTTAGAGAAGTTTGGACCCGAAACGAAGCTTTAGATCATTTTGATAAAATTGGTGAAAAATATAAAACTGAAATTATAAATGATTTACCAGAAAATGAAGAAATTACCATTTACAAACAAGGTGAGTGGTTAGATTTATGTAGAGGTCCTCATATGCCTAATACAGGATATATTGGAAAGGCTTTTAAGCTTATGAAAATAGCGGGAGCTTATTGGAGGGGTGATGAGAAAAATGAAATGCTTACTCGTATATATGGAACAGCATGGAGAACAGATAAAGAATTAAAAAAATATCTATCCATGCTTAAAGAAGCTGAAAAAAGAGACCACAGGAAAATAGGCAAAGAGATGAAATTATTTACTTTTGATGATGAAGTAGGTCCAGGACTTCCGTTATGGCTTCCAAATGGTTCTGTAATTATAGAGGAACTCGAAAAATTGGCAAAAGAAACAGAGGACAAAGCAGGTTATGACAGAGTTAAGACTCCTCACATAACAAAAGGTTCTTTATATGAAAAATCAGGTCATCTATCTCATTACAAAGATAGTATGTTTCCTGCAATGGATATTGATGGTAATGAGTATTATTTAAAACCAATGAATTGCCCTCATCATCATAAAATTTATTCTAGTTTGCCTAGAACTTATAAAGAGCTACCTATTCGCTTAGCAGAGTACGGAACTTGTTATAGATATGAAAAATCAGGACAGTTATTTGGCTTGATGCGTGTTAGAAGTATGCAAATGAACGATGCTCATATTTATTGCACAGAAGAGCAATTCAAGGAAGAATTTTTACAAGTTTGCAGAATGTATTTAAAGTATTTTGAAATTTTTGGTATTGAAAAATATGAAATGAGACTCAGTTTACATGATCCAGCTAAGCTTGGTGAAAAATATGTTAATGAACCTGATTTATGGAATAAAACAGAAAATTTAGTTAGGGAATCGCTTATTGATGGTAAACTTAACTTTGTTGAAATTCATGGAGAGGCAGCTTTTTATGGACCCAAGATAGATGTTCAGGTATGGAGTGCAATAGGTAGAGAATTTACTCTAGCTACAAATCAAGTGGATTTTGCTGTTCCTTCAAAGTTTGGTCTAACTTATATTGATAGCAATAACAATAATCAAACACCTTTGTGTATTCATAGAGCCCCTTTAGGTACCCATGAAAGGTTTGTTGGGTTTTTAATTGAACACTTTGCTGGTAATTTTCCTTTGTGGATAACACCTGTTCAAGTTGTTATAATAACAATATCTGATAAGTTCAATGATTACGCAATTTTGGTTAATAATCAATTAAAAAGTAATAATATTCGATCTAAAATTGATTTAAGAAACGAAAAAATGGGAGCAAAAATCAGAAATGCCGAATTAAATAGAATACCTATAATGCTTATTATTGGAGAACAAGAAGTAAATAACAATACTGTTTCTATCAGAAGAAAATTCGAAGGCAATTTGGGTTCAGTGCCTATTGATAAATTTATTGTATCTATTAATGAAGAGATTCAAGATAGAAAATGATTACATTTTTTAACAATTAGATACATTCATTTACAAGGTTATATTGTTTTACATGTATATATTAAGTTGAGTAGGGAAATTTAATCTCACCCTCTTATTAGTAATAAGCAAAATGACGGCTCTCATCTGAGAGCCGTTGTTTATTTTTTATATAAGTTTAAAATATTTTAAATTAAACTGATTTTTAGAGCTTAATTATGAATTACACTTGCAAAACATTAATGATTATTATATTTGTGAATTTTTTAAATGCAAATTTATTGAAGCCATTTAATAATCAAATAATTTCTTATTCTCATATACATTTTGAATGGGAACAGAACCCTGATGCTATTCAATATCAATTACAATTGTCTGACTCACAGTCATTTAATCAAAACTTAATTTTAGATGTAAGAACTGATAATTTAGTTTATATCTTTAAAGATGACATTGATTGGAATGAAACATATTATTGGAGAATAAGAGATATATATGAAAATGATTCTTATGGGCCGTGGACAATACCGAGTTCTTTTGTAATTTCAGAAAAAAAATTCGGAGTTGTTTCAGAAAATTTAGAAATTAATATTTTTGATGTTAACCAAGCGTCAAATGAATTAACTATGTTAGGTGATTTAAGTGGTGGTTTAAGCCTTATTAGTTATGTTTTTGATGAGTCTGGCAAAGAAATTTGGAATGGCGAAATTATGTTAAGTCATATAAATGAGTTTGGACAATTTTTTGGTTCCACATATGAAGACTTTCCAAATAATACTGGAATTCAAATGAATTATGATGGGAACATTCTATGGAATGGTCCTAACAATGAATATATAGATCTTCATGAAATAAAAACCATACCAAACGGAAATTATATGGCTTTTGTATGGGAATATCAAAATGGACCAATACCAAATGGGACTTGGACTAATGTGTACAGAGCTTTGGGTTATGAAGCTGATGGTGTCACAAATGAGTTTCCATGGTTTGGGCAAGCTATCGTTGAATGGAATGAGAATTCAGAGGAAGTTTGGAGATGGAGTCCATTTGAGCATTTCACAATGAATGATTATGATGCCTATGGAGGTACATGGTGGGACGCAATAAATGGAACCCAATACGATTGGATGCACTCAAATGCTTTTCATTTTGATGACGAAGAAAGTGCAATTTATTTTTCATCAAGGCATTTATCAAGAATAACAAAAATAGATTACCCATCTGGAGAAATAATTTGGATGATAGGTTTACCAAATGAATTTGATGGGTCAACTTCTGATGTGATATGTTCTGATTTAGGTTTCACTTGGCAGCATAACATTCAAATGTTAGAAAATGGTAATTTTCTAATGTTTGATAATGGAAACCTTAGTCAATTATTTGGAACTAATAGACCAACTTCAAGAGCTATTGAATTTAGGGTTATTGATAATAGTGAATGTGAAATGGTTTGGGAATATGTTTTGCCTGAAAATATGTTTGGTCCATGGATGGGAAGTGTACAAAAGCTCGATAACAATAATTATTTTATAAACACAGTAGGTAGTGGAGGTAATGTTATTGAAGTAAACCAAAATAAAGAAATTGTATGGGAGGGTAAATATCAGTTAACTGAAAATCAAAGTGATCCAGCAGGTAATTATCGTTCATACAAAATTCCTTCATTGCACCCAAATGCATATGATGTAATTTTCAAAAATTATAAAACTGTAGAAAATATTGAAGGTGTATACATTGATGATGTTTTAGAAATTAGCATATCTAATTTAAGTGGATACAATCAATATTATGAATATCAATTGATTGACGATAATCAATATTTTGAAAATGAATCTGATTCATTTATAATTTCACCTTACGATACCTACATACTTTCATTTGATTTAAGAGATTTAAGCTTATCTTCGACAGAAATTGATTTTTTAATAAAGCCAACCTACCATGATTATGACTCTAAATCATATAATTTAAATGTATATTCAAATCAAATTTTAGGTGATTTAAATTACGATGGAATACTAAACATACTTGACATTGTTAATTTGATGAGCTTAATACTTGATCAAAATGAATATGTTTATATTGCAGATTTAAATCAAGATGGCATAGTCAATATTCTTGATATTGTAAGCTTAATTGCAATCATTTTAGATTAAATTTTCTTTAATAAGTTCACTTTTTCTTTTTAAATTTTAATATCTTAATGCAAATGAATCTCAGTATCAAAATATGAATGAAAATGAAATAAAAAGATTAAATGATTTAAAAAAAGCTTACACTTCTTTTATAAAAAAGCCTGAAAATCAAAAATTAAGAATCAAAGATATAGCAAATCATCTTAAGGTAAGTGAAGCTGAATTGTTAAGTTGCCAAATAGATAGCTCAAATTTAAAATACCTTAAAATATTAGACTATAATATTTTTTTCAAAGATTTATTTAAATCTAAAAAGGTTATGTTTTTAATAAGAAGTAATTACATTGTGCACGAAAAAGTTGTAATTTGCAGTGAAATAGAATATCATAAAAATAAAATTTTTTACAAGGACAAAAAATCGCTTATAGATTTTAATTATCATAAAATAGAAAACTCGTTTTTTGAAAAGAAGATACATCAAAATAAACCTTTGTTAAGTTTTCAATTTTTTGATAAGTATGGCCATGCTATTTTAAAAATTTTTCTTAAAAGTAAAGATTATAATATTTTTGAAAGTTTGGCAGATAAATTTTCCTTTACATATGATTACAGTCTTCAAAAAAATCTTTATCAAAATAATGAAATTATTGACCAAAAAAAATCGATAAATCTAGATTCACAGAAAAATCAAAATACTAAAAAAATTAAAACTGATAATTTAATTTTGAGGACAATACTTGAATACGCTTCTCAAAATAAATTTCCAATTCAAATTCATGCTTCCGGAAACCATTCTGTTCAATATCATTTTGGTTTAGTAAGAAATATAATGGATTTTGGTCCATGGATAAACGTTATTGATAAAAATTTCAACATACACGTCATGGAAAATAAAATAAGTAATAATTTTATAACAATTAATGAAATAAATGGAAAGTGTTTTTATCAGATACAAATTTTAGATGAAAATAATAATTTAATTTTACTTATTTCTGCTGACGATAAATATCATAAAGAATTTAATGAAATAATAGATAGAAGGATTAATTTATGAAAAAATATTACATTTTTTTGAATGTCATTTTATTGCTTTCAATTATTGATTCAAAAAGTAATAGAATAGTTACAGTTGGTGGTTCTGTAACTGAAACTGTTTTTGCATTGGGTGCTGGTAAATCTGTTGTCGCGGTTGATTGGTCAAGTAGGATACCATCGAAAGTATCAGATTTGCCACAAGTTGGATATTTAAGACAATTATCTTCTGAGGGTATATTATCGATGAAACCCGATCAAATTTTAACTTCATCAGAAATTGGCCCACCTAAAGTAGTAGACCAGCTCACTGCATCAGGTATAGATTTTCACATATATGAATCTCCGCAATCAATTGAACAAATAATTGGTATGGTAAATAATATATCTAACTTACTTGATAAAAAAAGACAAGGTAAAAAAATCATTAAAAATTTAAAAAAGCTTGATGAGAAAGTTAAAAATTTTGAACCTAATGGAAAAGATTCAATCAAAGTAATGCTTTTTATGAATCCAACTCCAATTTCTTATAATGCTGCTGGATCAAACACTAGAGCTGATTATTTAATGAAATATATTGGTGGTAAAAATGTTTTTAGAGATAATTTTTCTAGATATTCAAAAGTAACAAAAGAGGATATAATTTTTGCAAATCCTGATGTTATTTTAGTTGGTTATGTTGAAATGCTTAATTCAGATCAATCTGAATTAACAGCATTGTTTACCAATAATTCTTCTTTCAAGTTTTTGCCAGCTGTCAAAAATGATAAAGTATTTGCAATAGATATTGGAAAATATTTGAATTTTGGTCCATCATTTATATCAAATGCTTATGAACTTAAAAAAATGACCCATAAATGATTGACAATTTCAAAATTAGATTATTCTTTTTATCAATGATAATTATTTTATTCATTCTTTTGATAGTTGGTGTTTCATTTGGGCCAGTTAATATATCTTTCTATGATATTTTTATTATCATTTCTCATCAATTTGGATTTCTCGATAAGGTTTCAGTTGATTCCGTAAATGAAATAGTTTTATTAAATATTCGACTTCCCAGAGTAATTTTGGGAGCTTTAGTTGGTTTAGCTCTTGGAACATCAGGTGCAATTTTACAGGGTTTATTTCGAAATCCTCTTGTAGATCCGGGATTCATTGGAGTTTCCAGTGGAGCTGCAGTTGGAGCTATGTTCGCAATTTTATTCACTCAATTTTTACAGTTGATTTTTTGGAGCGTATTGGTTCCTTTTATATTACCAATCATGGCAATCATAGGTTCATTTATTACAACAATACTAGTTTATAAAATGTCAAAAGTTTCTGGTAAAACTAATATAATGACAATGTTACTTTCAGGGATTGCCGTAAATGCTATTTCGGGCTCTGTGATAGGTTTGTTTGTTAGCATATCTTCAGACGTTCAACTGCGTAGTTTCACTTTTTGGACATTAGGAGGTTTAGATAATGCTGATTGGCTCGTTGTTTTCTTAACATCAATTTTTGTATTTATTCCTCTTATTATTGTATTTAAAATGCGTGATGAACTAGATATTTTTATGTTAGGAGACTCTGAGGCGCATCACCTAGGGTTAAATGTCGAATCATTAAAGAAAAAAATAATTTTAATGTCTTCTGTAATGGTGGGAATTTCAGTTTCTTTTTGTGGTATGATAGGATTTATTGGTCTTGTGACTCCACATTTAGTTAGACTTTTCATTGGACCAAAACATAAATTATTAATTCCTGGAGCTGCATTACTTGGTGCAATAATTTTATCATTATCTGATTTAATTGCAAAATCTATCATTGCACCTGCTCAATTACCGCTAGGAGTGATAACTTCTGCTATAGGTGCTCCGTTTTTTATATGGTTAATTGTTAACCAAAAGAAAAGGTTTAGTTATGGAGAATAATAGCTTGCTCAAGGTTAATTCAATATTTTTTAAAGTTAGAAATAAAATAATTTTAGATGATATTTCAATAAGTATTAAATCTGGAGATATGATTTCAATTATTGGGCCTAATGGATCAGGTAAAACAACTATGCTAAAGGCTATATCAAATGAAATACCAATTACAAATGGTGAAGTATTATTCCACAATAAAAATATTTTAAATTGGGATATAAATAGTTTAGCCAACCAAAAAGCAGTTTTATCACAATCAAATAATTTAGTTTTTCCTTTTTCAGTAATTGATATTGTTAAAATGGGTAGGTTCCCAATTAAAGATAAAGGAAATCAGAATGAAGAAGAAAAATTGTGTAAAAATATATTAGAAATTTTTGATTTAGGTGACTATATAAATCAAAATTATATTACTCTTTCAGGTGGTGAAAAACAAAGAGTTCAGTTAGCCAGAGTAGTTGCACAAATATGGTCTGAAGATTATTCAAACAAATTATTAATTCTTGATGAGCCAACTTCGTATTTGGATATCAAACATCAATATTCATTATTTAATTTTTTAAAAAAACTTAATCAAAAAGGTTTAACTATTATGATGGTTTTACATGATTTAAATCATGCTATAGCTAATTCAAACAAAATAGTGGTTTTGAAAAATTCGAAATTAATCTCTTATGGAGAAACAAAAGAAGTCATCACAGAGAAATTGATAAATAAAGTATTTGAAATTGATTTAAAATTAATAAATTACGACGGCAAGGATACACCAATTATTTTTTAGAGCATTTAGGATTCCAAGATTAAATGGATGATATAAAAAAAGAAGCTATTTTAGAAAAAGAAAAAATTATTTCAGGTATGAAAACAATCATACTTTCTACAAAATGTGGTAAAGGTAAACCAAATGCAAGTTATGCTCCTTGCGTTCGTGATGACGATGGATTTTTATACATTTATATTAGTCGTCTTTCAAAACATGCAACAAATTTACTCTCCAATGCAAATCTATCAACTATGATAATTGAGGATGAATCAGATGCTAAAAATTTATTTGTTAGAAAGAGGTTAACTATGAACTGTGTTTCAAATGAAATTCCAAGAGATACAGACAATTGGTTAAATAAAATTTCTTTGCTTGAAAATAAATTTGGAGAATCAATTTCTTTCCTTAAAAAACTTACAGATTTCCATTTATTTCAAATTGAACCAATTGATGGTTTGCTTGTTTATGATTTTGCTAGAGCGTTTAGATTTGAGGGGCGTAACCTTGATAAAATAAAATTTTTAAATGATAAAGGACATACGAAAAAGAAAGAGACTAGGACAAAAAAATGATTAAAAATTTTAAAAGTATTGTGATAATATTATTTCTAACATTCGTTTATTCTGCTTGTGCAGATGGATATTTTATGGATGATTGTGGAAATTGTTGGGCTCCTTATTGTCATGATTCAATTTCTAATGAAAACAAATTTGATGTTAAAGAACAAGAATGCAATGATAAAGGTTTTGAATGGGTTATACCAAATTCAGATAAACATATATACTACAATAAATATTGTGATGGTAATTGTCCTGATAACTTTATGATAGATGAATGTGGAAAATGTTGGAGCGGATTTTGTTATTCTTTTTTTTCTAAAGGTTTAAATGATGATCCAGCTCACTCTGTTTATTATGATTTAAATGAAGAAGAGTGTCAATCCTATGGTTTTAATTACTACCTTCCCAATACACGTTTCAATCCCTACTGGAATAGTCAATGTGAAATAAAAACAGAAGATAAAAAAAATAATAAATTTGGGATATTATTACCGATCATTTTGATATTAGCAGCCCTTTCACTTTAAATGCTAAAAATAAATAAATGATAATACAAATTTGACTTTTCGAATACTTAGTCGATTTATTATATTAAGGCATGCGATTAATTATATTTATTCTTATTAACTGCCTTTTTAGCGAATATTTTATTAAGGGACAAATTTTAGATAAGGTTGGAAATCCTATTAATAATGCCAATATCTCTCTGCTTAAATCGAATAATTCTTCTTCTTCAGATATTGATGGAAACTTCATAATTGAGACTGATGCAATAAAAAATAAAATTGAAATATCACATATAAAATATATAACAAAAATTATATCAATTGATTTTAACAATAATGATGAAAACTTTTTAAAAATTTATCTTGATGAAAATACTTTAGATCTTGAACAATATGTTGTAACTGGAATGAGAACGCAGACTTTCATTAAAAATACTCCAGTAATAACAAGAATTATTTCATCTGATGATATTCAAAAAACTGCTTATAGCTCAGTCAAGGAAATTTTAGAAATGTCTTTACCTAATGTCCAAAATGTTATCTCTAGTCATGCAGGCATAAGTAATGAAAATGTTAAGATACAAGGTCTTGATAATAAATATATACTTTTTTTACTTGATGGTAAACGTGTATCAGGTGAATTTGCAGGAAACCTTGATTTCAAAATGTTAGATTTATCAAACATTGATCGAATCGAAATAGTTGAAGGTGGTATGTCAAGCTTATACGGTTCCAGTGCAATTGGTGGAGTTGTTAATATTATTACTAAAAAAAATAAAGAACCTTTTAAATTTGATTATACTTATCTTTACGATGACCCAATGATTAATTCACACTCTTTCAATTCATCTATCAATTATAAAAAAATATTTTACAGTTTAGGATTTGTTCAACAAAGTACGGATGGCTATGATTTGACGTCTTCACCAGAAAGCGCAACATTTGATTTAAAAACTTTAGAAGAATACCGAACGAGAACTCTTAAACATAAATTAGGGTATACACCATCTAATAATTTTGGAATTGATTTTTATTACAAAAGTTATGAGAATAACATTTATATGTATCAAACACAGACATTAATGATTTTAGATAACCAAGACCCCAATTATCCATTTTATAATTATCAAACTTTAAGAAATTGGGTACCAAAATTTAAAGACAACAGCTATGGTATGAATATTAAATTTTATAATAAAGATTATATTTTTAGAATTGAGTATAGTTTTGAGAAATATGTAAAATCTAATTATTTTTTCAACTATACTGAACAAAATTGTGATATTGTCGATTGCAGTAACTCTAATAATGTAACTCCAATGCAATTTGATAATGGAATTGATGAAAACGAAAATATTTTATTACAATATAATAGAGATTACAAAAATAATTTTATAACCCTTGGAATTGAAATTAAAAATGATAAATATTCATCATATAATGTGTATAAATACGGTGGTGACTTTAATGAAGATGGGATGTGTGGTTCTGGAGAGGGGCCTTGGGACCCCGATGATTGCTGGGTTGAATCAATTTTTAATTCTCAAGATGGAACTAAGAAATTTAATAAGAAGTCATTCTTTGTTGGGAATCAGTTTTCAATCAACGAAAATAATAAGCTAAGCGCTTCGTTTAGATTTGTTGATTCCAAAAATTTTAAAAATAATTATGTTTATTCCTTGGCATACATGTTAAAAAATTTTAGAACATATGATATTAGGTTAAACTATAGTAAAGGTTTTAGAACCCCATCAATTAAGGAATTATATTATGATTGGTACGGTCACAGTCCTCCAATAATCGGAAACCCAGATCTTGTCCCAACAACAAATAATTACGTATCAACCTCAATTGAGAAAAAAATTAATAATTACAACATATCATTTGAATTGTTTCATAATGATGTTGATGATATGATTGGTATTAATTATACTGAGGATGCCCAAGGAAACGAGGTAGCCCAATATAATAACTATAAAAGCATATTATTTTATGGAATAAATAGTCATTTGGATGCAAAATTGGGGAAAAATAAATTTAAGTTTGTTTACAATTTTACTAATCCTAAATCCAATAATAATGAGGCTTTAGAACTCATTTCTAAACATTCTTTTAGAATGAATTGGTCAAGAAATATTTTCAATGAAAAATTATACTTATCATATAATTTAAAATATTCTGGTGAAAAATTTATTTTTCTTGGTTCACAAAAATTAGTTTTAGATGCTTATAGTTTGTCAGATATTATTTTATCTTACGATTTTAGCAAAACATCATCTGTTAAGATTGGCTATAAAAATATTTTTAATTACACAGATGATAGAAGATTTTTAGAAGAAGATTATGAATTTTTAACTACTTATGATCCAGGTAGAAGATTTATTTTAGAATTTAGATTTAATTATAAATAAACGGAGTCAAAAATGAAAAAAATATATGCTTTATTCATTATATTATCATCGATTGTCGCACAAAATGAATATCTTGTGACTCTTCCTGCAACTAGTTATACGGAATGGGTTTATTATTCTTTTGAAACACATGAGGTAGTAGATATCACAAATCCTGAAAGTTCATTGGATTGGGATATAGCAATGCAAAGAAAACACATAAGATCCAATAGTGGTTTAGCTGGTATTGGTTTTGGAGGTGGCTATGTAGATTCTACAAAAACCTGGAATGATAATTGGTCAACTATGAATGAATTACCTTCCAATATGTCATGGCATAGTGATGAAACATTCTACGATTTTTATGATATCGTAACACATACAATGGGAGAGGGAATAGAAAACCCTGCATTAAGATCGTGGGGATGGTTTAACAATACATTTCAACTTATTCCAACCAATTATGTTATGTTTGTTAGATGTGCCAACGGAGAAGATATTGTGAAATTATGGGCTTATGATTACTATGCAAATGGAAGTGGAAACATAGCAATAAGGTACCAAACTGGATTTAATAATAATTTATCTAGCGATATTTTAGATGATAAAGAATTTTCTTTGGGAAATGCTTATCCAAATCCTTTTAACCCATCAACAAGTTTTGATATAAACATACCTGAGTATAATTACTTAGATATAAATGTTTATGACATTCGAGGCTTAAAAGTTGATAATGTCTATAGTGGGTTTATTAACTCAGGAAAGCATACTTTTAGATGGGATGCCAATGAATTACAGAGTGGAGTCTACTTTATTAAGTCAGACTTTTCTGGAAAGTCTTCCTCTCAGAAAGTATTATTAGTTAAATAATTATGTTATTTATGAAAAAAATATTTCATGATTTATTTTTATTTTTTCTCTTAATAATAATGTTTAGCTGCAGTTCGGTTAAATTTGGAGAAACTAAGAAACATTTAAATCATGTAAAATATTTAGCTTCTGATGATTTGGAGGGTAGAAAACCTGGTACTGAAGGTGGGAAAAAAGCAGCTGAATACATTAAAAATACATTTGTTAAAAATGGGTTAGAATTATATGAAGGTACAGGCTTTCAATATTTTGATGTAACGACAAATGCTTATTTAGGTAGTAAAAATGCTTTATCCTACAATGATATAAAATTTAATGTTGATACAGATTTTATCCCACTTTCGTTCGGGCAAAACACCTCACTTGATACTTCAATTTTCATAGCTGGTTATGGTTTTGATTTTAGTAATGATAGTCTTGAGTGGAATGATTACAGAAATGAAAATTGTAAAGGTAAATGGGTTATGATTTTAAGAGGTTCACCAGATGAGAATAATCCTCATGGTCAATTTTATGAACATAGCTCTCTAAGAAAGAAATCTATTGTTGCAAAGGATAACGAAGCTGCAGGGGTAATATTTGTTTCAAGTTCAAATTTTGACCAAGAAGATAAATTGATAAAGTTATCATATGATCAAAGTCAAAATGATATAGGTATTCCAATCATACACATCAGAAGAAATATTGCTGATCAAATTTTAAAAAATCAAGATACAAGCGTTGATGAATTAGAATTTGAAGCAAAATCACAGAAAAATAAATTTGTAAATTTTTCAACTAATGAGAGATTATTTGTGACAACTGATGTTGGTTTTGAGAAGAAGAAAACACAGAATGTAATAGGGTTTTTACCTGGTAAGAATGCAAAATTAAAAGAAGAGTACATTGTAATTGGTGCACATTACGACCATATAGGGTATGGAGGTGATGGCTCAGGTTCTAGGAGACCGTATATTAACGCTGTTCACAATGGCGCTGATGATAATGCTTCTGGAGTTTCAGTAATTTTAGAATTATCTGAAATGCTAAGCAAAGTATCAAATCAACGAACAATTTATTTCGTTGCTTTTGGTGCAGAAGAAATGGGACTTATTGGCTCAAAGTATTTTGTAAATAGTAATTTTTTATCAAGTGAGAAGATTCAGATAATGATTAACTTAGATATGATTGGAAGATTAAATGATAAAAAAACATTAAGTATTGGTGGAACAAAAACCGCAGAAAATTTAGAGAAAATAATTAAAGCATCTGTAAATAAAAGTAGTCTAAATGCGACATATTCAGGAGACGGCTATGGCCCTTCTGACCATTCTAGCTTTTATATTAAAAACGTTCCTGTTATGTATGCTTTTACTGGAGGACACAATGATTATCATACTCCTAATGATGATTTTGATAAAATCAATTATAAGGGTTTAGAAAAAATAGAAAACTTATTATTTTCTACAGTAAATGAGTTTGATAAAATAGATAAGCTAAAATTTCAAAAAACATCTGAAAAAAATACAGGAAGACCAGCAAGGTTTAAAGTTACACTTGGAATAATGCCTGATTATGTTTTTAAAGAAATTAAGGGTTTAAGAATTGATGCCGTCACTCCAGGTCGACCTGCATACAAAGCTGGAATTTTAAGTGGTGATATAATCATTGAGATTAATAATAAATCTGTATCTGACATATATGAATATATGCATAGATTGGGTGAGATTAATCCAGGTGATACTGTTGATGTTAAAGTTTTAAGATCTAAAAAAGAATTGATTTTCCCAGTTACATTTTAATGATAAGAATATTCAATCTAATTATTATTAAACTTCTATGCTTAATTTTATTATCAGGCTGTTCTATTAAAAATAATACCAAAACTACGTTTAAATTAACTAACACAAAGCAATTAACATTTGATGGTGATAATGGTGAAGCATATTTTTCAAGTGACGACAAAAACTTGATTTTTCAATCTAAGAGAGATGGAAATAATTGTGATAAGATATACACAATGACTGTTAATGGTGAAAATATTGAACCAATACCATTTACGGATGGTGCTTTTACTTGCTCATACTATTCTTTAGATAACAGTCAAATATTTTTCTCTTCGACTATGCAAGATGGTGTTGGGTGTCCAATTGTTTATAAAGACCCTAATCCTAGAAAATATATTTGGCCTTTAAGAAATTTTGATATATATACAATGCATAACAACGGAGAAATTGAAAATCTTACAAATTCAGAAGGATATGATGCTGAAGCTACTATTCATCCAATTGAAGAAAAAATTATTTTTACTTCATTAAGAGATGGAGATATTGATCTGTATGAAATGGATTATGATGGTAAAAATTTAAAAAAGATTACGTCGGAATTTGGATATGATGGGGGAGCTTTTTATTCACCTGATGGTACCCAAATTGTTTGGAGGGCATGGTATCCGAACACTGATCAAGATATTGAAAAATGGAACATAAATATTAAAAACAAATACATTGAAGCAGTCCCTCTAGATTTGTACATAGCTAAAAGAGACGGTAGTAATAAAAAAAGATTAACAAATAATGGTGCAACTAATTGGTCTCCATCATGGCATCCATCTGGAAAGTATATTGTATTCTCTTCAAATATGGATGATTGGCTTGAAGAACATGATTCTTTTGGCCCTAACTTTGAACTTTATATGATTGAATTAGAAACAGGAAATCTTGAACGTTTAACATTTAATGAAACATTTGATTCATTTCCTGTTTTTTCAAGTGATGGTTCAAAAATAGTATATTCGTCAAATAGAAATAGAGAAAATAAAAGGCAGACAAATATCTTTATTTCAGATGTAAAAAGAAAATAAATAATTAAGGAGTTTTAATGGAAAATAGTTTTTTGTTTCATGTTTTAATGTCGGGTTTTGTTTCAGGTCTAATAATCTTTCAAACCGCGCTTGCTGCACCAATTGTATTTACATATTTAAAAGAAGATCAATCTAGAATATTTATAAGAAAAGTCTTTCCTAGATTATTTATGATTTTATTCATTATCGGATTTATAATGCTGTTATCAAATTTATATTTTGGAATTAAATCAGATTTTCAATATTGGGTAAGTATAATTTCTACAATTTTTCCTCTAATATGTAGTTTAATGGTTAATACTATTAATAGAGCAACAGATAGTGGTAATCAAAAAAAATTTAAAGTTTTACATTCAATAAGTGTATCTCTTATTATGATAGTCTTATTAACTAACTTATTTTGGCCATTTTTCATTACATAAAAATATTCTGAAGTTCTCCTAATTTATTTGTTTAAAAATAATACTTATTTTAAATTTCGACTATATATTCTAATAATAAACCTTACGGAGGAAAAATGAAGTTATTATTCAATCTTTTTATAGCAACATCTTTCATTTTTGCTGCATGTCCTGATGGATTTTACGAAGACGATTGCGGTACTTGTTGGATGCCTTATTGCTATGATTTTACTGTTCATACTGTACAATATGATATTGATGAAACAGATTGTTCAGGACCTACCCAGTTGTGGGTGATACCGGGTGATCCTGGCGATCCATATTTTAATTCTTACTGTGATGGGTCATGTCCAGATAGCTATTTACCTGATGATTGCGACCATTGCTGGATGAGCTTTTGTTATTCATTCTTTCAAGATGGTTTGAACGGTGACCCTGCTCATTCTGTTTATTATGATTTAACACAAGAAGAGTGTGAAAATTATGGTTACGGATACTATTCTCCTGATCACCCATCAAATCCTTACTGGAACAGTAACTGCACTACAGATTGTGCCGGCACTCCTGGTGGAGATGCAGTTGAAGATTGTGCAGGTGTTTGTGGTGGTGATAGCGTTGTAGATGATTGTGGAGTTTGCGGTGGAGACAATTCAACATGTACAGATGACTGTGAAAGCGGTGTTTATGATTGTGCTAATGTATGTGACGGTTATGCAATGGTAGACGATTGTGGTGTATGTTCTGATAACTATTATTGTTATGATTTTGTAACACATCAAACAAATACAGATTTCCCATGTGATGGACCAACAGAAACATTGGTATTACCTGATAGTGATTATAATGCTGACTGGAATGCTTCATGTGAAGACTGTAATGGTGTAGCAAATGGTGATGCT
>CEWJ01083344.1_pt1 | contig 16649 bp, 16 predicted proteins | sample 350291 | NCBI WGS metagenome assembly CEWJ01 (sample SAMEA2622923, study PRJEB7988) | marine metagenome | isolation source: saline water (ENVO:00002010), including | reverse complement strand
GACGTGGGTCACCGCGTCGGCGCCCACAGCGCACGCGGCAGCGAGCGCAACCTCGTCGGGCCACCCGGCGTGGATGGCAAGCGTGATGGCGGCACTGAATGCGTCCCCCGCCCCAACGGCGCTCACCGCGTCGACCACGGGTGACGGAGCGGTCAGCACCCGCGTCCCCTCTCGCCACAACGAAGCTCCCCGGGCTCCGTGCGTCACGACGACCAGGCGCGCGGCCGACACTGCCGGGAGCGCGGCGAACTCCGCGTCGTTGACGATCACCAGATCCGCACGGCGCAAGACCGTCTCAGAGACCTCGCGGGCGGGCGCGGCATTGAGCGCGAAGAACCCGGGCACGGATGCCGCGAGCGCCTCGATCGCGTGCGGAGGGATCTCCAACTGCGCGAGCACGGCCTCATCGGGCGTGAACTGGCCCGCGCCATCGACCGTATCGTTGGCGCCCGCGCACACCACGATTGTGTTCTCGCCCGCGGCATCCACCGTGATGATTGCCGTTCCCGTCGGTTCTGCGACGACACGGATGCCTGACGTGTCGACTCCCGCGCGGCGCAGGTTCTCGAGCATGGCCCGACCGTCGGCGTCGTCTCCAACGGCCCCGAGCATCCGTACCGCCGCGCCCAGTCGAGCGGCTGCAGCTGCCTGATTCGCCCCTTTGCCGCCGGCGCCCCGAACCGGCCCGACACCACGCACCGTCTCACCGGGGACCGGGAGCTGATCCACGGTGACCGAAATGTCGACGTTGATGCTTCCGACCACACAGAGCGGACCGGGGGCTGGGGATGTCATGTCTACATTCCATCACGCGGCATCACCCCGGCTACGACCAAGGGGTCACCGCGCGATATAACCGAAGGGGTGCGCGACGCGCCCCGGACAGCGCCGTCCGCTCACCTCATCTTCGGGAGCGACATGACTGCGCCACTTCCGCTCTACCTCGACTGCGACACCGGTATCGACGACACCGTCGCCCTGGCCTACCTGCTGCGCTCGCCCCTGGTGGAGCTGGTCGGCATCGGAACGGTCAGCGGCAACACGGATGCCGCGCAGGCGGCCCGCAACACCCTCGACCTCCTGGCGCTGGCGGGCGCGCCCGACATCCCCGTCGCTGTCGGCGCTCACGACCACCTCAGCCACCCCTACAGTGGCGGCGCGCCACACGTGCACGGCGCCAACGGCATCGGTGGTGTCGCCCTTCCCGAGGCAGGAAACACGGCCTCGTATCGCGACGCTGCAGACCTTCTTCTCGAGCTGTCCCACGCTCACGCTGGCGCGCTTCACATCCTCACTATCGGGCCCGTCACCAACATCGCGATCGCTCTGGAGCGAGACCCCTCGCTGCCGTCGCGGATCGCCGGTGTCACGACGATGGGTGGCGCAGCTCTCGTCCCCGGCAACATCACCCCCGTCGCGGAGGCGAACATCTTCAACGACCCCGAGGCTGCCGACGCCCTCGCGCGGGCCGACTGGGATGTGACGTTCGTTCCCCTGGACGTCACGATGAATCACATCCTCACCGACAGCGACCGCGGCCTCTTGCTCGCCTCCGCTGATCCGTTCGCCCGCGCTGTCGGCGAGATCCTCGATCACTACCTCGACTTCTATGTGCCTCAGTTCGGCGCCCGGCTGAGCCCGCTCCACGACCCGCTGGCGGCGATGGCCGCGGCCGGCGCCCCGGGCATCGGCCCTGGCCTGCGAGTTCCCGTCGTCATCGATACGACCGACGGACCCTCTCGCGGCTCGACCGTCGTCGATATGCGCGGGCAGCGCCTCGGCCCTCGCGATCACCAGGGTGTGCGGACCCAGGTGCTCTTCGAGGGCTCCGATACCCTCACCGCGCACCTGGTGTCGACGATCCTCGGCGACGCGGCCGCGCGGTAGCTCGCGGCAGGCGGCACGGGTTCACGGCAAGGGCTCAGCTGGCGCGACATCCGGTCCGTGCGCGCCGGTTGTCGTTCGGGCTGATGCTGCACGCACCGCACCGATGCTCGCGGCGATGACCAACGCGACTCCGACGATCTCGAGCCACGTCATGCCCTGACCGAGCAGCAGCCAGCCGGCAAGGGTCGCTGTCGCCGGGGCGAGACTCATCAAGATCGCGAAGGCGGATGCCGCCAGCCGTCGCAGCGCCAACAGTTCGAGTGCATACGGGATGGTCGAAGACAGCACTGCCACTGCCGCGCCCAACGCGAGCAGATCGACGCGCACGAGCGCGCCACCGGCGGCGATCAACCCCCACGGCAGTGCCGCAAGCGCCCCCACGACCATTGCGAGAGCGAGCCCATCGAGGCGCGGAAACTCACGCCCCACCCGCGCAGAAGCGAGGATGTACAGCGCCCAACTAGAGGCAGCTCCCAGGGCGAACAGCACGCCGAGGGGATCCAATCGGTCCCAGCCGCCGCCGGCCAGGGCGATGACCCCGACGAGCGCGAGTCCCGCCCACAGCCAGGCGCTGGCGCGACGCGCGGCGATCACCGAGAGCACGAGCGGTCCGAGTACCTCGATCGTCACGGTGACCCCGAGAGGAAGTCGTGCGAGCGCCAGATAGAACAGGCAGTTCATGAGGGCGAGGACCAGACCGAACCCGATGACCGATCGCCAGGCTGCCGGCGTATGACCGCGAAGGCTCGGCCGAGCGATGATCATGAGGATGACGGCCGAGAAGCCGAGGCGCAGGAAGACGATCCCGAGGGGCCCGAGGGCGGGGAACAAGAGCACGGCGAGCGATGCCCCGAGCTCCTGACACACCAGACCCGTGACGACCATCCCGACCGCGAACGGCGGCGACGACAGGGGGACGGCGCGCGGTGCGTTCACCCCGCGTCCGTGGTCACGGCTGAGGCAGCGGGCACACCGCTGCGCCGCGGATGGTCTCGGCCTGCTGTTCGGCGGTCCACGGCAGCCCGGCCGCGGGGGCTGTTTCGCCTGCCGCGGCGGGGGCCTTCGAGGCGATCGCGGCAAGTTCCCAGGCGAGGTTGGCGGCAAGCCCCGCGGGAGCCGCGGAGTTGTTGAGGACGACCGCCACAGTGAGGCCGGTGTCGGGGTCGGCGTAGGCAGCTGTGAGATACCCCGGAATCGCGCCGTGCTGACCGATCAGGCCCCCAGCGGTGAAGGCTCCGCCGTCATAGGTGTACCAGGTCGGTGCGCCCGGGTACACCGCGCGGGGGCTATCGAACCGCGTCTGGTCATCTGCCAGCAGTGCGCCGGTGGCAAGCGCCTGCGCGTAGCGACCAAGATCGGTGATCGTCGAGACCGCTCCCGAGTCGGCGTAGCCGATGCTCGCGGATAGCGTGGTGATATCGAGGGGGTCGGCGCACAGCAACTGCCCGTCCTCGCCCGGCAGCGAGTTGTTGCCGCGCAGCGACGGCGTGTCGCTGTCACCGGACGGTGTCGCCGGCTCCGGACCGGGTAGCCACGTGGAATCGAGAGCGAGAGGCTCCGTGACGTACTGCTCGACGAGGTCGGGCAGGGATGTCGCCGTCGCCGTCTCGAGCGCGAGACCGAGCAAGAAGTAACCGGCATCCGAGTCGACGAAGGCGTCGCCGGGATCGGTGGTGCGCTCTCGCCCCATGCCGTAGGCGGCGAGTTCGAGCGGGGGCCACTCGCGGTTCGGGGTCTTCAGCCAGTCATTCCAGAGCGAGGGCGCTGATGCGCCGAGGCCCGACGAGCTGTCGCACAGCTGACCCAGGGTCACGTCTTCCAGGCCGGATGCGCCCCCGACGTAGTCTGAGACCTTGTCGCCAAGGGCGACGACCTCCTTCTCGACGAGCGCGTAGAGCACGTCGCAGGTCATGGCACGCGTCACGCGCGCTGCGCGGAACTCCATGTCGGAGGTGACCTCCTGCGAGCTCGACGGAGACTGCGTCCCGACGCCGGCGACCCAGGAGCCGCTCCAGGGCGCCCAGACGCCCACGATGGCGCCCGACGATCCGGTCGCGGCCATGGCCTCGGCCAGCGCCGCATCCAGCTGCGACTGAGTGTCGGCGGGAAAGCCGCCCTCGACCTGGGCCGGCACGTCGATCTCGACGGTTTCCGTGGGAGCGCACCCAACCAGGGTGGCCGCGAGGGCAACCGTCGCGATCCCGAGGGCGCTCCATCGCCTCCTGAGGATCGTCGCACCCATACCCAACCCCCGTTGTTCGTGCATTCAGCATTCAAACACATCAACATCACACGAAGATCACGGCCCCTACGCTGTGACCATGACGTATCGCTTCGACGACAGCATCCGCACCGGCGTCCTTGCCCACATGAACGGCGACCACGGCGGCGACAATCTTCTGATCGTCAGGGCGTTCGGGCAGGCGGATGCCGTGAGTGCGGTCATGTCGGATCTCGACGGCAACGGCGGCGTGTGGGATGCCGAAATGGGCGATGGCGCGACGGTCACCGTGTCCGTGCCATGGCCGGGGGGCCCCATCACGGAGCGCCCGCAGATTCGGGCCGAGATCGTGAAGCTCTATGACGCGGCGTGCGAGCGTCTGGGAGTCCAGCCCCGACCGCACGAGTGAGTGGCGCCGACCCGCAACCACGGGGACTTTGGGCTTGTCAGGTTCTGCTTACCTGAAGGTACACTGGTGCCCATGACACCCGTGACCCCATTCTCGGCCGCCCTGCGCGAGCGTTCGAGCAATGCCCACTCGGGCAGTGAACACGCCGGCTTCATGAGCGATCTCGTGAAGGGCGAGGGCACGCGCGAGGACTACATCGCGCTGGTCGCCCAGCACTGGTTCATGTACGACGCGATCGAGCGCGCTGCCGAGGTGATGCGCCACGACCCCGTCGCCGCGCCCTTCATCAGCGAGAAGCTCACCCGCATTCCGGCGCTGGAGGCCGACCTCGAGTTCCTCATCGGACCGGATTGGCGCGACCGGATCGCCCCACTCCCGAGTACCCAGCGTTACGTCGACCGGATCAACGAGGTCGGCTCCACCTGGGCCGGGGGATACGTCGCCCACCATTACACCCGCTACCTCGGCGACCTTTCGGGCGGCCAGTTCATCGGCAAGCTCATGGCGCGTCAATTCGGCTTCGAGACCAACGGCATCGGCTTCTACGTCTTCGACGACATCGCCGACCCGCGCGCGTTCAAGGACGTGTATCGGGAGCAACTGGATGCCGCTCCCTGGGACGCCGACGAACAGGAGCGCGTCATCGACGAAGTGCTCCGCGCCTACCAGTTCAACACCGATGTCTTCGTCGACCTTGCCGCCGCCAAGGCTTCGGGCAGCATCGCCGAGATCGCCTGAGCGATCCTCAGGCTCGCCCGCGGACGGCAGCCATGAACCGCTGCACATCGGGGTCGACCCGGATGTCACGGGGCCGCAACGGGCGCGTCAGGTAGAGCCCGTCAAGCGAGGTCAGGCGGCTCAGCGCCACGTAGGTCTGGCCGGGCGCGAAAGCACCCGAGCCCAGGTCGATGATGGCTCTGTCGTACGTCTTCCCCTGCGACTTGTGAATCGTCACCGCCCACGCCAGGCGCAGCGGGAACTGGGTGAACTCCGCCACGATCTCGCGCGAGATCGACCGCGTCGACGAGTTGTACGCGTACCGGAACCTTTCCCAGACGGCGGGCTCGACATCCATCTGTTCACCATCGACCTCCACGCGCACCGTGCCGCCGGCGATCCGCGTCACGGTTCCGATGGTGCCGTTCACCCACCGGGGCGGCTGGCCGAATGTCGACACGTCGTTGCGCAAGAACATGACCTGAGCACCCACCTTGAGCTGCAGTTCCGCGTCGGCGGGATACGCGGCATCCCCACGTCCGAAGTCCCCGCTGATCTCGGCGTGCGCCGTCTGAGTCGCACCCGGCAGCGCATCCAGGTGAGCACGGTTGATGCGGGTGACGATGTCGTTGCGTGTGGCAAGCGTGATGATCGGAGGTTCGTCGGCCCCACCCACCGGCGGGGTGCGAGCGCCAGTGTCGTTGAGCACCTGGGCGATGTCGGCGGTGACCCGACCGTGGCGCACGGCTCCCAGCATCCGGCGGAACTCCGGATCGGATTGCCGATGGATCTCGGCGAGCTCGCGGATCTGGAGCGATGCGCCGTACCGCCCGAGATCCAGCAGCGACGACCCCTCCGATCCGGGAAGCGCCGCGTCCGACCCCGCCCACACCCGCGCATCGAAGAACCAGAACGACCGGTAGTGATCGCGGATGTACCGCTGCTCGTCGCCATGTCGTGGCGGCACCGGCGCGAGCTGGTACGGATCCCCGAACATGACGATCTGCACTCCACCGAACGGCTCGGCACGCCGACCTCGTGCCTGCCGAAGGGAACGATCGATGGCGTCCATGACGTCGGCGTTGACCATCGAGATCTCGTCGATCACGAGGGTGTCGATGGCGTTCAGCAGCTTGCGGGTGGCATCCGGATGCTCGAGGTCGGCGTCCGCGATCAAACCGATCGGCAAGCGCAGCAGAGAGTGGATCGTCTGGCCTTCGACGTTGAGGGCAGCGACACCGGTGGGCGCACAGACGGCGATCTGTTTGCTGGTCCGGTAGGACAGGTGCTGCAGGAGCGTCGACTTGCCGGTTCCGGCCCGACCGGTCACGAACACGTGGTCGCGCGTGTCCTCGATGAGTCGGAACAGCGCCTCTTGCTCTGCGGAGAGTTCGGGCGCCTGCACCGGGCCATGCTACCCAGCGCGCGCCGCGGCAGGGCGTCCTCACAGCACGTCGTTCCTAGACTGGTGCCGTGAGCACCACGGGGGAGAACGCGTCGGGCGGTGCTGCCATCGCGCCCGAGACGCCACTCGCGACAGGCGCCGCGCAGCGCGCGTCTCGCCGCGGCCGCCGGGACGCGCGCCGCTCACTCACCGGCGACCTCATCATCCTCTCGGCGGTCGGCCTACTGCTGATCGCCGCGTTCATCGCCGCGGGAGCGACCCTCTACGCGCAGTTCTACAGCCCGTCGGCCTTCGTGGTGCGCTACGCAAACCTGCTCGCTGACGGCAATGCCACCCAGGCGCTTGCCGTGCCGGGGGTCGCGGTCTCGTCAGCCGACCTGGAGGCCGCTGGGCTCCCCGCCAACGCTTCCGAGGACTTCCTTCGCTCCAGCGCGCTCGGCGATCTCAGCGACATCCGTGTCGTGTCTGAAACGAGAAGCGGCGACACCGTCGCGGTGACCCTCGCGTACTCCGCGGGCGGCCACGACGCATCCACGACGTTCTCGGTGGTACAGGACGGCATGATCGGGATCTTCCCGCGCTGGGAGTTCGCGCAGAGCCCCATCGCGGTCATGGATCTCACCGTCAACGGATCGGCGGAGTTCGCGGTGAACGGCTTCAGCGTGGACAAGCGGCAGGTCTCGCCCGACGGAGTCGCCGCCGACCTGTCAGCGTCGATTCCCCTGCTCGTGTTCTCACCCGGCATCTACTCGGTGACCGTCGACACCCCCACCGCGACCTCGCCGGGAGTTGCGATGCTCTCCGACGTCCCGTTCACAAGTGTCCCGGTCACGGTCACCGCGACGGCATCCGACGAGTTCGTCACCCTCGTGCAAGACAAGGTGGATGCCTTCCTCGAGGAGTGCACGCTGCAGCAGGTTCTGCAGCCCACCGCCTGCCCGTTCGGGTTCGATCTCACCGATCGAATCGTCACTCTGCCGACGTGGTCGATCGTGCAGGACCCGACGGTGTCGCTCGTGGCCGACGGCGCCGGGTGGCGCATCGCTGAGGCAGCCGCCATGGCGCACATCGAGCTTCGCTCTCGCTCCCTGTTCGACGGCAGCGTGAGCGATGTGAGTGTCGATGTCCCGTTCGTGGTCACGGGCACCATCGACATCCTTCCCGACGGCACGGCCTCGATCCTGCTCGGGTGAGGGTCGGCCGAGCTCAGCGCCCCACGCGTGCGTCGCGCTCGGCGAGCTGCGCCAGCCGAGCGTTGTACTCCTCGAGTTCGGCATCCGCCGTGCGCTCGGCCTGCCGGTCCTCGCGCCGTTGCGCGCGCTCGTCGCTGCGGCTCCACTGAATGGCGACGGTGATCGCGAGGATGAGGGTCGGGATCTCTCCGATCGACCATGCGATGCCCCCGCCGATGTACTGGTCCTCGAGCGGCGTCGCCCCCCACGTGCGGCCCATCGACCCGAACCACTCGGCCACCATCAACCCGCTGTTCATCATGATCGCGATACCGAAGAAGGCGTGCATCGCCATGACGCCGATGAGGATGAGCAGGCGGAACGGGTAGGGAAGGCGGTAGGGCACCGGATCGATGCCGATCAGCGACAGCACAAACAGGTAGCCCGTGATCAGGAAGTGGAAAATCATCCACTCGTGCCCGAGGTGGTCGTACAGACTCCAGCGGAACAGGTCGGTGTAGTAGAACAGCCAGAGCGAGAGGACGAAGTTCCCGGCGGCGAAGAACGGGTTGGTCACGACCGTCGCGAACGGCGTGTGGATGGCCCAGAGGATCCACTCGCGGCCACCGCGCGTGCCGTCGTCCCGCTTGCGTACAGCACGCAGTGCGAGGGTGACCGGGGCTCCCGCGACCAGAAGCAGCGGGATGCCCATCGTGAGCGCCATATGCCCGAACATGTGAACGCTGAACAGGTACTCCTGGTAGACGTTGTGTGCACCGTTGGTGATCCAGGCGAGCATGACGAGGCCCGAGAGGAACAGCACCGTGCGATACAGCGGCCACCGATCGCCGCGGGCACGAAGGCGCCAGACGCCGGCGAGATAGAAGAACGCCGCGAATGCGCACAGCAGCGCCCACAGCAGGTCGATCTCCCACGCGGCCACCCACTGCCACGGGGTCAGCTCGGGCGGTAGCGCCGCGCCCGTGAGGAACTCGGCCGGCGTCCGCAGCTCGGGCAGCGACGTGTCGACCGGCGGTGGGGTGCGCGCGAGCGCGACGGCGGCACCGCTCGCAAGTCCCATGAACCCGATCTCAGCGAGGATCAGCCACCAGAAGAACCGGGATGCGCGACTCTCGCGCATCCGATCGATCAGCCGAAGCCGGTACCAGGCCCCGAGCAGCCCCATGGCGACGAGCGCGACGATCTTCAGGGCGAGGATCGCGCCGTACGGCGAGAGCATCGCCTCCCACGTCACGACGCCGATGACACCGCGCACGTACCCGGATGCCGCGACGACCACGAACGCCACTATCGCGATGGTCGAGTACCGGCGCAGCACTGTCGTCATCCGCTCGGCGGGCAGCAGGGGCCGGATGACGATGAGCAGCAGCAGTCCCCCGAGCCAGAGAGCCGCTCCTTCGATGTGGAGCACCGTGGCCATCACCGCGGCGTTGTGGTTGGCCTCCTCGCCCGAGTGGCCCTGCGTGCCCACCGGGACGAGGGCAGCGATCGCGAGGATAGCGACCAGAAAGGTTCCCGTCCACGAGCGGACCGCGAAGGTGAGCACCGTCAGCAGTGCCCCGAACACCGTGGTGAGCAGCCACGCGCGACCGAGTTCGGTGTCGGTGAGGAACTTGCCGAACTGCGCCCCGAACTCGGGGCCGAGCGTGACCTGTGCGTTGAAGGCGTCGATGAACGTGAAGAAGCCCGTGACACCGGCGGCGACGGTGAAGACGGCTGCCGAGACGGATGCCACGTCCAGGGCCACATCGAAAGCCCTGTCGCCGGCCTTCAGGGCGAACAGGGCCAGGATCAGTGATCCCAGCAGCCCGGCTGCCGCGAGGTTGAAGATCAGCGTCGTGGTCGGCAGACCCCAGCGGACCACGGGTCCGGCATCCGCGATCACCAGCGGCGCGGCGCCGCCGCCGTACGCGAGGGAGGCCACCATCACGACGACGGCGACCGTCACGAGCGTCGCCGGGCCGATCGCCCGCAGCAGGCGGGAATCCATCCCCTCAGCCTACGCGCGCGAAAGGGGAGCATCCGCGGACGGACGCTCCCCTTTCGAGGTGAAGACGATAGGTCTTACTTGGCGGCAGCCTTGAGCTTGGCGCCGGCCGAGACCTTCACGCGCTTGCCGGCGGGGATCTTGATCTCCTCACCGGTCTGCGGGTTGCGGCCCGTACGAGCGGAGGTGGCGACCTGCTCGAACGAGACCCAGCCCGGGATCGACACCTTGCTGCCCTTGGCGACGGCCTCGGCGACAGTGGTGAACAGCGCGTCGACGACGCCCGAAACGGTGGCCTGGCTCTGACCGGTCGCGCTTGCGATGCTCGCGACGAGCTCGGTCTTGGTGATGGACTTTTCAGCCATTGTGGTTGTCCTCCAAGGCGGTGAAGTCCCCGCCCTCGTGCATGGACCGAAAGCTAGGTGGCTCCCGGCTGGTCTCTTGCCGACCGACCTCGAATATACCCACGAACCCCGGAATTCCGCGGATTTCGCGGGCATCGGCGTCCGATTCGCGGCGTGTCGCGTCACGGAAGTGACGCGTGTGACTCCCGTGACTGTCCGCCCCCCTCTCGCCGAGCGGGGGAACGCCAGAGCGAAGGAACGCGCAAGGCCCGACATCCGTGAGGATGCCGGGCCTTGCGTTCGCGGGCTGGCTCACCAGCTCGACAGTGCTTGTTCGCGGGCTGGCTTACCAGCTCGACAGTGCTTGTTCGCGGGCTGGCTTACCAGCTCGACTTGGTCACACCGGGCAGCTCGCCACGGTGGGCCATGTCGCGGAAACGCACACGCGAGATGCCGAACTTGGTCAGCACGCCGCGGGGGCGACCGTCGATCGCGTCACGGCTGCGCAGACGCACCGGCGACGCGTTGCGGGGAAGCTTCTGCAGGCCGACGCGAGCGGCTTCGCGCTGCTCGTCGGTCGCGTTCGGGTCCACGAGCTGCTTCTTGAGCTCGAGGCGCTTGGCGGCGTAGCGGTCCACGACCTCCTGGCGCTGCTTGTTGCGCGCGATCTTGCTCTTCTTAGCCATGGATCAGCGCTCCTCTCGGAATTCGACGTGCTTGCGGATGACCGGGTCGTACTTCTTGAGAACGATGCGGTCAGGGTTGTTGCGGCGGTTCTTGCGCGTCACGTAGGTGTACCCCGTGCCGGCGGTCGAGCGCAGCTTGATGATCGGACGAACGTCCTGAGCCTTCTTCGCCATTAGAGCTTCACACCCTTCGCGATGAGGTCCTTCACAACCGACTCGATGCCGCGCGCGTCGATCACCTTGATGCCCTTGGCGGACACGTTCAGGGTGACCTTACGACCGAGCGAGGGCACGTAGTAGGTCTTCTTCTGCACGTTCGGGTCGAAGCGGCGCTTCGTCCGGCGGTGCGAGTGCGAGATGTTGTGACCGAAGCCGGGAACCGCTCCAGTCACCTGGCACACTGCAGCCATGGTGATGTCTCCTTCTGTACCGTGACACCGGACGGTGCCACCCAAGATCCCTTGTCTGCACCCCGCACTCGACAGGCCGTTTCCGGCCGGATGATGAGGGAAGGGTACGAACTGCGTGCTGGAGTGCGCGCAGACAAAGAGTCAGTCTAGCACGGCGGCTGCGCGCGCCCCTTGCGCTCCCCGCCCCCAGCGGAAGGCCGAGACCGTGGGGTCGCCCGGGATCCAGAACCGCCACGGGTAGGCGTCAGTGCCCGCGACTCCGGCGACCCCGACCCGAGGACCGGTAGCAACGGACGTCACCGGTTGCTCGCGCAGAAGCAGGAGAGCCACGGCACCGGACTGTTCCGCACCGGTGACGGCGTCGACGCCGTCGTGCTCGGCGTGGCGCAGACCGAGACACTGACCGAGACGTCCGGGCCCGCGTGCAAGGTCGCGCACGGGCCCAGGCTCCCGCGCCGCGAACCGGCGCCGCGTCGCGATCTCAGTCCCCTCGACGATCTCGGCAGCCCGCAGCAACACACCACCGGCGACCCCCGCCGGCGCGCACACGACGTTGACGCACGAATGGATGCCGTGACTGAGGTAGACGTAGAGGTGACCCGGTTCGCCCCACATCGTGGCGTTACGCGGGCTGCGGCCCGAGCGCGCATGGGATCCGGGGTCGGGGACGTCGCCGGTTCCGGCGCCGTGGTAGGCCTCGACCTCGGTGAGTCGGGCGACGACGCGCTCACCGCCGACCTCGACGACCAGATGGGCTCCGAGGAGTGTCGGTGCGACTTCCACCGGCAGGGCTGAGAGGTCGTCGCGCGCTGCCGGACGCAGACCGTCGGGAACCGTCACCGCCACGACACCGACTGTCGGCACCACGAGATCGACGAGCCAGCGAGCGCCACGAGTTCGCGAGCTTCCGAACTCTCGTCCCGCGGCAGTTCGACGATGTGCGTCTCGACGGTCGCAGGAAGGGGCAGTTGGTAGGTGTCGTACGGGTTGGATGCCAGGTCCGGCGCCACGAGCATCGCCGCGTATTGACCGCTCGGCGACACGCACGTCTGCAGGACGGCGTCGGTGTCCGGCGCCGAGAACACCTCCCTCGACGCCCCGGTGTCATCGACGAGGACGACGGATGTCGCGCCAGTCGGCAGGCCGGTCTCGGCGATCGGGAACGTCGTACGCAGCGTCCCACCGCGCGGGAGGGGCATGACGCTGCCGATCACCGCCGGGTCGGTGCCGACATCCAGCGGCGTCTCCTCGCCGGTCAGGAGGTCGAGTACAACGAGCCCATCGATGCGCTCGACGATCGCCTGAGCGGTTCCCGGAGCTATGCCATCGATCGCGAGCGCCGTACCGAGAGCGGTCGGAGCCTCGCCCTCGGGGTCGGTCAGCAACAGGTTTCCGTCGAAGGCGACCAGCAACACACTGTCGGTGTCGGGCACGAACGACCATTGCGCGACGCGCTCGTCGGCGCCCGCGACGACGACCTTCGCGGGCTCGGCGGTCGGGGTGTCGAGCGATGCCGTGTACAGCGCCGATTCGTCACCCGAACCCGTCCCGACCGTCGACGAGGTGAACAGGTATCCAATCCGATCCCCCCGGTCAGCGATCTGCAGATCAGCGATATATCCGCTGCCCGGCAGTGTCAGTTCGACCGGGTTCTGCCCGTCGAGGTCGGTCATGATCAGCGCGCTTTCGCCGTCTTCATCGACGAGCACGACAAGGTGATCGCGGGTCGCACGGTAGTCCTCGATGTGCGGGTGGGCGAACACGGCGACGGCGGCTTCACCGGTGAGGTCGGTGCGGAAGATCGTGTCGCCATCGACAGTGCCGCGCTGCAGCAGGAACACCTCGCTCGGCGGGGTGGTGAACGTCTCGGTGATCGTGGATGACGGACCCCCCGACACTCCGGTCACCCCGTCGATCGTGACGGTGTACTCGGTGTCGGCATCGAGCGGAACCGTGAAGCGCACCCCGATGCTGCGACCCGAGGTGTCGATGTCGAACGGTGTTGCGGGGGTCACCGTGACAGAGGTGGGGTCGACGTCGGCGAGCGACTGCGAGGTCGTCACGATGAGCCGGGACCCGGATGCCGCGATGGCAGCTGACGGGTCGACCTGCACCGCGGTCACTCGCGGCCCCATGAGAACGGTGGCCGCGGCTCCGAGAGCGCCGACGAGCCCGATGGCCGCAGCGACCCCGACGAAGCCGAGGACGAATCCCCGCAGTCGTCGACGGGCAGCTCGCTGTCGGCGCGACGGCGTCGCCGCGTCGCGCCGTCGGCCCGCGTCAGTACTCATACGGGTCCTCGGGCTCGGGTACGGTCTCGACCGAGTCGGCAGCGATGTGCAGCCGCCCGTCGGAGTCCGATCGCACCGTGCCCGTCACGGTAGCCCACTCGCCCTCGGGCGCTGCCGCGCCGCCCCAGGCGATCGGCACCGCGGCCAGTTGCGCGTCGATGACGCAGTGGGTGATGACGAACCGCGACAGCAGGAAGCCGGCCCCGGCATCGCCCGGGGAGACGAAACCGGTCAGAGTGACGGCGTCGCCGTCGAAGGATGCCGGGTCTGTCGCCGTCGCGAACACCGTCGCCCACTCGCCCACCCCGAAGGTCGCCGTATCGCCCGTGGAAGCCAGGGTGACGACATCCCGGCCGCCGAACAGCACCGGCGTGGTCGAGGCGCTCGTCGAGGCGAACTGCGGCGACAGCGACGAGGGTGGCAGGGCGAGCGCGCCGACCACGACGGCACTCGCAAGCACTCCGGCGACGACCGTGCCGGCCAGGGCGACCGGATGCCGCGCGTGGGCAAGCGCATTGCCCTGCTCGGTCCCCTCCGTCGCGGCGCGGCCGCGGTCGGCATCCGTGTGATGGGCCGAACCGGTGTCACCGTGATCGTGTCCGTGGTCGTTTTCGGCACCCAACGGCAGCGCGAAGGACGCGATGGCGCCAATCAGAACGATGACCGACATACCCACCGCGAACCACGCCGACTCAGGGTTGATGTAGAGCGACAGTCGCCCCGTCACCGCAAGCCCGATGGTGAGGACGGCGAGGGCTGAGGCGAGCCCGACACCGAGCCAGCGTGTTCCGAGGGAGCTGAGCCTAGGCAAGAAGGTTCACCACCGTCCCCATCGCGAAGGCAGACAGCACGACGACCACGACGATCCCGACGAGGGTGCGGGTCGTGAAGGTCGTGCGCAGCAGGGCGAGCATCTTCACATCCACCAGCGGGCCGACAAGAAGGAACGCCACGATCGAGCCGGGGGTGAAGGTCGAGGCGAACGACAGCGCGAAGAACGAGTCGACGTTGGAGCAGATCGAGACGACCATTGCGAGCGCGATCATGGCGACGATCGACAGTGCCGGATTCGATCCGATCGCCAACAGCACGTCCCGCGGGATCAGCACTTGAACGGCTCCGGCGATGGCGGATCCGATGATGAGCGCGGGCATGACGGCGCGCAGCTCGACGACCAATTGGGCAAGGCTCCGGCGCCCCTTGCCGCCGGGCTCGTGAGTCACGAGCCCGCACGTGTCGCGGAACCGGTCGGTCAGCAGCGCGTCGGGGCTCGGATGCCGGCTGTACAGCCAGCCGAGGAGGTTTGCGATCAGGAAACCGCCCACCAGGCGCGCCACCAGGATGCCGTCGCTGAACCCGAACGCCTGGTGCGTCGTGATGATCACGATGGGGTTCACGATGGGTGCCGCGATGAGGAAGGTGAGGGTCTCGGGCACCGTGAACCCGCGCATCAGCAGGCCACGGGCGAACGGGACGTTGCCGCACTCGCACACGGGAATGAACATGCCGAGCAGGGACAGCACGCCGCGTCGCAGCCACGGGGTGCGTGGCATCCATCGCTCGAGCACTCCTGGCGGGATCCACACCTGCACGACGATCGACAGCACCACCCCGAGCACCACGAACGGGAGCGACTCGATGAGAACGCTGATCGCGAGGGTCAGCCCATCCTGGGCGCGAGTCGATAGCGGTGAGGCGAACAGTGAGGGCGCGAGGGCATCAATCGCGACAAGAAGCGCGATGAAGAGGATGCCGATTCCGACGCCGACTCCCGCCCGTACTCCCGGGGTCGCACCCTCGGAGCGGACGCCTTCGGTCGCCGGAGCGTCAGCGCGCACGGTTCCCGTCGCCGGATGCCGCGCGGGCGCGCGCCGTGCACTCGGGGCAGCGCCCGAAGATGTCGACGACATGCTCGGCATCCGTGTAGCCGTGCTGCTGCGCAACCGACCGGGCCCACTGCTCGACGGGGGTCGCTGCGATCTCCACGGTCGCGCCGCAGGACCGACAGATCAGGTGATGGTGATGCCCCGAGGTCTCGCACGCACGGTAGAGGCTTTCGCCGTCGGGTCCGTGCAGCGTGTCGGCCGCGCCCTCATCGGCGAGACTTGCCAGGGCGCGGTAGACCGTCGCGAGGCCGATCCCCGTGTCTTCATCACGAAGAACGGCGTGAAGTGACTGGGCACTGATGAAGCCGGGGGCATGGCCCAGCGCCGTGCGCACGCGTTCGCGCTGCCAGGTATTGCGTTGCGCCATGGCCGGGAGTCTATCGACCTACCTTCGGCGCCGGCTGGGAGCGCGTGGGAGCCCTCACGCGAACCGCGCCCGAGTCACCCGACCGCGCCGACCGCCGACGAGGCGGCAGACGAGATAGATCAAGAACGAGATCGTCGTGATGTAGGGGCTCACCGGGAGGGTTCCGGCGATCGCCAGCAGGATGCCACCCACTGCCGACACGAAGCCGAAGCCGGCCGCCAGCAGCGGAACGCTCCAGGGCCCGGATGCGATGCGCATGGCAGCAGCAGCGGGGGTCACGAGCAGGGCCATGACCAGGAGCGCGCCGATGATGTGGATCGCCACGGCGACGATCAGCCCGAGCAGCAGCATGAATCCGAGCGAGACCGCCGTGACCGGTACGCCGCGCGCTGCAGCGGATTGCGGGTCAAGCGAGTCGAAGCGCAACGGCCGCCAGATGAAGAGCAGTCCGAGCAGAACCAGGATGCTGATCGCGATCAACCACCCGAGCTGCGCGTTCTGCACCGAGACGATCTGACCCGTCAGCAGGCTGAACCGGTTGGCGCTGCGACCGCTGTAGAGAGAGAGGAACAGGATGCCGAGGCCGAGGCCGAACGGCATCAGCACGCCGATGAACGAGTTACGGTCCCGCGCCCGCGCACCGAGCCATCCGATGAGCCCGGCGGCGATGAGCGAGCCCACGATCGACCCCGTCACGACATCCCAGCCGATGAGGAGCGCGAATGCGGCTCCCGCGAAGGAGAGTTCGCTGATGCCGTGGACGGCGAAAGCCATGTCGCGCTGCATCACGAAGACGCCAACGAGGCCGCCGACCAGGCCCAGCACTGCCCCCGCGATGACCGAGTT
>CEWJ01002637.1_pt1 | contig 16772 bp, 10 predicted proteins | sample 350291 | NCBI WGS metagenome assembly CEWJ01 (sample SAMEA2622923, study PRJEB7988) | marine metagenome | isolation source: saline water (ENVO:00002010), including | reverse complement strand
TGCCACGAATCATCCCGTTGATGGGCTTCCAATGTTCGGATGAGAATGTTCCACTGTGATTGATGGGTTCGAGGGTCAATGTGGCCAATTGAGCCCGTCCATGCACGTCTTGGCTTCTGCTCTAGTGCATCGATGGCGGCAATGGTTGCAGTTTTTGGACAACCGGTAATGCTACCACCAGGAAAGATTGACTGTAAAGCATCAAACCCGTCCATTTCATCACATAGTTCACCTGAGATTTCACTGACCATGTGTTGAACATTTGGATAGGATTCAATTCGCCATCGCTTCCACTGGATACTGCCGGATTTGCAAATACGTCCGAGGTCGTTTCGCTCTAAATCGACCAACATGAGGTGCTCGGAAATTTCTTTCCGACTGCCGACCAATTCTCCTCGAAGATTGGCGTCGTGTTCATCATCATCACCGCGAGGCCGGGTACCTTTGATTGGACGAGTGGAAACGGTTTTGCCTTCCTGTTTCAACAATAACTCAGGGCTACTGCTGGCAATGGCGACCTGTAAATCAGGGGCGTGAAGCCAGGCGGACAAAGGAGCAGGATTGTCTCGATTAAGTCGCTGAAAAACATCCCACGGGTCGTCGATTTCCTCCGACCATGTGCGTCCATAATTCAGTTGATACAGTACTCCCTCTCGAATGGCTGATTGGGTCTTGCGAACCTTCTCAGCATGCTCTGCATCACTCTCTGTTTGAGGAACTCGATGGATTGGATTGGGTGGTTGAACACGAGAAGGAATCCCATTCTCAATTTGTTGACAGACTTCAACAGCCCAAGGATCATCTTCAATCAAAGAACTGATTTCAATCGTAGAGTCTTCACGGTTGTGGGCGATCCATCTGTCAGCGCGATACAAAATCATCAGAACAGTATCAGGTTCAGACGTATGTTGCAAACGTAAGGGCTCAGTATGTTGGACCAAGTCATAGGTGAGAAGACCTGCCAATCCGCCGGGCTGAAATGAATCCCCAGTGGCCTCAGGGAGATAGGCAGTTAGGCCACGCAGTGCACTTGCAAGATCGGTACCCTGCACACGATTCTGAGGTACCCACCCATTTTTCCAAGTCTCAATTTCTATTGACATTGGAGACGGTTTTGCTTGCAGGGCAATGGCTCCGGTGAGTGGGGAACTTGGACGTGGTGGTGTTGAATCATGGGTTTGCCTGACAATGAATCGCATGGTCGCTGGACCCATGATCAAGCTGCGCTTGGAGAGATCGCTGATTGGGCCGCCAGAATGAAGCAATAGTTCATCTGGTGCGCCATAATCTGTAGAAAAAAGTCCACTTTCCCTGAGGTGACTCTGCAAATCAAGCGAGATGTCGGGTCTCGTCTGAACTGCCAAGTGTGTTCTCATTGTTTTCCCCCCAGCGGAGTCCAGGCCTCTGCGAGTCCCTGATCAAAGGCAGCCTGGCACGTGTTGAAGAGGGGGCCGGCAGAACCGGTACCCACCGCTTGGCCATCAATCTCGCTTAACCAAGCAACACCGACCCCGGTTCCAACAACGATGACTTCCGCAGCCCTTCCGAGTAGATTTTCGGTCAGACGTGCGGTTCGGAACGGAATCCCAGCGGCTTCAATTGCTGATTTCAAAATGCGAACCGTAACGGATTCTACGCCACCACCCTCTGGGGCAGGTGCAAATGCAACGCCGTCGACATCAAGCAAAATGGGTGTACAGCGATCACCATCTACAACCACTCCATCATGGACCAATAGACCAATGTCTGCACCCTTGTCGATGGATTGCTTGCGTGCTTCGTGATAATCGTCCCATTCTCCGTGTTTCGTTCCTTGAATCTGTTCTGAGAATCGTGGAGCTGCTTGGGATGCTGCTGTCAGTGGCGATGGACCGTAATGGCTGTGGCGCAATGTGACCGAAATGACTCCATTCTGTCCCAATTGAATTCTGCAAAGGTTACCTACCCCTTGGATTGGAGAAGCGTGGAGCTGTTGAATGAAATCATCCGGCCATGCAATGCCCAATCGCTCGGCATGGTTTTGTAGACGAGTGAGATGTTCAGGTAACCATGCCACGTGGCCTTCTTGCCAACGCAATGTCGTGAATACCGACGAGTCTTCACCCATGTGCCTCACCCCCGGATGGGTTACTGCGCTTCAAATAACACCTAAGGCTCACAGAAGGTCATCGAGGTTGAATGGATCATCCGATTTCGTGTTCATGGGCGTATCGAGTAGGTCGCCGGCTAACGATTCCAAATCATCCATGGGTACGTTATTTTCAGGGGCTGGTGCAGGCATACTCGTACTTCGAATGGAGTCGGCTGCAGGCATCAGTGTCTCACCAAAGTCGACCTCGGGTGCCATTGGTGTAGCGTAAGAATCGTCGCTCCAATCCTCATTCTGTAATTCCCAATTGGGTGTAGCGTAATCGAGTGGATTGTAGTCGGATTTTCGCATGCGCCCGATAATTACCATTGAAAGTAAGAGGATCATTGCAGTGAGCAGCGCAATCAGTGCGACTTCCATGGCGCTGAGATTGTCCCACCACTCACCTGATCCTTCCTCATCAATCTCAACTTCCGTATTGTCATTGCCTGGTGTCCAATCTTCAACCACAACCGGAGTCACTCCGAAGCGGGTCACCTCACCGTCAAAGGCGACCACTGAGACATACCATGTACCGTTGACATCGAACGCAGCGGGATTGTTTCTATCTTCTGTGGGTAAAGGCATTGGCGATACCGTTGTACGGGTCCCCTGAACCATATCAAATTCATAAAATGCCAGACGCACATCTTCGTAGAAATCAGGGTTCAAGTGGACGATATAACCAACCACTTTTGGATCATTTGATTGGGTCCATTCTACCGTAATCTCATCACGCTCTTCATTCCAAGTTGCACTGATTCCTGAAATTTCGGGAAGGTGCAACCCCGGGTCTGTTTGACTGTCATCAATCGGAGTAGCTGTGGCCACGTTGAGTTCTGACGTCCATGCGTTTCCTGAACTGTCGATTGGAACTACTGCAACCCAAATCATGGTTCCTGGCTGGATGTTCTGGCCGTTGGATAGGCGAGTCAGTACAATGTCCTGAATCGAACCTTCAGTGATGTCTGCTTGGCGTCCACCACCGGGACGACCATTCGAATTTGGCCCATTGGGCTGGAATGGAGTGGAGCCGTCTCGCTCTACAATCATGGCCGCAGTTCGCGAACCCACATCGGTGAATGGAATCGTATCCGCATAGATTTCGTATTGATCTAAGTCACTGGCATCACTTTCTTCAAACGAGACCAACAAAGCATCTCCAGAATCGTTTGGTCGATCCTCTACTAGAGGTGCGGCCAATCGATCTGGCGCGATGACATCTCCTGAATTGTCAATGGGTGTCACGAGAACCATGTGGTTGTTGAGATTGGTCAGGAATGCATTGCCCTTGACGTCGTGGATGGTGACTGTGACCCAGATTGGTTGGTTAGGGATGATATCAGATGCGGTAGACTCCTCCAGTGAATTGCCACCATAAAGGGCAGATTCGAGTACGATATTCATCGGACCATTCCAAGATTGGCGCTGTTGATTAATGACCAACAGCCCACATGAGGAAGGGTTTTCTTCACACTCCATCCACTTGAAAGCAACATTGTCGAGAGGGTGCTCGCTGGCCCATACGACGTAGAAATCGAAATCATTGACGGTACTGGGTGCCCATTGCACATCAACGGCCGTTCCATCGTCATCTGGGTGATCCCAAGCCTGCAGGTCCTGTACGCGTGCAGGCGGATCGACGCCAATTGTATTCTGAACACTGAAAGCCTCGACCCATGTGACATTCCAATGATCTGCATTGCCCCAATTGTCTGAAGCGACTACTGTAATCCAGTATGGTACCAAATCGGTCAATGGCTCGCCTGCAATTTCATCCATAATCACCTCAATGGTGAACAGTTGAGAATTTCGGTTTTGGCATGGTGTAACAACTCGCGCAATCCCAGCATCATCTGCCCAATCAGGGGGTGTATCGGAGACAACCGGTGTCGCATAGATGGTGTACCAAGAACAATCTTCCTCTAAATTTACAGTCCAACTGACATTGATACGTCCACCCTCATCATCGGGAGTATCCCATGCGACGATGTCCTCGATTGGCAATGGGGGAGTGCCGTCGTCGATTCCACCTGTCGGCACAATCGGTCCAATGATGGTGGCATTTTCGGGGTCATGTTGACCGCTCTCATCGACACACGTGAAGGCGACCCAGAATGGGTGGCCAGCACCATTGGGAGGGGTGATTGTCGTGTTGTTTCCGGCGTCATGGGCCAGCTCAAAGCTTCGTGGGAGACCCATTGGATTGCCATTGATGGGTTGATGTGATGGCCAGAATCGTGTGACACTAGCGTCCAGTTCGGTGCAAGGTGCCCATTCAATGAACAGATCTCCATCTTGACCGCCCTCGTCATAGGGGACGGGGCCTCCGGAAGCCCAAGCCGGTGGCGCAGGGACTTCATTCGTGGGCGTTGCAGGACCAATCGGTGGGCTTGGTTCACCAATGCTACCATCGGGATATTCAATGACAATCACGGCCCAGTAAGGTGTACCATCGACCAACGGCTGCCCGTTGTATGAATTGAGTTCGGCTGTCACACGTTGCCAATCTGGCAATCTTGCATCCCATGTTTGACTCTGGAGTTCTACAGTAGTCGGAGGTGTGGTCCAATTGCTGTCGGCACGTAGGTAGATGCGGTATGCCGAGAATGAATGGTCCTGTGTGACCGTCCATTGAGCGGTCAAGATTCCGCCACCGTCATTCGGCCGATCGAATAAATCGACCATCTCTGAAGGCGATTCGCTGCGAACCCAGTCATAGGTTAATCGTACTTCGATTGAACCGTTGCTTGGACTTTGCAACTGTAAGTGTAAACTTCGGCCTGCGGTGGTAAGAACACTGTTCAAGATGGCATTCTGAACAACGCTTTCGAGATTGGTATCCAATGCAGCGAGGTCCCAAGTTCCGGTGTAATTCAGTCGTGTGCTGGAGACCCAAGTCGCTGCCCCTGCTACGGGACTCGAGAGTGTGAGCATGTCTTGTGTCATCGGGATATTTCCAGGCCCCGAAGTACCGAACATCGGTAGTACGACTGGATTGGTTGCATTCACCAAAACGATGGAGTTCCCAGGCCGAGCTTGGTCCGTGACGTCAAAGCTGTCGCCACCAAAGTTGACCATCAATGGTTCAGCACGGAGAATACTATCTCGATCCTTTTGCACGAATGCAGGAGATGGGGTCCAAATGTGTAGACCGTCACTGCCAACAACGTAAATGCCACTCTGTGTGATGGCGGTACTCTCCAAATTGGCGTAATTCACCAATCGAATGGAGGGGTGCAGTGCACCCGATGGATCAACCCGGTCCACACCGAAGTTGGAAAGTGCGAGCAAGGTTTGACCGTCGCTCGACATCTGTCGAATGGGCCAATCTGCAAATGCTGAGCGAGGCGCACCTTGTTCCATCTCGCTATTGCTACTATTCCAGTGCATCATTGGCCCTTCATCCGTCGCAATATGGATGCCCCACCAATCGCTGGCCAGTGCAGTAACCGTATTGCTCGGCAATACATCGAGCAGAGTGGTATCTTGCACTGAATATCCGAAGTTTGTCTGTCCCGGTGCAGCCGATGCAGTGATGGGAATGACCTCGCTGTATCCGGGCCGAGTTGGACCTTCCCCATTGTGGCTGACAAACATCGTCACTTGACCTGTCGTCGGGTCTGCAATCTTGGCAATACCATCGACTGAATCGCCGACCATACCTTGACTTCTACCATACAGCTGTCCGAGGCCGACTCCAGGTTCGTAGGACATCAGGCCGGAGGGTGTTCCAATGATGAGTACGCCATTTTCGGAATCGAGTTCCTCAATGAAAGGTGTTGGAAGGCCGTCTGCTGTAGTCATCGGATCTTCCCAATCATCCGCTGAAAGGTTCCAGATACCTAGGCCCGCCAAAGTTCCGATGTAGACTAAGTCGCCGATTTTTTCGAAGTCTCGAACAAAGTTACTCGGTAGACCCGCTGCGATTCTTCCGGCTCCCCACTGCCCGGTGGATGTGTCGTATCGTTGAACACCGGCCGCTGTTCCTGATGTGCCCATGAGGCCGACCACCAATTCACTACCATACCATGCCAATCCATCCATTTGGCCATGAAGTGGGAAGCCCGTGGGCGTAAATGCGCCCGATGTCAAATTGATTTGCCACAAGCCTAAGCCTGATGTTGAAATCCAGAGAGTATCTCCATCCAATGTGATTTCATTGACCAACTCGCTGTTCAAGTTCCAGGCCCGAGTCCATTCAATGGTACCATTCGCCTGATATTCCCCTTCAAGGATTGCGGAACCATATGTAGAGAAATAATCGTCAATTGGGGCCGCCCAAATATGGGTAGAGTTCCCTGTAAATTCAGCGATGCGCCCGGTGGACATGATGGCGAGATTGTCCCAAGCGCCTGGGAATAGTCCGTTAGAATCTAGGTTGTCTACTCGATTGTATCCACTTGAGCCACCTGCACGGCCAATGGCGAAGTTGTAAGTTGGATTTCCAGGGACCGGTGCAATACTGGTGGCTTCATCGCCCTGAGAGAATGGAATGATGCGGGTGACAGCCGGACCAGTTGTCGAGATTTGGGTAATTCCTCCACCCTCATAATGGCCGACCAAAAGCCCAGAACCATAGTGATGCATGGCACCAGGGAACACAGGATCGCTAATCGTGTTGTCATCTTCATCAAGTTCGGCCAGGAACCGTAGATTGACGTAATCATATCGAGCGATCGAACCATCGTCTTCTTCGAACCCGATGTAAACAATATCGTAAGCTTCGTCACAAGCAATGGCAACTGGATTGTCATGAGGTAGCCCGTTTTGTCCTTGGTTCCAATCCGATAGCCAGTTTCCTGAATTCAAATCATATCGAGCGACGCCGCCCTGTGAACCCCATCCAGCCCATCGATTGAGGGCGACGTGGACAATGTCATCACAGATTCCAAAGTCAGCGCCATAACCTTCGGGAATTTGGCCGCTTCCGACATCATGAACCGTCCACTGACCTGAAGTACCATTCAACTGCAAAATCTTTGAATTTCGGTTCCAACCTCCTGTTGCCATGGTTGCCAACCAAAGGTCGTCGCCAATGACTTCCATCGAATACACCGCATCTTCGACGTTGTTGGGCAGACCACTATTTTCGGTCCATTCAGACAACCAAGTGTTGCTGGAATAATTGTACCTGGCCACACCATTTTCAGTGCCGAAAAGTACAGCGCCATCCCATGTGACAATGCCTCGAATCGGGCCTTCAATGACAGAATCATCCCAAGAGCGAACGAAGTTTCCACTCAAGTCGACTTGGTGAAGTGGAGTATCGCCATATGCAGCATAAAGGTGGCAGTTGGGGTATGTTTGGCCTTGACCTTGGCCTTGGCCTGATCCGCCTGAAGTGGGGCAGTCTCCAGCGAATTGTGCGTTGACTCGCTCAACCTGTCCACTCGCCTCGATCGAATCCATCCAACTGCTGCTACTGTGATTCCAGCGAACCATGTACCCGCCTTCCCACCAAGTTTGGGTATCTGACATCCCAAAGTGGACAATGTCTCCAACTGCACCCATTCCGTGAACAATGGCAGAAGAACCTTCAGTTGCACCCACATCAAGAGTGCTCTGCTGTGTCATGTTGACGATATCGTATCGATACACAAAGTCGTTGGAAGAATAACCATTATTTCCAAATCGAACTTGTAGATAGTACAGGGTGCTGCCTACGATGACCAATTCTGCGGGCTCTTGATTGGAAAGGGTGATTCCGCCCGGATTGCTCCCAGAATCCCAATCCTCAACCAGGGTTTGGTTTACCACGTCAATGAGATTCAATCCCATATCTCCTCCAACCCAAATACGGTTGGGATTGACGTCTCGAACCATGGCAGTTACACCGTTACTTTCGATGAGGTTCGTATTCACTGCATCCCACGGAGACAGCCATTCATCTGTCGTGAGATCATATCGCAGAATACCGACACCATCGTAGCCTATGTATGCCACATCACCGATGATTACTGTGTTCGCATTGTTTGTTTCCACACCGGCACGCCAGGACTTGATGACGGTGTCGTTGGTCACATCAATGACACCGGCACCCTCGAAATGGCCGACCCAAATCCGACCGGGTTCAATGAGTTCAATCGAATATGCAAACTGAGCAGGTAGCCCGTCTGGGTTGTCATCCCAGCACTTCTGGAAGGCTAGGTTAGAACGTGCCCATTGACAAACACCGGTTTCGGTAGCAGCGTAGATGTATTGGTTGTCAAAGTCCCAATCATAGAACTCATCTGCAAACTCATTGCCTGTGCTACCCATGTTTGACCATCCGTTGGATGTGCGCTGAGCACCTCCATCGGTGGTCCCCACCAAAACGGTCCCAGGGCTAATGACGGCTAAGGAAAGAACCTCATTTGAGGGGATTTGAGTGGGGCTGCCGGGTCGATTCCCGCCGGTGCGTTGCCACAGGTCTGTCTGTTCACCCGTGGTGGCATTGTATACAACAACTCCATAGCCGAAAACCCCGAGATAAAGTGTATCTCCATCGATGGCAATCGGCATGGATTCCAAATCGTCAAGGCCTGTGGAAGTCCAAGGTGAAAGGCGAGTTGAGTTGATTAGATCAATTCGCTCAACACCACGGTTGTTGGTGCCAAGGTATGCCACTCCGCCGCGCACCGCAAGTGCATTCATTTGATTCGATTGAAGACCGCCTTGGTTGGTTGTCCATGTTTCGTTGACTACGCTTGAATTGGAATCAATCAGAGACATGCCCGAGAATGGATGGATTGCAACCACTCGACCTGAATTGAAGTCATAAGCCATGTCTCGGACTTCGTCCGCAGAAAGACCGTCGGAGGCATCCCAACTCCCAATTGTCGACCCATCAATCGATAGGTGTACGATTCCATCCGATTCAGTACCGATGAACAAGTCGGTTCCGTCCGATGCGATGCAGGTTGTTGCAGAATTCACCTGTACCTCTAGCGGAGTGTGCCATCGATGCTGGGTGATATTGTAACGCTGAACGGTGTTGTCTTGACTGAGAATATACAAAATACCGTTGAGTTCAACAGAATCATACATTTCTGAGACGGATGGGCCTGAGGCTAGAACCAGTTGAGGCCAACTCTGTTGTGAGCCTGGACTCGGAGCACCATGGTTCTGAATTTGTGGATGGAGTAATGTGAATGTTCCTGAGCCATCATCGACCAGAACCTGGTCTGCTACAGGTGCACGTACTCCCCCAGCCGGCCAGGGGATGAGGTTCTGTCCAGGACTGCGAGCCAAATCCAAATCTGTGAGGGACCAAGAAGAAGAAAACGAAAGGCTGCTGGTGTTGTATGAGTACACTTGATCGTCAGCCATAATGTGGACCCAACCTGAAATTGATGAGATTGAGGAAATTTCGTCGCTAAAGAGCCAGTTACCTGTATTCCAAGTTGCCAACCAATTGCCTGTGGACAAATCTCGTCTGGCGACGCCCGCATCAGCGAGTCCAATCAATAGATACGTTCCAGCCATCTCAAGATCGACTACGCTATCACTTGGCAGAGTATTTTGACTGCTGTATTGCTGGACTGACCCACCACTGTAATGGAACAAGCCGGCTCCATCTGTACCGATCCATACATCTGTACTGACTACAAGCATATCCGTGGCTGGAATCACGCCGTTTCCAGCAAACAGTGTCGCTGCATTTACCCATGAGGTGGCTAGATTGGTACCCACAGTGACTTGCCATAGTGTATTGCCATTGGCGGCAAGTAGGTATCCCGGCCCGACATTTTCGATTTGATCGATGACGGCACCATTGGGACTGGAGTAGTTGCCAATCAACGAACTATCGTCGAGTGAGAATACACGGATGAGGCCATCATTGCACGTAACATGGAGCATTCTCTGAGAGGGGTCGATCGTCATGTCAAGGGGTTCCATTTCCTCATCGAACCAGTGAATCATCTGAGGATTGTTGTTGGCATCGACCTGTAGCACAGCGTCTTCCAACGCGATGTAGAGGCGCCCGTCCTCGGGGTGGACCTCTGTGTCCTGAACCACCAAATCGAATCTAAAGGTTGAGACATATGTGTCAGCGGGGCGAAGAGCCTCGATCACCACATCGGTTACCGTCGAGCCACCCGGCAACACCCAGCCGGCATTGGAATCGCTGTTGGGTGAGAGGCGCCCACTGTGAGGATCACCGTTGATGAAATCGTTTTGTTGACCGAAGCTACCGAGACCACGCCAGTCTAGAATGCTGGCAGGTGCATCGGGTAAGAGCAATTGAGGTTCTTGAATCCAAGTCCCGTTTGAACCGTTAACGCGGACCTCGAAGGTCAGATTCGAAATCTCTGCACCAGGTGCAAAATCGATCATCAAGTTGCTCATGGCCATCTGGGCAGAAGCTGTGTCCGCACCAGTTGCATCCATCCGCATCCAACCTGTATCGTTGCTACCTTCACTGCCCCATTCTGCCATGATTCCTCCATGGGCGCTGGCGGTTGGCAGCGATGCTAGAGGCGTCCAAGAGGCGAGAATCATCAAGCAAACCAATGTCAGGGCTCGGCGATTGGCGCGGGTACTCATGGGTTGGGCTGGCTTTCCTGAGCCATTTGAAGTGTGTGGCTGGTTGAGCCGCATGGTATACAAGTATACCACTTGACTTGTAAAGAGCTGTTTGAACACAAAAAAACCATTGTTACTCTCCGAATGATGTTCGCAGTCATACGAACACGGAACTTGTTGAAAATACCGAAGAACCGGTGGATGACAAACAAAACGAGGGGAAAGGGAATAGAATAGACCGTAAGCCGGAGAAATTGGAGAGGTGCGTATGTCTGAGGAACAGTTCCGAAAAGATGCGTTGGATTACCATGCGACAAAACCTCCAGGGAAAATCACTGTCCTCCCAACAAAGCCCCATGCAACACAACGCGAACTCTCTCTTGCTTACTCTCCAGGAGTCGCATATCCGTGCCTTGAAATTGAGAAGGATCCAAAGAAAGCGATGGACTATACATCGCGTGGAAATTTAGTGGCTGTCATCTCAAACGGAACCGCGGTATTGGGCCTCGGAAATATCGGAGCCTTGGCTGGGAAACCCGTCATGGAGGGGAAGGGTTTGTTGTTCAAAGCCTTCGCCGATATCGATGTTTTCGACATCGAAGTCGATACCGAAGATATTGATGAATTTGTGGATACAGTGAAGCGAATCGCACCCACCTTTGGGGGCATTAATTTAGAGGATATCAAAGCTCCTGAGTGCTTTGAAATTGAGAAGCGTTTGGTCAAGGAACTTGACATCCCTGTGATGCACGATGATCAGCATGGGACCGCAATCATTTCCGGGGCTGCACTATTGAATGGCTTAGAGGTTTCAAACAAAAAAATTGAGCAAATTAAGGTCGTAATTTCAGGAGCGGGGGCTTCCGCATTGTCTTGTGCTGAACATTACATTCGACTTGGTGTACGGAAGGAGAATATGTTGGTCTGCGATTCGGGCGGCATCATGACCAAGAACCGCAAGGATGCAGGTGATTTGAACAAATACAAGGCCAAGTTTGCTCGCGATATACCGGATGGAAGTTTGGGCGATGCTTTGGTCGGAGCAGATGTGTTCCTTGGCTTGTCGAAGGCTGGAATTGTCTCTGGTAAAATGGTTGCAAAGATGGCGGCGAGACCACTGATTTTTGCCTTAGCGAACCCGACCCCGGAAATCATGCCAGAAGAGGTTGCAGCAGTTCGAGATGATGCCATCATGGCGACTGGTCGATCTGACTATCCGAATCAAATCAACAACGTCTTGGGATTCCCTTACATTTTCAGGGGTGCATTGGATGTCCAAGCGGACAAGATTACCGAGGGCATGAAAATGGCAGCAACAATGGCGCTTGCTGAATTAGCGAAGATGCCGGTTCCTGATGATGTTGCGGCGGCTTATGGTGGCGCACAGATTCAGTTTGGTCCCGATTACCTGATTCCAAAACCCTTCGATGCCCGGGTTCTAATCTGGGAAGCTAGTGCAGTTGCTCAGGCCGCTGTCGAGGAAGGAGTGGTTGCCCCTGAAATCGCAAAATCATTTGACGTTGAAGCTTATCGCCATCAGTTGGAAGGTCGCTTAGGCCTTACTCGTTCGATTATGCGAGGCGTCATTGACAAAGCAGGGAAATTGCGTCAAAGAATCGTCTTTACTGAAGGTGATCATCCCACCATGCTCAAGGCTGCTGCGCAGTGTATTCAAGAAGGGATTTGCTTCCCTGTATTACTCGGTAGATCTCACGAGATTGCAGCCGCTAAAGAAGCGCTTGGTCTCGACTTTGAATGTGAAGAAATCGACCCCCGAGAAGATCCTCGAAGACGTGGAGTCTACATGGAAGAATTGCAAAAGAAGCGGGGACGGAAGGGGGTTACCCTCACGGATGCCAAGCGTCTGCTGAAATCGAGAGTTTGGTTTGGCTCCATGATGGTTGAAATGGGGGATGCAGATGGGATTATTGGTGGAATATCGAGAGATTATCCTGAATTCCTGAAACCGTGTCTAGCCACCATTGGCATGTCTGATGATGCACATCGTGTCGTAGGCACTTACATGATGACTATCAAAGGACAATTGATGTTCATCAGTGATGCCACAATCAATATCTATCCAGATGCAAGAACCTTGGCTGAAATTGCAGTCCAAACCGCTCGAGTTGCTCGACGATTCGGTATCGAACCTCGTGTTGCATTGTTGTCCTTCTCGAACTTTGGTTCATCGAGCCAATATCGTAGTGAAAGAATCGAAGATTCACTTGAAATGGCGAAGGAGTTGGATCCTACACTCATCATCGATGGACCAATGCAAGCCGATACTGCCTTGGTTCCATCAATTCAAGAACAGTATCCATTCATGACTTTGGGTGGACCGGCGAACGTTCTCATTTGTCCAAATCTTGCTTCGGCCAATATCTCATACAAACTCCTGCAAAGGCTCGGCGATGCAGAGATGACGGGGCCGATTTTGGAGGGTATGGCAAAACCTGTACATGTTCTCCAAAGAGAAGACGGGGTTCGCGATGTAGTCCACATGGCTGCCATATGTGCTCTAGATGCACAACGTCAAGCCCGACAACGCCTCTAAGACGGAGACTAGAGAGATTGATATGTGGATGCGTGCCCACTCGGTTTGAGGGGAATCATGCGCTTCGTCATGCGTTCGAAAATCCATCGCGCCACTGTGACGGATGCCGATGTTGACTATGTGGGCTCAATTTCAATCGATTCTGACCTAATGAAAGCGGCTGGAATCGAAGAATGGGAAAAGGTCCATGTGCTTGATGTGACCAATGGTTCTCGTTTGGAAACTTACGCGATTAAGGCACCGGCTGGCTCGGGAAAAATCTGCATCAATGGAGCTGCAGCTCATTTGGTCCATCCCGGTGATTTGGTCATTTTACTCACCTTTGAAGGCATACCTGCCGGTGAGATACAATCCTATTCACCGACGATTGTGCATGTCAATGCCAGAAATGAAGTGGTGGACATCGGCCAGGCATTGGAAGCAGTAGAATATGTGGAATGCTAATCAATCTCGATGATAGGCTGAACCGCGCTCGATCTCACTGGCACGATACAATTGTTCCAACAGAACGACTGCAGCCATTTCATAGGTCATCGTTAGCGGACCCAATGAAATTGTCGAATGTTTGGAAGTGAATGCTTCGGTAAATCCATCCACAGGGCCGATGGCTAAATGCGTCGACTTGTTAGACAATTTCCATTTTTGCCAATTGGTGAACATCCATTGTGTGGAGCCGCTCTCTCCGTTTTCGTCGAGTAGTATGAGAACACCGTTGGAGGCAGATTCCTCAATTTTACTGGCGTAATCATCGTGGCTCAAACGATCGGAATGTGGAACAAGGGTAACCCCTCGGTTCTCTAGTCTCTCAGCGTATTTCTGAATCAAATGTGAATAGCCCTTCTCTCGGGCCTTGCCATGGGTGTGGACAACGATTCGGGCCATGTACATCGATTAGAGGCAAACTCCTTCAGGATTGGGGCGAAGACTCATGGAGGTCGACCTGTACAGCGAGAACATGGGGTGGTGGCCGTTCAAGCGTCGCAAAAAGACGTTCAATGACGACCCACACATCAAAGGTACGCGAATTTGGTTGACAGATTTGAGAGAAGTTTGTGAGCAACACTTTGACAACCATGCAGAAGGCCAGAGACGAATCAAAGAGATGCAAATTGAGTGGAAAGATGCTCGTGCTGAAAATGAATTGGATGCCGAACTGTTGCAGGGATTGGAGAGACGGGCTTATCGGTTGTTAAGAGCGAATGCGGATGATTGGTTGGCTTGGTTAGACAATGAAGATTTTTGGCAACCCGGATGGCGCGGAGACGATGGTGAACCCAGCGGCGATGCTGGAATGAATTGAATACCAAAAGCGACGCGCTGGATTTATGTGGGGCTGGATTGCGTTCTTGGGTGGAACTGCGGCCTTGCTGTTGTGGATGAGTCGAGCTCAACCTTTTCCCGAAATTGGGACCCGTTGGGCATGGCTAATGTTGGCCTTTGCAGGTATCCTCGCAATGTCTACGAATTCTCCCCGCTTAACCACTGCTGAAACGCCGATTGTAATCGCTGGAGGGATGGGCGCCCTCGGGGTGGTGGCTGGAGCGGTTCATGATCGGCGCAATCAAGATGTGGTATTGGCGCCCTTTGCGGGCATGTGGTTTGTCGCGGCCACAATTGCGATATTGACCGATGGATGGGATGGATACTCCACTTCCGAGCAATGGTTCGGGTTTCTTGTCGCGACCACTGTCATTTTGCTTGAATTGTTCTTGTTTTGGAAGGGTCTGGTCATCGGCGTACAAGGACGTTCTTGGTCACAAGCAGCACTGAGACAATTAGATCGAGGGCTCATCGACGGTGAACGGGGGGCCATCTCAATGTTTGAGAAATCTTGGAGCGTGGACGAATCATGGTTGGATGCAATGAGTCATTCAGCATTGATTCGAATTCATCGATTCAAAGGAAATCATGATGCTGCCGAAGAGCATGTAAATCTCTTGGAAAGGCTCGGAGGTGAAGCTGGAATCGAAGATGCATGGCTGCAAAAAATCGATGACTGCTTGGCACGCTTGTCCCCTACCCACTCCGAAGAAGAGTAACAAAAACATGGGTTATTCGGGGATTTGAACGAGGGGTTAAATATCTCAGAGGGTAATCACTCGTTGTGGAAAGATGAGTAAGAGTGGTACCAAAAGCGTCGGTCTGAGTTTAACTTGGGCAATCGTACTGATTTGGTTTGGTGCGAATCTGCTCTCTCAAGCCCTCTACCTGGGGTTCTATGGCGAACCTTACGATGCGAATCAAATTTTGAAGAGTCTAGGGACCTGGTACTGGGTCTGTGTTTTCCTTGAACTCGTCATTTGGTTGACTTTCGGTTCATTGCTTGTGCAAAAATTTAGGTTGGATGTCTCAAATCCATCGACTGTGGAAAGTGCTTGAACTAGCGAAAGACCCTTGTTCCGAATTCATCCCCCCGATGTCATGGTCCGCATCACTAAGGTTCACACAGGTGGTGGCGACCGTGGTGAAACGTCGTTGGCTTCGGGAGAGCGAGTTTCAAAGGCACATCTGCGTGTCGGTTTTTATGGAACCGTTGACGAACTGAATTCCGTGATCGGAATGGTGTTGTCGGAATTCCATCGGTTGGAGGACCACCACAAAGACGGTGGAGCTAGAGCGACTGTGCGAACCGTGAGGAGTGCGGCAGTTGCCAAGTTAGGTCTCATCCAGCAGGAATTGTTCGATATCGGAGGCGAGTGTTCTTTCATGCCAGGTCAGGTTCCAGAGATGGTCACTGTAATTTCTCAAGAACAAGCTGATCGACTCTGTGATGAAATGGATGTATGGACCGAACAATTGGAACCACTGAGTTCGTTCATATTGCCTGCGGGGTCGCCGTTAATTTCAACCATCCATTTGGCCAGAACGATTGCTAGAAGAGCGGAGAGGATGGCTGTACAAATTCGGGATAGTGATGGTAATGATGCTGTCAGAGATGTTGTCATTGCTTATCTCAACCGCCTTTCAGATTGGTTTTTTGTTCTGGCGCGATGGGTTGGGATGACCCTTGGCGAATCGGAAACCTTGTGGGTTCCGTTGGGTAAACGAATGTTGGACTAAAGCTCACGACCTAAGGCACGCAACTGTGCCCTTGCACCCCGTAATACCTCTTTGCTTTGATCGAAATCCAGTTGGTTCTCTGCATCGTCCCATTCAAGCCACATGAAATTGCGATGTTCATGGCTTAGAGTGATGTCATACTGATCAGTTTCACCAATGAACCAGAATACTTCTTTCTCGATCGGACGGCCTTTGCGAGTGAAGGTGTATGTAGTGCGCATTCGCCAATTGTCCAACATCTGAACGTCGCTGATACCGGTTTCCTCCTGCAATTCCCGAAGAGCCGTTCGTTGATATACGCCGTCTTCGGGCTCGTAGTGGCCTTTGGGAAAGCCCCAGTGCCCTTGGGGATATTGCAAGAGCAAGACACTGCCAAAATTGACCAGTACCACGCCACAAGACGTCTCCATGGCTCTGGAACGGATGAGCCATACAAATTCATTTCTCAACAACAGCATCCGATGTCGCCAACGCTAAGTGCCAGATGGGTTGACCCACAATGCTGGAGGGTAGGCATGGTTA
>CEWJ01043041.1_pt1 | contig 16832 bp, 7 predicted proteins | sample 350291 | NCBI WGS metagenome assembly CEWJ01 (sample SAMEA2622923, study PRJEB7988) | marine metagenome | isolation source: saline water (ENVO:00002010), including | reverse complement strand
GATTGGCGCATCTCTTCAATCCTTACTCGATACCGATCGTAACAGTCTGCCCCTTTAACCGAGGTTGGTTTCTCAACTGCAGGCTCCCAATCAACCTCATCATACACCGAGTATGGGTGTGCCCATCGAATGTCATAGTTGACACCGGCAGCCCTTACATTAGGCCCTGAGACCCCGGCTTCAACCATTTCCTCTGCATTAGCGTATCCAACACCTTGTAGCCTGACCAGCCAAATCGTTGATTCGTCAAGCATCATTTCGTATTCTTCTATACGCTTTTCGAATAATTTTACCTTAGCTACCATTCTATCGCCAAAGCCTATTGGTATGTCTCGCTTGACGCCGCCAATTCTTGGGTAATTGTAGTGCATTCTCGACCCGCCTAGTTCTTGCAGCAGGTCAAGGAACATTTCCCGGTCCCTCATACACCAAGTCATCAGAGTTAGATTTCCAATGTCAGGACCGAATGCACCCAACCACATAAGGTGGCTTGCTAGCCTCTGTAATTCTGCAGCAATAAGCCGGATGTACTCTGCCCTTGCTGGTACATCAGCTTCAAGCAAATCCTCAGCAGCATAAATGTAGGAATTTGCCCAAGTCATGGCGCTTACATAGCAAAGCCTGTCACAATAAGGAGTGACCTGCGTGAAATCTCTCGATTCGCAGATTTTTTCTACCCCGCGATGGATGTAACCTAGTTCTGCCTCGGTATCAACGACCGTTTCACCATCGACCTTGACTCTAAGAGTCCACAAACCATGCGTCATCGGGTGTTGAGGACCCATTGTAATCCACATCTGTGCCATGGTAAAACCTCACTTTTTGCGACCCTCGTCCGCCGGTTTTCTGACGAATCCTTGGGCGTCGTCATACATTTCATTGAAATCGTGATAGCGTATTTTGTGCTGCTTTTGTAAAGGATGGAAACCGTCTGGGCTGTCGTGGGGATTGAGAACTCTGAACATATTTTCATGGCCTTCAAAATCAATTCCAACTAAATCCCAAGTCTCCTTTTCATTCCAATCCGCACCAACCCAGACGTGTTGCACTGTTGGGATTGATGGTGAATCATTGTTGGGTAATTCAATGATCACTTCAAACTCAACAGGTATTTGTGCACCCTGAATCTTTTCCGCAACAAACACAGTGTTGGTATCTGGTATTTGGTTGACTATTGGCTGTCTTAGCAGGTGATAAACAACTTCCCAACCGCGTTCAGCCGGGCCTTCTGGAAAGTGCGTGCCGGTAATCATTGAGCAATAGTTAGCACCAAGTTCAAATTTTAGCCATTTAGCAAGCGCCTGCCAGTGCTGTGGAGGGGCGATTATGCGAACGAATGAATACTTCTTGGCATTGGAATGTTGAACAATATCAGCAACTACTCCGCTTCCATAGAATTTGTCGTTAATCGAGTCAGCGCACTCGGTGACCGCCATCGCATTCTGTTCTAAGGTGATTTTCATGCCCATTACTCATCACCCACAATTATTGGTTTTTCAGAATCACGGCCCGAGCTCGGCGCCCCGCCAATTCGAATAATTTTCTCGCGCAATAGCCCGAAACCATCGATTAGGGCTTCTGGCCTAGGAGGACAACCTGGAACATAAACATCCACTGGGATAACCGTGTCAACGCCCTCCAGTATGTTGTAAGATTGGAAATATGGCCCGCCGGAGATTGCGCATTCACCCATGGCTATGCAGTATTTTGGCTCCGGCATCTGCTCCCATAGCCGAACAATTTTGTCAGCAAATTTTTTCGAGATTGGGCCGTTAACAAGCAATACATCTGACTGTCTAGGAGAGGAGCGAAATAATACGCCAAATCGGTCACCGTCGAATCTCGGCGTGGCTGCTGCTGCCATTTCAATGGCGCAGCACTTAATACCTAAGTGCAGAGTAAACAGAGACTTTCTGCCGGCCCAGTTGAAAAATCTACCAGCGAGAACACTCAAAAATTGTTTGATTCTAGTTACTTTCAGCGCCTCATCGGTGACCCCACCAACCATCTCAACGAGCGCGCGGCTGTTGAAGGCTGCAAAGTTTTCACCGGTATCCGCCATGGTCCCACCTCAGATGTATATTCTACCTCGTTTCCTAAAAACATACCAAACGCCGAGCGACATGATAGCGAAGTAACCGGTCAACACTAACAACGCATCTTGAGCCTTGGATACCGCTCCACTGCGAGCGCTTTCTTGCAAGTCTTGAGCTGTTGCTTCCGAGGCAACCATACCGCCTAACACCAAAAACATAAATGCAACATCAAACACTAAGAAAATAATCGCATACCAGTAATACTGGAAATGAAATTGAATCATTGCTTCACCTACTGGCTCACTACCACATTCGAATGTGGTAAGTCTCCTTGGATACAAACTGTGGTCTCTCTCATAGCCTTCTAGCAGATAGGATTTGGTTATGTGAGGGCGGGCCGGATCGACTCTTGGTCTTACCACCCAAGTGATGATGAAATTGGTGAGTGGCATTAGTATCCCTACAACGGTCAAGAAGCCGATTGAGAGGTATGCACTTGGCACTGACTCTAGCCCGGACATCTGTTCACCCAGTGCTCAGCATACGCTTAGCAAACCATCCAATGATTACCCCCCAATAAGGGTTCCCAAATCTTTGATTTTTTTCAACTTCAAGTGCAATTAAATTTTAGCAGTAAAATCAGCTGTTCCAAAATAACAACCATGATTATTTTGTATTTGTAAAAGGGACACTGCTGTCGATTTATCTAATTATGAAGAAATCCTTGTTGCCTTAAGATGCTTCGGAATGTAAATCTGATAAATTCAATCTTGAGCGAGGGCAAAATATACCACAAACATCCAGTAGGTAAATGATATTCATATCAACAGACAACCGGTAGCAATTGTACGGGCACATCAGAAAATAGCATACACTAAGGGTATAGTAAAAACCGTGATGACGGTTAGTCCTTTGGCTTCTTACCAAACATTTGTGAAATTGTCGGGCGCACGGTTCGGTAAGTTATGATAAGGAACAGTAATCCCACAATCAGATAAACTCCGCTGGCGACTTCCTCTTGTGATAAGCCCAAACCTAACAATCCTTGGTCAGGCTCGCCAAGCACTGAAATTTCGATGTTTTCTCGGCCTACAATCATCGGCTCTCCGTCAATCACTGGCTCTACCGATAGAGTGAAGGTGAAATTGTCCTTGATTTCTGCATTGTTTGGTGGTCTAACATTAACTAAAATCTCAGTTGAGGCACCGGTGTCAAGTGTGCACTTCAAGTCTTCATTGAATGTCCGACACTCTGAGTTATCCTCCTCAAGTAGAACTGACCAGCCGCGGAAGCCTTCTGGTGTGTAAATGATGAATTCCGTTCGAGTATTGCCCTGATTGACAATTGGTATCGTAATCGTTTGCTTGTCTGGATATTCTAGATCGTGGTAGAGTTCAACATCGTCACCAAACTGTATATCGTGAATAGTTTGGACTTCTAGATTAAGTATGATCCGGCCCGTGACACGGTCAGCCACATTATTTTGGCTGAAAACCACAATCTCGAGTATGCCGGCATCACCAGTTTGTGCCGTTGGATTTACTTCGACAATCACTTGAACTTTCTGTCTGAATTTCTTTATTGTATGACCGTCCATAGTGAGGTTTTCCGTTTGATTTACGTATCGCTCGAGTTGTTCTGCTGTCGGTCCAACAACTGGCATATCGTCTAAGTATACATATGATTGAGTAGTTTCGTTAAACAATCCGAACTTAGTTGTAACCATTACAGATTCATCAAATAACTTGCCATCTACAAAAATCTGTCTTGTCGCTATACCCTCTAATCCATTGATATCAATAACCGCTGTGTCCTCTCGAGGTACGCCAAATACTTCTTGTGGAGTTCCAACATTTTCAATCCAGAATTCAAACATCATGACACCCTCAGGCGCAAGGACTACGGATGCTGACTTGCCATGGATATCAACAGAATCATACTCGCCGTTACTTATTTCTGCATCCATTAGATAGGTGATGTTGTTCTTGACGGCCCGAATTGTGAATTGCGCTTTGTTATCGGGTAATCCGTCATCATTGTCGTCAGCATTAGTGGAATGTTCAAGATTTGTTATCTCGATTGTGATATCATTATTGTTGTAATTGCCAACATTGGGCACTAGAACATTGACATTAATTTCGACGGTTTGACGCGCCGGGACATTGAATTCCGTCTGCGAATTATCTTGCTGGTCAGTGAATGAAATATCCCAATTAGTGCCGGATGATGGGCGTTGTTGTTTAATGGAGAATCTGAATACATCATCGTTGTTACCTAGATTCTCAACCCGTATCGGGAATACCAGGATGTCGTTGTAGTCACCCGTTTGTGAGATGAAGCCTTGATCGTCTACTGGAATAATTGAACTGGTTGTCATGCCGTGAGTTTCGCTAACAGTCACCGTCAATATCTTGGTTTGATATGCAGCTCCGCCGCCGGCAGGTAATACTGAGAATGTCAGTTCGATACTTTCCGTTGCCAAAGCATCAACGGGAACGCTGACCGAATACTGAACATTGACTGATTTGCCAGAACCATGTCTGCTGTTGACTGTAACGGTCGTCTGATCAAGCTGAATCCCCCAGCCCGACGGCGGAGTGGAGACAGTGATTCGTAGGTTGTCTTGCCCGTTACCAGTATTGGTCACCGTCAGTGAGGAGGTCTTGTTTTCACCGGGCTCGATTGGTCCCAGTGAACTGGTCGCTAGACTTAATTGAGCGCCGAAAGATTGTCCTAGGATGATAGTCAAATCTTGGCTACATTTCACTGTATTGCCGTCTTTTGCTTGAATGGTGATTGAGTTTGATGACCCGGCATTTTCTGAATCATCGGGAACAACAATAAGATCGAATGTCTTGGTTCCAGAGCCGTCTGAATATGGCAAGACACCGCTAGATGGTCCGTCAAAAGACACCCAACTAGCGCGCTCTCCGGAACGAGTCATGGTGACCGACCAGTCGCTATTGCCGTCATTGGTCAGGGTAACTGAGAGTGTGCCCTCTTGGTCAGGATTGAGGGAGAGTGACGATTTTGAAAGGGACATAGAACACTCTTTCAGCACTGGAACTTCAAGTTCTAAATCAACTGTATCAGATATTTCCTCAGTTGGATTTGGGGTGGTTACAGTTCCTGTCACCTCCCAACAATAGTCGTCCGCTTCTTGACCATCTGGCACTTCAACTTCAACTTCTACAGTTTCTTTGTTTGCATCTTCATCGTCTTCATCTTCAGTATCTAATGTTACAGTGCTTTTACTCAATTCAGCAGTGAGCTCGCCTGCATTACCGCAGCCACTATCTCCCCGCTCTGCCAGAGTGAGATTAACGGTGGTAGAATTTTGCTGACCGGTATTCTCGACTGTGATATAGTAGGTTAATGTTGATGATGCACCGGTGTAGGTCTCCGTCTTTTGATTGCGGTCCTTCACATTGTCAAAATATAAATCTACACCCCAAATTGCCCCACCTGAGCCATCCCCGGCGGTTGTTATCACTGAATCAGTAGCCGGCTCGCTAGGAGGTTCAGTTCCAGGCGCCCCGATTACCGCAGTAATCGTTGCAGTGACGGTCGTTTCACACTCAGTATCAGGTTCCACAGTCTGAGCAACGGTGATATTCATGGTTGTTTCCTCACTTTGACCGACTTCGATCTGCCCTGGTATTTGGCCGATGGTTGAAGAAAAACCATTGCAGTCCTCTCCCGGTTCATTGCTAGCCTGAAGATTTACTGTAACGGGATTATCACCATCATTTCTGACAATTACGGTATATTCCCCTGAATCGCCGGGATTAACTGTTTGGGCATTTGGAGAGACAAAGACAGAAACACTTTCCGCCGCTGAAACAGGTGTTGCAATCATGGGCAGCAATGCAACTAGCATCAAACTGACCAAGAAAAATGCTGCTCGATTGGAACGACGACCAGTTGTCCTTTGGTTGAGCATAATACGGGGAGAACGACTTAGTATCAAAAGGCTATCCTTTGATGTTCGTTGTCGTGCCTACTACTTTGGCCTACTCGCTGACAAAGGTCGATATTGGTGATTGGCAACTCAGACAGCCCTCGAGGTTGGAAAGTTCACAATCAGTTGATGTATCCCCGCAATACCTTGCGCCACATTTGGGACAGCCGACTATTGCGCCGGTAATTGGTTTTCTGCACTGCCAACAAATTGCCGTTTGAGCCGGCTTTGAGGCTGGTGGTGGAGATACACTTGCGGGAGGAGTATGGGTTATTGGTAGAATCGGAACCGGGTTTGCTACGACGGGCGGCGATTGACCTCTTCCCGGGCTAAACGGTAGCGGCATTATCGGCATTGATTGTTTTGATGAACGTGATTTTGTAAACAAATTTATGCCGATTAGGATGGCTATTATTGCAAAAATAATTAATGAAACCTCAATTATTGGTAAACCAAATGCTGTCGACTGCGAACTCGTTGCTTCTGCATTGGCGCTGAATGTGTAAGTTGCGTCAGTGGCGTCCTCTGCGCCGGCGAATGTTAGCGTTATATTTGATACACCACCAGTTTTTGGAGTGACTAGTAATTTGATATTTTTTGACTCTCCAATCGCCAAGTCGACAATTCCATTGCCAATAATCTCAACCCCCCAATCTTGATTAGAAGTGCCCGAAATAAGATGATTGAAGGGCAGAGTCCCTGTATTTGTCACCAAAACTTGTATCTCTTTGGCCTCACCTTCTGTGAAACTGTTTGAGGTTAATTCAGACCATGAAACCGCTTCATAACCGCCGATGTATAGAGAAAATGATTCCGTATAATCGGCGCCGGCACCACTCAATTTGACCGTGAATGCTGGTTCACTGAAAGGAACAGCAGATATACTTGTGAATACAGTACACGAAAAGTCGGTTGACTCTTGGTAGCCAATCATCATGGGCGTATCGCAACTAACTGATAATTGTGAGTCGCTAACTGCTGCGACAACCGGTTGCCATTGTATGTCTGCATCGTTGGTTAACTCCCATGTAAAGCGCAGTTCTGAGCCGGCAGGATGAGAGCCGGAGCCGTAAAACGATGTGGTGTATATTTCACCATTAGGGTAAGTGACTCGAGTGAATTGTAAACTCGGTTGCGGGAAAATTTCGATATCAAGATTATCCGTCCAAGTAAATCTATCGGAGCCATTGTCTAAATGCAGTATTGCGGGTCCTGATTTAGCACTATTTCCGAGCTGGAAGGTAACCAAGTATAGTTTTGATTCCCCAATTGCTAAGTCAACTGAACCAGAGGAACTGATCACTTGAACTCCCTGAGGCAGACTAAATGTGGGGGATAACCTAGTTGCAACATTTCCTTTGTTTTCAATGCTAAACACTGTGACCAGTTCTGAATTGGGCAGCAAATTTGTCAGTGGAGTATCAGTTCTAATCGCAACCGATTTAACGGCTTCAACTTCGATTGGCAAGTCAACTAACCAATTAACAACTGGATCGGTCTGGGAATTGACACTAATAGTGAGTGCCGCTTGAAAACCAGAATTTGGCACTACTGGCGGAGGCTTGATGACCAGTTCTATAATTTCAGAATCACCCGGTGGGATAAGAGAACTACTAGCAAATGGGCTTTCAGTGAAGTCCTGAATGAAGTAGGCCTCCCAGCCATTTGGTGGCTGAACTTGTAAATCATAACCAATTTGCGTGTTACCATAATTATACACATAAAGTGGAATTATAGTGGAATCTATTGGGCTCACCGGAATAACCTCATAATCTGAATCTAAGGCAATGTTTGGAATTTCCCCAACTACCATGTCCAAGTCCAGTGTTGTAGATAGAGAATTATCCAAATCCGCCGCAGTTAAAACAAGCCGGTAGGTTCCGGGCGCTGGTGATTTTGGATGTACAACAGTAACCGTTAATCCTACAACCTCGTTCCCTAGAAGTGAATACTGTGAGCCAGATAAACCAACATACCAATTCAATTCTGTATCGTCGTCGACAAATTTCACGGTCGATTCACTAATCGAGGCATTGGTACTAAGTAAGCCGGTATTTTGCAGGTTAACTTGCCAAGTGGTTGAGGTTTGCTCGGAGTTTTGCATCTGTTGAACCGCTTGAGAAGAGGTAATTGCTACGCCGGGTTGGGAGACGTTGACCGGTACGTCTTGGCGATTGTTGGTCTCTAGAGTTTCAGTAACCTGATTTGCTTTGTCGATGATAAACGAAACCGTGTTTTCACCAGCGGCCTGTGGAGTCCATGACCACACCAAAGTTCGCTGCGTTCCGCCACTGAGTTCTAATGACTGAGTTGCGATCTCTGTGCCATCTACTTCAAGGGTAACATCAAACGGGTCAGAGCGAATATTGCCCGTATTTCCAACCACACAGGTCAACTCAGTTTCCTCACCAACGCTAGGGATAGCAATGTCGATGGAATAGCCGTCTGCAATCATCACTAAATCCGGTTTCAAGTCATTAATGCCGTGTCCCATTACCGCTAGAGCAAACGGCTGCCCCCTGCTGCCGCCGTGATTTACATCAATCACTTCCACTGTCCACGTCCCAACCATTGCCGAATCTATCAAAACCACTTCAACATTGTTTAGTGAGTCTGCACTGCCCCCCGTGGTCGAACGCCCATTGACAAAATCATTGCCTAGGTAGGTCACACCGTTTGGATCGGTGACCTCAAGGTTGAGATTGTTAACCAACTGGGTCGACGACCAGGTTGATGCCGCCTCGTCTGACCAACTTAGCACTGCTTTGAATTGGTCCCCGCTTTGATCGATATCGAAGGTATACAATTTGGAATTGCCTGTTGCAGATAGTAGCGACCTATCATCTACCCAGACTCCTTGACCGTCGGGTGGCGCCAGTGAATTACGCAGATTTACTCTGCCCCACCCTTCATTATTGTTCGGTATGTCACGACTACCAACATCCTCGGCGCCAAGAATCAGTAGTGCTTTGACTAACGCACCTTGTGGCGACTCTCGCAACGCGATTTCTTCCAGATATTCACGAATCATGGCTGCCGCGCCTGCTGCATTAGGCGTTGCCATTGAAGTTCCGGTGTATTCGAGATACCAAGTTGAAGAACCCGATGCACTGCCTGTGTCAGCCGCTTCCTGAGCACGGCAAGACCAAACATAGCCGCCGGGAGCCAAGACATCTGGCTTGATTCGACCGTCATCAACCGGCCCTCTAGATGAGCCCTGCATGATGTAATCAGGCGCTCCTTGATACCTATTTTGATGCATACCAACCGTTACGACATTCTTAGCAGTCGCCGGCGGACTGACAGTATCGGAATCTGGGCCGTCATTACCAGCCGCAAAGAGGACGGTCAAGCCCTCGCCACCGGAGTAATATCGATCGTAGGTGTTCGCTCGATCATCAACATCTCTGCTCTCCGAAGAATATTGACCAAATCCACCATTATTACCCCAAGAGTTGGTGTGAGTTCTTGCTCCAGCATTGTATGCTGAATTGATTAAACTGTTAAGAGATGGAGATTGGAAGTTGCCAGTATTGTCATTTTCCATTGCTTGAAAGTATAGCTGCGCTTCTGGAGCCACGCCGGCATATCCACCTCGAAATCCATCACCAAGGACTGTGCATGACACATGTGTTCCATGACCTGACCACCGGTCGGCAGTTGAACCGTCATTTATCACGTCATTATTGGCAATAACTCGAGAGCCAAAGTCACCGTGGTCCTCATCAAGACCAGAATCGGCAACTGCAACGATTTGTCCTGAGCCATCTAAATCTGTGGTAAAATACGACTGCATATTGTTGGTTTTCATGTGACTCCTGGCATTATTATTATGAATTTCAAAAACCGGGTTGTAACGGATTACATTCACTGATGGTTGTAATGCTAGCGACACGATATCTGCGTTATTTAGAGTGCCTTCATAACGTCCTTCGTCCCACTCTATTATGTCAGCAAGATATTGCTCTGCAATTGTAGCTATGTCTTGTTTTACAACCTCTGAAACGGTGTCGAATGAAATTGTACGCTCGGGACCACCAGCACCAAACCAACCCTCAATGCGTAACCTTTCGCCAAGCAGTGCTGATTCACTGCCTTCCAAAAGGAGTATATCCTGCAACTCTGATTGGAGAATCAGCGCGATTGGTATGTGATGAACAACAGCGACAGAATCTAGGGAGGCTGCAGCAGAAAGTGCTGATGGGGTGCCTTGTATTACTAAGCCAGACGGAGGCAGGTATTCCCTTATCACCAAGCCTGGAATTTCATTTATCGCCCCACGAGCCTCAAGGATGTTGATTTCGTTATCTACCAGCAAAAGTAGCAAATCACTCCTTGGTTGCAGCCATTCAGCACTTACCGGCCGGGATAGTTCCAATCCAAATTCGTCAAATGTACCGATTATTGTATCGGCCTCCAACGCCCTTATTTCTGCTATTAGCGTCGAGTGATAGACCCCTAATGCATCATGATAAACACCGTCACGCAATTCAAAGTGAACGCGTTCTATTTGATTTAATTCGTTGATTATCTCAACTTCATCAGACTCATTGATTAGTAATTGAGACATGCTTTGTAATACAAACAGGCCAACAAGGAACATCACAGCCCCCGCAGAACGCCTGCTTTGCATGGTTAAGTCCTAATTCCGGTGCGCTTTATTGCTTGGGGTAATGTGTGAGATATTGTTTAATTTCTGTCTTTGAACTCTTCCCATGCCCAATCACCGACCTCATGTGTAACAACGAGGAACTGCAAATCGCCCCGAAAGTCGGTATATTTGAGATCGACTGCAATCACGTAATTATCCCATACTGTGTAACCTACGATTAGCATCTCTAAGTCATCACCAGCAATAGAAGAATGTGCTGATATCGAGTCGGCTTCTATGCCCATGGTCTCTAACACTTCACCATCAAGCGATTGAAAACTGACTTGTATCTCAACGTCAGTAATCTCCCTACTACCAGTATTGTGAATTTCTGACATTACCAAGTGGCCACTACGCTGTAAATATAGGGTCTCAACCATCACCGAATCACGGGGAATAACCCAATACCAAGTGCTAAACACAGCACCTAGCAATAGTAATAGAATTAAGCCTGCAGTTGCCACTCTGCTCGGCGTGATTTCTTTTTGTAGCTCTTTGACAAATTCGGCAGCATCTTTAGAAGCCTGCAAAACGGCTAAATCTTCTACGGACAGCGTCATAGTGTCAGTAATTGAGTCTTCATGAAGCAAGAGTTCCCCCTCATCATTCACGATAACTCCGTTTTCCTCTTCGACCATTCTATCACCCCAACATAGCTAACGTGCTTGCAACCATTGAAGTCACTGGCTCAACTAACAAAATGTGCCTGGTTTCGACATTGCCACCGGTAATTGTCCCGATTAGACTCAGGTCGGAAACCATGCCATTTACCCCAAGTGATGACGATACCGGAACAATACCAGTGAATTGCGTATCAAGCATAACTGCTCTACCGTCAAACTCTGTCTCACCGAAGAAATCAACGTAATAACCCGGCTGAGTAGTTACTTGTGAGCTAGCGACAATACGCCCCGAGGTAATCTCATCGAGAATTATTACCGGATATTCATATGGACCTCGCTTGATGTTAATCACTGCTGATTTTAGGTCCTCTCCTATGAGTTCCAATCTGTTTACAGTCACACCAGGCTGGACTGGTACGTTCTCTTGTTTCATGTATAGACTCTTTACCCCATCACCTGAAGACGCAACACGCATTCCCCAATCTTTGGTTGGTTCAAGTTTGAATGTCGAAGGTAATCCCTGAGCAATCATTAGAACATCGCCGCGGAAATCAACCGCCTGGCCGCTCGCTTCGAGGTAAAGATCCAAATTATCTTGATTCGATGAGTAATCTAATGTCATCATCCCTTGGAACGATGTGTCCTTGCGAATATCAAAGTCATTTGCCGGAACCGCAGAGAGGGACATTACGCTTGGTAGATTGCGCATGAATGTCGTTGCCGGATACCACTCGCCATCAACAAACCGCATTTGTTGAATCATCAGTTTCTCGGCGGAAAATTTACCTTGGGTTCTGAAATTTTCTGGTACATTCATGGTGATATTGAAGATGTCGCCAATAGTTGCTGAAAAGTCCATTGACTGCGCCACATCGATAAATAGTGCTTCGACTCTTGTTTGCTCGATTCGATCGATAAAGGTCGCATAAACTGAGTCGAGATTAGAGCCGAAGTCATAAGTCATAATGACATTGAATCGGGGCACAATCAGATCGTCTTGAGTGAAAAACACTGCATTAGCGCTAATATCGTTTGGAGTCGTTACATCGAGACCATCGATTACCAGATCCATGTCTCTGCCTTGTAAACCGTTTACTACAATGCTGATTTGGTCACGAAGTGGTTTCCATTGGCCGAAGAACAGGTCAAATTCGTATTGCGGTATTTCCCCAACCATTCTGAAATCATACTCAAGCGATATTCGTCCTGCCGGGAGTTGTGGCAACCATAATCGGTTGTGCCAGGCACGTCTAAACTCAAGGGTTATGCCCTCTTCTTCTAACAATGTCTGATTTAAGGAATTTAATTCAACATCAAATATCACACCATCCTCTAGCGCGTCAATTAATTTTACCGCCTCAGTGATATTGGAACGAGTCAAAATATCAAGAGCAGAGGCGCGTTCTGATTCATCAATTTTATAGTCTGCTAAAATTAGGTTTGAGTCAATCATGTCAGACTGGGTTAACACCGGTAGTCTAGTGAGATTGAAATTCAGTCTAGTTGCTTCATAGACATTCATTCCTACACCGTGAGACCATTCTGGTTCATTAGCAACATTGCTGCCCTTCCGCATATCAACTGTGAGATTAAATGCCTCTCCTGTCAGTAATTCCAAGCCTAAAGCAAAGTCTTCATCATCGCCATCTGTGCCCACTAAATCTTTGGTGAAATCATAAATTAGGTCATTTACCGAACTACCAAAATCAACTAAATCACCCAAGAAGAAAGAGAGCGATTCGATACCCTCTCCCTCATCAAAACTCGGTAGTTCAAGCCCTGAAGAATCTACTGTTGAGGGGAAGGCAACAGAAATATTTGATGGCAGTGGTTGCAAAATTGCTCGGCCATTCATGCCGAGGAATTCATCAGCATACTGTGATTCATCTTCAAACATAATGTAGAATGGCGAGGATTGGCTTCTCACCATTTCAATTTGTGAGTTACCCTCTGGGCCTACGGCATCAGCAATCTGTGGTGAAAATCTTGTTAGGCTGATGATGTTGGAAATTTTCAGACTCATACTGGCTTCAGCAGTGTCTTGATTAACCCAGAATCGGAAGTGATCGCCGTCCATAGTTTTTGGTTCACTTGCATTAGTAAGTTGAATGATTATGGAATCGATTGGTTGATTGCCTGTGTAACCGAGAGTGTCACCCAGAGTTAGCGAAAAGTCAGAAGGCAGACCGTTTAGTTGAATCGAGTTCTGCTGAGCAGGACTCTTGCCTCCATAGGTTATCGATTGAATCGGTTCGCTGGCTTGATAGGTCAAGGCGCTGGATGTTTGTATTATCTTCAGGGTTTCTGGCCGATTGGAAATCAGTGCAGACTGAGTTATGGCATTACTCTGATCGCCATCAGAGTGCTTGATGTGCCCAACGAGAATCGATTCACCTGTTGAGCCGGTAATCTCAATGTCTCTAACATCGGTATCTGGATTGAATTTCTGAATGACATCCGAGATTCCAGAAACCCGCAATGATATTGCAACCGGCACCAGCGGTTTAGTCGGTTGACCATCCCGGCCGATGACCTGATTGATGTTGGTATCCTCAGCAAGCAGAATGTGATCTTGGTCTGGCATTACTGGATTATCACTGCTAGAAAATGCCAATTCAACAAGTCCAATTTGCATGACTTCACGTAAGTCGCCACCGAGGTTTCCCGTAATCTGATTATAACAATGGACCTCTAAAGTTCCCCCATCCGAACCGGTAGTACTAATGATTGAATCTGGTAATGAATTGACGATGTCGCCAATGTCTAATACCACTTGGACAACAGTCAATAATGCATTATCAAATATCTGTGCGATGGTGTTCAAATTTGGGTTATCATAGTTTACCCTGTCAACACCTGTCGGTGACACGAGGAAACTGCCCTCAATTAATACCGCATTTGGTAAGTCCTCCACCGTTATTTCCAACGAAGAGCGATCTGTTGCCACTCCGCCTCTTTCAAATGTCGATTTGTATTCCAACCGGTCTATTGATTCAGTGCCAACAATTGCAATCAGGGTATTTGGTGCATCGCTTGGATTAACTGGTAATGTCGGGTCATTGACATTTTGTGATGAATCTCCAGAGAAATTTTTGATGGCAATTATAAGCGAAAGTCGATCTGGTATGTCGCCGGGTAGGTTTACTGAATTCGGTGCTTCGCCAATCATGGTAAATATCGAATTTATTTCGTCCTGCGGCATGCTTCCGGCCGGCAGACCGTGTATCCACGCGCGTGCATCGGTAACATTGCCAAACTCTGATTCGCCATCTTGCACATTAGCTCTATTTTCGTAATAGTGTAAGTAAACATCTGAGCCCTTGTCCGAGTAGATTTCAACCGAGTCAAACGAGTTCTCGCCTATGTTATCATTTCTGATGGTGATATCCACTTCCTCTGGTAATTCAGTCTCTCCAATCTCTGGATGGAAACCAGCGTCAAGATAACTCATCTCCAATACCGGCGCTGTTGAACCACCACCATCTCCGTCGAAGCGGATATAGCCAACCCCAATACCAAAACCGCATTTATGTTCATGACTTGGCACCTCATTATCGGCCACTGGATCGTAATAAGACTCGTCTTCGCAATCCGTCTGAATATCGGTTCCTGGAGCATTTGGATTACGAACTTGAACCGAGTAAGGGGCTGTTATGGAAGACAAAGAAAATTCACTTGAATTAATGTTACCAATAAACAGTGATGCTAGGAAGGATATCAAATCCTGTGGTGCAATGTTAAATTCTATTCGCTCGATACCAACGCCAAGAGTAAATTCATGAGGTGGTTGAGTAAAACGAGTGTCAATAACAATAGCATATGATTCAGAATTATCTAAGGTTATGTCGAAAGCCAAGCCTTTCATCAAACTTATTTCCAAATGCTGCAGAGAGTCCCACAGCGGGTCACTCTGGTCAAGAGCACTCACCTTCCATTGAAAAGTCGGATTAATCCACAACTGTTCAATGATGGGTATCAGACCACCGCTGGTCTCGACTCCCCAACCATCTCCCTGATTGATAATTCCTTCAATCGTCAAAGCAACTGACAAATCGTCTGCTCCATCGCCATCAATATCAATATAGTTAGCGAATAGCACTATTTGTCCATCGACAAATAGTTCACCAGTAAAAGTACCCTGTGCCCATGCCTCATATGATGGACCGTTGTCTCGTGAGGTGAAATTGACATAAACTGCATAAGTATTTACTCCAATCGCCAGGATATTATCCAAACCAAGATTATTGACCGAGAACAGCGTTTCGAACAAATTATTTGGGAAGCCATCAGGCTGTGTTGATGCATCCATTAAGAACTCATAGGGCCGTGGATGGTCTGGCTCAAAAGTCGCAGAGTCACGCATCGAAATGCCATCGAGGAAAGAATTCGACACAGCAAGCGGATCAGTTGCACTAATCCCTCTTGCATTGGCATCGACCTGAGATAGTGCACCTTGAGCTGCGCCAAGAGCAATATCGGGTTCCCCGCCTTGCGTTCTTTCAGCAAGTGTGTCCATGAGGGCATCAATAACATCAAAATCATCCCTTGATATCGAAGTATCCGCAGTAACTGGGCCTGAAATTGAGACCAGCATTAGTAAAACCAGGAATATCGCGGGTTTGCGCGGGTCACCGGATTGTGGTAAGCCTGGGCTTAACAGCCGTAGCGAACGCTCATCCATGCTAAATGGTCATGTTCAACCTACGATAAACTATCGCCTCAAAGTTTACCCGAATAGTCAAACATATTACCGTTCAAGAGAATCTCAAGATGAAATCCTTGGCACAAGAAGGGCATGCAACTATTGCTTCATCGGCCTCTGGTATTGGAACATTGAACTTGGTTGGACAATGCGGACAAGCGACTTGTTTGCTAACAGATTCCACCGTTTCGTTTGAAGTTAGGTCCTCAGCAATATTTTCTTGCTGTGCAGCATCATCTTTTGCAGTTAGTTCAGTCTTTACCTGATGTGGTAGTGCGACGCCCCCACTGATTACCTTGGTTACTTTCTCCATTGCATCATCAGCAGTGTTAGTTTCAATTATCTCAGCATTTTCTTCCTCGGCGAACATCGCCAATGCATCAGAAGCGGCTGTTTGAGTGGCTGATGACAAAGTATTTTGCGGCGCACTAAAACCAGTTGAGGAGTAAGATTGAGTGGGTGCAGCGAAGGCACTTGAAGCGTCTGTTTTATTATCTGAAACTCCGTAAATTGATTGATATTCAGCGTCTTGATTATGCTGTTCTCTCTGTCCGCGGTTCATCACTTGTTGCCCAGATTCTAATCCGGCAATTACTGGTGCATCAGCAAAAATCGGTAGACGTCGTCTTTGCTTAACCATACTAATATGTTGTTGTGCCTCTTGGTCGGATAGCCCTCTACCTTTGAGCAACTGTAGCGCAATACCCGTTTGCCATTTACGGAAGCCAATCATGGCAACTGATAGTGTAATCACCCCAACAAACAGTGCAACCATGATAATTCCAATCAAGCCATCTTGCTCTGCAGGGGCGTCAACAGTAACAAAAAATGCGTGTGAATCTGAATTCCCAGACTGGTC
>CEWJ01013481.1_pt1 | contig 16996 bp, 20 predicted proteins | sample 350291 | NCBI WGS metagenome assembly CEWJ01 (sample SAMEA2622923, study PRJEB7988) | marine metagenome | isolation source: saline water (ENVO:00002010), including | reverse complement strand
ATGCCCGACGGGACAATTGTTGCCCAAGCTGTAGAACTATTTTCCGACGATGAAGTATCCGGAATTAGCGGTCAAGCAGGTGATCAACTGCTGTTTTTCATAGAAATTGAGCAATATACACGAGAGTTGTATATTGATGCATATGTTGATTTCGAGGATTGGGATGATTGGGGAGAGTATAGTTTTGACGTATATTTTGGGCATGATTACATTCCGAATTCTTGGCAGCATGATGATGAAATTCTAGAAAATTATAACTACATGTGGGTTGATTATGAATGGCCAAGTGAAGGGATACTTTGGATGGTGATAATACCGACAACCGATATTGAAGATATGACCATTTATACTTTCATGGACATCGCAGATCCTCCACCATCACTTGACGAAATGACTGAATTAGTGAACGAAATTCCTGTAACAAGTCAAAAAATAAACCCCGGCAGAGGTGCACCAGATGAAGACCGTGTTTTGTATTATTACGTCAACGTCACGGAAAATTTGTCACTTTTAACTGTCGAGACATATGGCGGTAGCGGAAATGTTGATCTTGCTATAGCATCACAAACAGTCCCTGACCCGTTCAACTCATTTTTTGGCTGGGAGGAACCGTGGTTTGAGGAATTTGATGATATGGGAGTGATTGGAGAATTCATTGATTCAAACGCTAAATCTGATTGGTCAACTGGCCCTGGCAATGACCAACAAGTGGCTTTGTATGACTTAGAACCCGGAATATACTACATCGCTGCTTATACATACGGTAAAGCGAGCGATTTTACCATCGTTGCGTCGATGTCATTTCAGCCAGAAAATATTGATCCGGAAGATGCCATTGAGTTAAGCCCCGGAATACCTTACGGCCCACTTAGTGGATATACTGGACTAAGTCAATACTTCAAAATCGATGTTCCTAATGAAATAGAGCGACTAGAGATTGACCTCAACGGAGGTTTTGGCGAAGCATCACTCTACGCCATGCTGTCTACATCGCCTACTGCCTCGGATTATACATATCGTAGTAATAGCCCCGGGGCAGGCGACAGGATTGGTTTCAATGACCCAACACCTGGAATGTGGTATATCTTGTTGGATACAGAGATGGTGTTTGGGGATGTGACTATTACCGCCTCGTTTGAAGACCGATATGTCTGGGAATATGATGGAACGCCAATCCAGTTGTTCAATGGTGAGGAATTGTCCGGTATTGAAGCACCTGCAGGCAATAGCCTGAATTTTTATGTTGAACTAGATAATCCTGGAGATTTCTTGATTGTTCAAACTTACGGCGGAAATGGAGTTCTGGAAATCGAGGTTATTGGAGAAACTGTTGTTCTGGAATTTGATGACTTCTTTGAATTCTTTGAAGATGATTTTAAGGCTGATGGACGGCAGAAGCCCGGTAGCAGTTACACCACTGAATCCATTAGTATTGAGTCAAATGGGGAAAATACTGAACAGATGGTTTACGTTGAATTTCCAGCAAATGGAAGATTTGACATTAAGTTAGAGTCGATAGAGGACTTTAGCGATGTTACTATAATGGCAAATTGGGTTGATTCCCAATTTATTGAACCAATAGATGAAATCGACGACCAAGACTCACTAAGCGTTAGGGATACCTGCCGTGATGAGGCTGAACAAGTCATGAAGGCTAGCGACAGGAATTCAGATGGCGTGTTGAGTGAAGAAGAGTTTGAAATGGTGACTTTAAATGAAGAAAAATTTAGTTTTGCAAGCGCGGACATTAATTCTGATGGCGAAATTGAATTTGCTGAAATTCTTCAACTATCCTGTTCCTGCGACAACGAAATAAAACTAATTTTCAGCCAACTCTCCAGCAACAACGACCCAGTAAGTATCGAGAAACTCTCTTCTGAAGTTTATGAGAACAATTACGATTTCCTTGATGCCGACATTGATTCAGACAGACAGATTTCATTATCAGAGGTTGACATAATAATGATTTTATGCGAGACCACGTTCAATGCTTTTGACAGAGATAGTGATGGAGTCCCTGATAGTGAAGATGCATTTCCGGATGACCCGGACGAAACCAAAGACAGCGATGGTGATGGGGTTGGAGATAACGCTGATTTAGCGCCTTCTGTGGCCAATGAATTCATTTATTCAGCCGGTGCAATCCTAGCCATTGGCCTACTCGCAATGCTCGTATTAATCAGTCGAGGTGGCAGAAAAACTAACCAAGATCTGGCATGGAGTGACACAAAACAATACAACATCTCTGAGCAGATGCTAGACTTACACCAACCAGTAAATACCGTAGAAAATAACAACATTCCTGAATCAAGTAATGTAAACTATGACCCTAAGCGAATTGAAAATACCCCCTCGACAAGTCAAGAAATTAATCATGATAACTTATTCGAACAACTACTATCACAACCCGAATCACCACCAACACAACTGTTGGGTATGATTGATGAGAACGGTATTGAAACCATAGAATACCCAAACGGCTCAGGATACAAATGGCAGAGAAGCGATCCGAATAATCCGTGGATTAAACAATAGAGACTAGCGCTTGCTTGGTTGCATTATACCGATTGGTCTCAGCAATCTTACGATGTGACGATGTAATTCTGGGAGTATTTCAAACATAATTAGGGCCATGAAAAACATGGCGAAAAGTGAAACAAATCTTGCAGCATAATTGTGACCAAATTCAAAGACACTCATACCGTAAAATGACCACGATGTGTAGGTCTGATGCATCCATATCAAACCAACATTCCGGAATACGTTCAACACATGTATTACTGGTATCGTGAATAGAATAGCTCTTATCCGTCGTCGCCAATCAAGGTCAAGAACAGAGATGGCACCAATGAAGATGACCATCGACTGTAGAGCTGTGCACGCTAGAACAAAGTTTATTCCAATGAAAGTTCCATCTGCCATCACTAGTTCGGTTTGAAACGGAAACTCACCGATTGTTTCAGCGCTGAACCATTTATTGCCATCCCACTCATCCCATGTAACTCTACCAGATGAGGTTTGAACCCACGTTTCACCAAGTTCAATATTTCCAGTCCCCGATAATCGATAGAATAGTGCTACTTGGGATGCGACAAACCAAATGGCAAGAACGTTTAACCATGGGACGTGAGCAATAAGCAAGTAAGGGCCACCGGCATAAGCCATTGCTCCCCGTGCCCAGAAAAGCGCACTCCTTGCCTTCTTATCTTGGACATTAGATTCCCACTTAGCGATCCCTAGTGTTATTGGTAATGCCAATAAACACATCACGGTTAGTATGATGTCGCCCTTTGCCTGATAATCCCAAGCATCGGTGAAGAAATACACTCCAACAAGTATCCAACCAACCTGTGCGACATAGGTAGTGTCTCGCTGCCGAAAATGCCATGAGATAGCCAAACTCAATAATCCAATCGCACCTAGAATTGGTACAATCGACGCACTCTCCATACATCGCCCGAGGCAATCGATAGTCTTCAAAACTTGCATAAGATGCAAAAAAACATGAACGGTTGTTAACAGCGAGTGCCATGCACGGAGCAATTGTTGAGGTAATGTCGACAAAGTTTCCGGCAAATGTGAAACCAAATGGAGCAATTGCTTTTCTTGATAGGGACGGTGTTATCAACATTGGAAGCCCGAATTATATTAACAATCCAGACGAGGTGAAACTTCTAGACGGGGCCGCTGAGGCGATAGGAGATTTGAAGCGACAAGGATTCCTCATCTGCATCGTGACTAATCAATCAGCAATTGCTCGACAATTGTGGGGGCCAAACAGATTGAGTCAAATTCACGAGCGTCTTCAAAGTATGATAATTGAGATAGATAATGATGCAACAATCGACCTAATCGTTACATGCCCCCATCGTCAGATTGATCGGTGTAAGTGCAGAAAGCCCATGCCAGGCATGCTTTATCTTGGCGAAAGTTGCCTTAGAGATGGATTGAAGTTGGATAAAGGTTTGAATACAAATATTGAGATTCCTGACCAAGTAGTTAATGTAAATTGGTGGAGAGAAAAACCCCCTGCAACTAATCCTTTGGATTTGATAATTGGGGACCGAAAAAGCGACTTAGGTGCAGGCTGGGCTCGTGGTGTTAGATTGTTTAAAGTCAACCAACATATTGGTATAAACCAGGTAATTCACAGAGTGATAAATACTAATGATGAAGGGGATGATTTTCAACCTGTAAGGTGAGTTAATGGGGTGGCTGGGACTTGATGACACTGACCACTTAGGTGGGGGCTGTACGACTTATTCGTTGTTTGAACTGTTGCAAAACCTTCCTAGTGACTACCAAGTCAACAACTTTCGCTTAGTAAGACTATACCCATTTGCGAGACGACGAACTCGAGGGAATGCAGCAGTGGCAGTAGAAATACTTGGGCAATCAGATGAAAAATTGATTGATTACTTAGACCAGTGGTGGGTACAAAAAATATTACCTCTCAAGGGAATGGTTACAGATTCTAGCATATCAAATCGAACGCAGTTCCCAGCAGACCCCGGAATGGTGTGGTTTGAGACTCAGCCTGATGAGGCAACATACTGGAATTGCGTCCAGAGAGAAGTTACCATTGATGAAATTCCTAATGCCAAAATTTCATGGGGTGGTCATGGAAAAATTGGGGCAACGGCAGCCGTTGCCTGGCCCGCTGAAACTTTTACTTTTGAAGCAATCAGTTGGAGGCAGCAAACAGCAATTGACAACTGCCTACCAAGGAGAGTTGATTTTGACAGACTGCGTGAACTAGATAATGACCCTAATATCTTCATGTCCCGGGATTTACGCTCAAAGTCTGTTTTAATTTCTCCTAGAGGCAACTGTCCGGTATTGTTCGGATTAAGGGCAAAAACCCACCAATCAGCACTTCAGGGATGTAAATATCTGATTGACTCAAATGATACGGAACCAGTAGTAGGAAATGTTGTTTTTCAGACAAATCAAGCAACAGATGATCACTTATTAGCAAATTTAACTGCCACAGTAAAAAACGTCGAAGTGAAAAAACGTGGGACGGTGAAACTAGTCTGTCACACTGGTGAAACACTGATGGCGTTCAGTGAATCAGGCGATGTAAAATTACTCGCTCAATGGCTGAAACCTGACGATAAAATATCATACAACGGCTTGCTGAGTCCGGATGGTGCTATTCACCTAGAGAGAATAAAACTAGTGGAAGCTGTTCCAAAAAAACAACGGCCAAAGTGTAATGTCTGTGAAGTGACACTGAAGTCTATGGGGAAAGGCCAACAATTGAGATGTCCTAAATGCCGGAAGACCTCAAATCTAGACTGGGATTTTACCGAACGAATTCCACCCTTTATGGGCTGGGTTCAACCCCCGAAAGACTCGTTGAGGCATCTATCAAAACCATTGACGGGCTAAAAACGGTGTTAAGTCTAAATTATGGATAATTTACAAATGCGAAATTCTAGTGGCTAAACCATGGCTGAACCAACGACTAGGGTTATTGCCTATGCCTTATTTGTCGTTTCCTTTTTGGTAATGTTGTACTACATTCTAAGGCAGGCAAGAGATAACCGGAAAATTGCAATCGATGATTTTGGGCCAAATATCGCAGGCTCTGATGTAATTTCTGGAGCTGCTAAAAATCCCAAACAGTTCGAGGAACCTGATGATGATGCACTGGAAGAAATGGCTGAATTGCTTGGTGATAATGATAATTAGGCGATAGTGACAAACCCACTATCCTCTATTTTCAAATTGGTCAAAGATTCTCCAATGAGTAAATGACGGTAATATCCAGTATCATCTTTTGCCAGGGTAAGTATATCAAAACCAGCCTCAGAAAAGAAAGATTCTGCCCTAGCAAAAATTCTTCCTTTCCGTTTGCCACTGGCATCAACTGTGCCCTTGCTTATCAACAACAAACGTATGGATTTATCAATAACGTCTGATAGATGTCGAATTAATTCAAGTTCTGATTTTGGAATATGGCCGCTTGATTCACACCAGTCATCGAAAACAACTAACTTGACGGATGGAAGTGTTGATGTTGCTGATGTTACTGTTTCAACGGCTTTTTCAAGCGCTCCACCAATCAAAAGTGCGTGAAATTTAGACGCAGCAACTGGCGAGAGATGGGAAAATAACTGCGGGAATCTTGAAGGGTTGGGCATCTCTAAACCTACCCAGAGAACTCGCCCGCCTGTGCTGATAGCATCTGCAGCCATGTGTAGCCCAAGGGAAGTGCCACCGGAACTTCCCTCAACCGCCATGTGCATACGATTTGGAAGTGAATCAGTTATCCATCTCATGATGTGATGTAGGGGTCGATAGTGAATGACTATTTTGGTTAAGTATAGCAAGATTATTTGACCAGAGCATACTAGCGTGTAATATGACTGGCAGTGACAAGAGTGACAAAGACGTTGTTACATTTGTAGTAAAAAAAGGCGAAAGAATACCGCGCAAGCCGCTTGGTGAGTATTCCGAAGCGAATAGTATAGGTCACGCAATATCACGAGACGGGTTGTTGGGAACTGCGTTCAACGATAAAAATCAATATGGGCCAGTTTCTATGATGATACTGCTGTTGATTGTTGCCACTGTTACAGGTATTGCTCTAAAAGTTCTAAGCACCTTTTTTGCTTGAAGATACGACAGGGGCCATTGCGATTCTAATGAACAGCACAGCTAAGACGGTGGAAACTAAGAAAAATATGCCGACAAAAATTGATATGTTATACCACATCATTCCAACACCAATTAGAGATAGGTATGCAATGACTTGGCAAACTGCTGAGGCACGATCTAACCGGTTGGTTATTTCTTCGCTTAGTTTACCGTTATTTTCTAACATGTAGGTATAGATTAAGAAATATATCCCTTGAAATGGTAACGTTGCTGCGATTATAGAGAGGGCTATTTCTCGTATTTGTTTGGGGTCAGACTCTTGTTCTATGCCTTGAAAAAGCATTATTGCAGTGTTTGTCCCGAGTAATGCTGCCATAATTGTCCAGCGTTTATCCTGTGAAGATGTTCTGCTTTCAACATTCACAGATTTGTCTGACATGTAAGGAATTTTTCACCAAAGATTTTGATATTTTGGTAGGAAAACGTGTCAAAATATGCCTTTTTACCCTATTGACACCTACTCCAAACCGGCTAATTTGTCAATCGAAATGTTATAGGAGGTTGTCGATGAGGGGCAATCATGTCCTTTTGCCCCCTTGATTACCGCTATGGTGACAAAGATTTCAAACACATCTGGTCAGAAGTAGGAAGGCATGAAAGACAGTTAGAAGTCGAGCGTGCGCTAATTTGGGCACACATGCAACTTGGTAAGGTTACCAAAGAGGATTACGATGCTGTTGCGGCAATCGCAAATCCTTTGTCAGTCACAAAAGAGCGTGTAGCAGAAATTGAAGCTGAAACTAGACATGATATTATGGCGCTTACCAAAGCAATGGCTGAGGCTGCCGGTGATGCTGGATGGTGTATTCACTTGGGCGCCACATCTAACGATATTGTAGATACTGCGGTCGCCTTACAATTGAGGGATAGTATAACTCTACTTAGAGATCAGTTGTGTCAACTAATTGCGGTCTGTGCTGATGTTGCAGAGAGAGAACGTGACACCGTGATGCTGGGGAGGACTCACGGTCAAGCTGCGGTGCCGATAACATTCGGACTCAAAGCGGCAGTCTGGCTTGATGAGTTGCGTCGTCAGTTGATACGGTTGGATGAGGCTGCGCCAAGAATAGCCGTTGGAAAATTCCTCGGTGCTGTTGGGACTGGGGCCGCACAAGGTGAAAATGCACGAGAGTTGCAGCGATTAATCATGACCCACCTAGGATTAGGCGTCCCCCTAGCAACTACTCAAGTTGTTGGTCGAGATCGTTACATAGAATATGTTTCATGGTTGGCTAACATAGCAGCCTCATGTGAAAAGATTCTACAAGAAATACGCAACTTACAACGCTCTGAGCTACAAGAAGCCGGCGAGGGTTTCGATGTAAAAAAGCAGGTTGGCTCATCGACAATGGCGCACAAAAAGAATCCAATAAAATCAGAAAATGCCTCTGGTTTAGCACGAATAGTTCGCTCAATGATAATACCAACGTACGAAAACGCACTATTGTGGCATGAACGCGACTTGGCAAACTCAAGTAGCGAAAGATTCACTCTATCTCACGGTTCAGCATTGTGTGAGGATGTTATTGTGAAAACTCGGCAAGTATTGACAAACATGTGGGTTGACGCTGAACGGTGTTTGGAGAACATTAAATCACAACGTGGACTGGTAATGGCAGAAAAAGTCATGATGGAACTTGTTGATTATGGCATACCAAGAGATGAAGCACACGAGATTTTGCGAGCTGCATCATTTGAAGCAGTCGACAAAAAAATCGAATTAATTGATGTCTGCAGTAGAACTCCAGAAATTGCTGCGGCCTTTTCAGCGGATGAACTAGATGCGATGTTCGACCCGATGAACCACATTGGTGTTGCGGGAGAAATAGTCGACGAGGCGGTGGCGTTAGCCCGCGCGGCAATCAAGTGATGTAGCAAAGGATTTTATCTCCAGTTCACCTCTTTGCCCGAACCATTTTACCTCTCCATCGATAGTAATCTTACCGACAAAATGAGGCCCATATGTCACAAGAGTTTCATACTCTCCGCCTTCACCATCGACATTAAATCGGTGAATTTTTGATAACTCAATTAATGATTTAATCGAATCATTGTCTAAGGTTTTACCAATCCAACTGGCATCTAATCCCTCGCATGCAACGCTAGTTATGACGACGCCAAACCCATTCTCTACCAGGCCAGTTATGTGCCCTAATCCAGCTTGATGCCACAACGGTGTATAACTAATGATACCTAAATTATGGCACATTCTTTCGATTCGGCTTTTCTGATAATCAGAGCGTAATGCACCGCAGACTAACGCGTCGATGGCTAAATTAGAAAGTGCGTGTTCCAGGTCTTGCATTTCCTTATTCTGCTCACCTTGAGTCTCAACGGGAAGCCACTCTATACCCGCTAACTTTGCCTGATATTCTACTACACCAACCCCGGGTATTTGAAACATCATCGAGTCCTCACCATTAATCACGACTGTGACTAGATAGTTGACATCCCAACCCTGACAAGTAGCCCACCACCATGCCGCCGCAGAATCTTTTCCACCAGAGGATAGTATCGCAACTCGCATAAACAATCCCAGAAACTAATGGCTCAATAAATTGATTATCTGTTCGTAGGGATTATAATGGTCCCTAATTGTGGATACATTACCGAAGATATGATATGAGTTAGGACCCCTACACTCATAAAGTGTCGACTAAAGGAAAGGAATGGTGAGATAATGCAACCAAGCGGAAGAGGATATGACCACGGAATAACAACCTTCAGCCCAGATGGCAGGCTATTTCAAGTAGAATATGCCAGAGAATCTGTAAAGCGCGGAACAACTACTGCTGGGCTCAAATTCAAAGATGGCGTGGTATTGGTTTGTGATAAGCGTATTATAAGTCGACTAATAATTCCTGATTCTATAGAGAAAATGTTCAAGATTGACAATCACGTTGGTGTTGCGACCTCTGGGCTAATGGCTGATGCACGTCAGTTAGTGGCCCGCTCAAGAGTAGAAGCCCAAATCAACCGAATTACCTACGGGGCAACCGTTCCTGTTGATGTCCTTGTCAAGAAAATATGTGATTTTAAGCAATCCTTCACCCAATATGGTGGCTCACGCCCATTTGGAACAGCCTTATTGATTGGTGGAGTCGATGACAACGGTATCCATCTGTATGAGACAGACCCGAGTGGCGCATACCAATCCTACCATGCTGGAGCAATAGGTAGTGGCAGAAACACCGTTATTGAATACTTCGAGAAGAACTGGAAAGACAAGTTAACCTTGAATGCAGCTATGAAACTTGGACTAGAAGCACTCAGGAACGCAAATGATGCAGAACTAAATCGAGATGCGGTGGAAGTTGCGGTAATCGATTCAAACGGGTACAGATTTTTAGACAGAGAAGATGTCAACAAACAAATTGACAGACTTAAACCGCTTGAAGAGTGACCGTCAAAGTCAATAATTGCCCACCGTATGGTCAACTGAGGCCATACCATGGTAAGTCTAGATGATGCGGTGTTAGCACGAATGGAAAAGGGCGGAAAGCGCTATGAGATACTTGTTGACCCAGAATTAGTTGACATGTTCAAGAGTGATCCAAGTAGTGTAACTGTTGATGACTTTTTTGCCATGGATGAAGTATTCCACGACGCGAGGGGTGGTGAGCGGCCAACCGAAGAGGCGATTGAGAGAACCTTCGGAACTCAAAACATAATTGACATTGCCAAGACAATTTTTGAGAAAGGTAGCATACAATTAACAACAAATCAGCGCAAAGCGATGGTTGAACGCATGCGTCAGAAAATTGTTCATCACATCCATAGTCAGGCTGTTGACCCAAAAACCAAGAGTCCACACCCGAAAACTCGAATTGAGTTGGCTCTGGAGGAATCTCGTTACTCAGTTGACCCGTTCAAGAACCTAGACCATCAAATAAAAGATGCTATTGCCATCCTTAAACCTCTGATACCTTTATCATTTGAACAAATTAGACTAGCGTTCAAGGTCCCAGGTTCTGGTTATGGTGGTGCAATGCGCATACTCCGGCCATTTCAGGTAAAAGAAGGTTGGTTAGAAGACGGTTCTTGGGCTTGTGTTGTCGATATACCTGCTGGAATGAAAGGGGAACTAATAGGTCAAATTATGAAAGTTTCATCACAAACAGAAGTCAAAGAAATGTAATTCTATTCGCACCATTCCAAGGGTTGAGTTTATCATGGGTCGGCCAGTCGCCGGAGCGGAGAGAAAGAAATGTCCCAAGGTCGAAGCGGCGCCGAGCAGCGCCTAGTGACCCCGGGAATGGCAATTGGGCCATTATCCGGGATGCGTGTTGGAAGTGGCGCAATAATCCACAATGACGAAATTATTGCAACCAAATTAGGATGGGTTAGAGAGTTTAATGGGACCATATCTGTTGACCCAATTAATAGCCCTTACCTCCCGCGGTCAGGCGACTTGGTTATTGCCACAGTAGCAGAGGTCAGAAATAATCTTTGGTTCATGAACATCAACGGTTCTTTCCAAGGACTATTGCCAATGTCACTCGCACCATGGAAGGTTGAATTCGGTCATGCACGTCAGCACATGGACATTGGAGACTCTGCACTAGCAAGAGTGCAAGAGGTCGATGAATGCCACAATGTGGTCTTGACTATGAAGGGCGTTGGATTGAGACGACTGTCACAAGGTGCGGTTGTTGAAGTACCGGTAAATCATCTTGATCGAATTCGTGGCTTAAACAATTCAAACCTCGATCGCATGAAGGATGTAAGCGATTGCAGAATCATAGTCGGTGAGAACGGTAGAGTTTGGATTGACGGCAGCGAGCAAGGAATTTCTTGGACAAGAGAAGCACTCAACATAGCAAAAAAACATGGACATAAGACTGACTTCGACAAGCTTATGTCACAACACGAAAGCAATTATGTAAACAAAGGTGATGCTTAATGGGCGGATACGGAGATATACAATTATTACGAGAAGATGGACTAAGATTGGATGGAAGAAAATTGGATGAATCCAGACCTGTAACAATACAGGCTGGGATACTACCAGCTGCCGATGGCTCAGCCATGGTCACCCACGGATTGAACGTGGCTGTTGCTGCAGTTTACGGGCCAATGGAGGCACATCCAAGAAAAATCCAGCGGCAAGATAGGGCAGTCATTGATGTGCGCTACAACATGGCGCCGTTTTCCACAAGTGACCGAATAAGGCCGGGCTTTAATCGCCGTTCCCGAGAAATCTCAAAAGTTACGGCTGAGGCTCTAGAATCAGTAGTCTTGGTCGAGAGATATCCACGTTCAAAAATACGTGTTGAAATAGAAATCCTTGCAGCTGAGGCTGGAACAAGATGTGCCGGAATAACCGCAGCATCTGTAGCCCTTGCTGATGCCGGAATACCGATGCGAGACATGATTGTTGGTGTCGCATCAGGTAAAATTGAGGATACAGTTGTCTTAGACTTAGACAAAGCAGAGGATAACTATGGACAGGCAGACTTACCAGCAGGTATATTGCCAAACACTGGAGAAATAGCGTTTCTTCAAATGGACGGAGATTTATCACCTGAAGAATTTGACCTGGCCATGGAATATAATTTCAAAGCAGCAAAAGAAATCCACGAAATCATGGTTGAAGCGCTGCAGTCTCGATATCAGGGAGGTGACAAGTAATGGTTGAGTTGGTGCCAAACCTATTGCGCCAAGAGTTGGGTAGGCTAGCTGAGCAAGATGCTAGAATTGACGGGCGAGCCAGATTTGAGGGCCGTGACATCCACTTAGAGACTAACTGTCTTTACAATGCAGAGGGATCGGCAAAGGTTACAATGGGGAAAACCGTAGTTTATGCTGGCGTTAAGTTTGAAATTAGAACCCCTTGGCCAGACCGTCCGTCTGAAGGCTCATTGATGTGTGGAGCTGAACTACGCCCGGTCGCCCATCGTAAATACGAGCCTGGACCGCCATCCCCAGAATCTATTGAACTTGGCCGAGTGGTCGACCGAGGAATTCGTGAATCTGGTTGTATAGACATGGACAGTCTGTGCATTATTCCCGGCGAGAAAGTTTGGGGCGTAATGATTGATATTCATGTGCTGTCCGACGGAGGCAATATATTCGATGCTTGCGGACTGGCGGCTATCGCAGCACTTAGAACCGCTGTTGTGCCAGCAGAACGATTTGATGTTGGCGAAGATTATACCCTAGCTGTTAACGGAACACCGATCATGGCATCGTTCACTAGAGTCGGTGGGAGGTATGTTTACGACCCTTGCGAGGAAGAAGAATTAGGCGGTGACGAGCGAATTCACATTACCATTGGAGACGAAGGACATCTTCACTCACTACAAAAGGGGTTAAGAGGGGTATTCACGCCGCAAGAATTCGCAGAGATATTCGAGGTCGCCCAAGAAAAGTGTGCTGAACTAAGAAAAATCGTTGCTAAAGAGGAGGCGAACTGATTGGCAAAAAGAACCCAGAAAGCAGGAGCAACAGCCAGATTTGGTGCAAGATACGGTGTATCGGTAAGAAGGAACTCCGCATCAGCGATGGCTAAGAAAAGTAGAAAATACACTTGCCCGGTCTGCCAATATCAGAAAGTTACCAGAAAATCTGTCGGTATTTGGCACTGCAACAAGTGTGACTATACTTTCGCAGGCGGTGCATGGGAACCATTTACCAGAGCCTCCGATGCCAACAGTAGAATCATGCGGCGCTCTGTTGAAGGAGCTACAACTGCTGATATGGCATACATCGCACAGCAAGCTGCTATGGATTACGAAAGAAGCCTAGCTGAGTCAGAAGAAGAGTGATATTCAGAGGGACCAAAATGTCCGCTGGATGGAAACTACTGCTCGAAGTTAAGGCTAACAATACCGAAAATACCAATTCACTTGCAGCAGCTTTAGTCACAGATTGCGATATTAACTTTGGCAGTGATTCTTTTACTATCGAAATAGTTGAAAAAAAGGCTAAGGACTTAAGGGCAATGTGGAATACTAGGGTTCGCGGGCTGATTGCCGTACACTCATTGAATTCAATGGTTGACGGTTTAGTAAACAACAATGTTTTTTCCAATGGTGATGAGTAGAAGTGGTGAAGATTTATGAGTGATATGGAACAGTTTCAGATAGTTGTGTCAGAGATACAATCGGTGCGTCAACAAATGGCCAGCCTCAATGCACAAATCCTAGAATTGAAGGCAACCACAGACGCAGTATCTAACCAACCGGAGGACCTTGCTTTGCACCAGCAACTAGGTGGTGTGTTAATTGAGGTTGCTGATAGAAAAGCCTTGATCAAAGTTCTTGAAAGCGATGTCAAAACACTTTCCGAACATCTAGAACGTTTGCAATCTCGGGAAACTGAACTCTTGAACTCTTATGAGGAACTCAAAAAAGTTCTAGAGGGATCCAATTGAAAAACGACGATATACCAAACCAAGACGTTCTAACGCCCTTGCATGATTGGATATCAAATGCCTGCAAAAATGGGGCAGTGCCTGTTATCTCTGGTAAAAACGGTGATATGGACACCATTGGTTCTGCAATCTCATTAGCAGCATCTCATCCCAACATGAGGGCGTGCGGAACCCATTTAGGGAGAATTTCAAGACGTGTTTGTGATGAATTGAATGCGCCCCTAAAAATGATCTCACATCAGTCTGACTTACCGAGACAGTTGGGTGGCATTGTCGTAGTTGATGCTGCATCTCCCGGACAAGTGGGAGTGAGCCTGCCCGCAAATGTACCGAAGTGTATAATTGATCACCACACTACAAATAGTTGGGAATTAAAGAATGATGACTTATACGTAAATTTGCCAGTCTCGGCGACTGCAGAAATTATTGCGAGATATCTTAATTTGAACGCGCCTGAAACTTTAACCGAACCGGTGCGAAAACTTCTACTGGCTGGATTATTAACCGATAGTGGTCGGTTCAAACATAATAATAGTGATTCATTCAAAACCGCTAGTATCCTACTTGAAAACACAGATATAAACTACGCAGAATTTGTTGAGTGGCTGGAAACCAATGAAGTGAATGATAGTGAACGTGGCAGCCTTGTTAGAGGTTTGCAACGCTCGAAGGCAACTGTCTCGGGAAATTGGTCGATTATACACACATATTGTGGCACGCTTGAAGGAAGGTTAGCGGGGCTACTCTTGGGCACCGGACACGATATTTCGCTAGTTTGTAGAACTAGAGGAGGAGAGACACGCATGACTGCTAGGGCAAGTAAACAGGCCGTTGCGCAGGGAATCAGACTCTCTGATATTATGAGTAAAGTTGCGCAACAAATTGGCGGCGAGGGGGGAGGTCATGATGGAGCGGCAGGATGGACCGGACAGACAGACAAAATTACGGCAGAGACTTCATTTATCTCCCACGTGGCCAGAATAACACGGAGCAGTGAGTGATTTGTCGACCACCGATTTACCTAACACTCCTGGCAGATTTATTTCTCAGTGGCGTAGTGAAGGACCGGTCGATGACGAAACCTTAGCGGAATGGAAAGACGCGATGGAAATTGAATCTTGGTTAATGATTGCTGAAGCAGCATTGTTTCTGGACGCTGCTGAGTTATTTGAACGGGTCCAACCCAAATTATCGCCTGCTGAAGTTGCCACAATAGGTTTAGTAAGGCGCAGGATGCTGGGGGATAACAAATTAGAAGAAGCAATTGACAAAGCTATTAAAATCGCCAAAGACCCTGAGTCTAGGGACCTAAAATTAGAGGGGCGTCTTCGCATGGAAAGAGGACTTACACGTTTTGAAAATGGCGATATTGATGGCGCAAAGGAAGATTTAGAATGGGCAGAGCTCCGACTGAAATCCGTCGCCAAAGCAAGTAGAGACCATGACTTATCACTGCTCAACAGAGCAGCACTACTTCTTGCAACAAATGCACCACTCATGGCTTTACATGTCTACTCCGAAATTACTCGAGACGGTGACCACGCACACGAAACCATTGCTATATCTCGTATTGGTGCCTCTAGAATCCGGGCTTCCATGGGACATATGTTTGATGCCGCTAGGCACGCTTGGAATGCTCACAGCCACGCAATAAAAGCATACCAAAACAGCATGGCAATTGAAGCAGGAACTCTGTTCATCGAACTATCACTTGGGAGTATCAGCAAAGAAGCCTTAAGAATGCAAAAACAGGTAGATGATGCAAAACCAAGAAAAGTAGAGGACCCAGAGCCATCGCTCTCAGTTCACCCGGATGATATTAACGGAGTGTTTAACTGGTGTTATGAGAATTTACCTGAATCCAGTTCCGGCGAACACCGGCCTGATTTGAGAGCAATGGTAAGTATCGCGAAAAATATTGATCGTTTGGAGGTTTTCTCTGAGTTATTTGCTGAGCCGGACGGGGTTGAGGATGCGACTCTTGCCGCAATGATTCAGGTCTGTGTTGATGACGAGAAACATAACAAAATCTGGGGCGATAGGCTGTCTGTATTGACTCTTATGTGAGACTAGAAACCCACCTATCCAAATCAATGAATTCTTGCTTTGTCCACTTGACAACGGGGGGAATACGATTCCACCAACCAATTTGTTCCACATTCTTGTCATCGGTCTCCCACATATCCGTTGAAGGTATAGATTCCGTGACTGCGTGAGCCACCCAGCCATTTGAATAATAATCAGTATTCCACTCAATAACTGTGATAGTTAATCCTGTCTCTTCCAATACCTCCCTGACCAGTGCTTGTTCTGGGGACTCTCCGGGCTTTAGATGGCCACCCGGGATTTCCCAGCCTCTCTCAGGATGTTTAACAAATACTACGTGTCCGCCAGATTCCATGGCTTGACTCGCTTCAGCAGACGAGGTAATCCAAGCAAGAACAAATTTTGGGTCCATGTCAATCCAGTCCTTGCCGAGCCTGTTGCATATAGTCTGCTGCCCAATCCTCACCCTGTGCGACTAAACTTCTCGCAAGGAAGAAAGCTGAAGAAAAATCCTCTTCCTCGAGCAATGTAATTAAGCGTTGCTTTGACTCATTTCCTTCAACAACATTATCGCTGTTGATGGTTTCTTCACCGGGGATTGATGATACTCTGCTAGAGAGTAATAACATTTGGTCAAGAAATTCTTGGCGCTTGGAAATTTCAGGTCTTGTCCAATTCATTGTTGGATTACCATCCATTTTCTTGGAAAGCCGGGACATATAATCATCTCTAACTGTGCTATGGGCACGAAGAGATTGCACATGGTCGTAGCAAATCCAAGCTTCATCAAACCGTTCCAAGCGTTCATACAACCTACCTAATTCTAGCCATAATTCATGATTTTGAGGGCGGTGTGCTAATAAATTTCTTGCCAAATCAATAAACAATGATGTTTGCCCCGAATCTCTA
>CEWJ01142941.1_pt1 | contig 17047 bp, 20 predicted proteins | sample 350291 | NCBI WGS metagenome assembly CEWJ01 (sample SAMEA2622923, study PRJEB7988) | marine metagenome | isolation source: saline water (ENVO:00002010), including | reverse complement strand
TAAACATATGTGTCAAATATTCCTAGTAAATTTTTAACAGGTACAAATAAGTGATTACGTTTTTCATTTATATACTTGTCTTTATATGCTAAAATACCATGATCTGGATAATCTTTTATGTGTCTTTCAACTTCTCTATAGTATGTTCTATTCGTTCCTAAAAACAAATGCTTAACTTTTATATCATCAACTACTGGTTTATATATACTAAAATTTATTATCTTTTCAAATTGTTTGCCTACACCATTTACGTAAACTTCGTGGTCGCATAGATCAACAACTTTTTCTGGTGTAAAATTAAAATGATTTAACGCAATAGGATATTCTTTGACGTGATTTTCTGAATAAACAGAAATGAGTTTACCACCAAACAAACTATGTAATGTTAGTTTTTGTTCTTCGGTATAACTATTATAATCTAGGTATGCAAGTGTCAACATACTTCTACCCATAATCAAAGTTATATCATCTGACTTTGGCATATAGTCATCAAATATTACATTCTCAAATTTAGTATAACACTCATTTATTGCGTCAATGTAATCCTGATCTGTATGTTTTTTGTTTTTGACGATTATGAGTTTAGTGTTTATACCTAGATCATTGAGAAAACAACAATGTTCATAACTATAATGTAATAGGCCATCGCCAGGCTTACTAGTGCATACTATATTTACGTTTTTCATAACTAATTATAACATATTTATGTATAAATAACAATAGTGTAGAGTAGAGAGATTAAGGAAATGAAACTTGAAAAAGGTATATTTTACACAAATAAACAATCTAATTGCTGACGCAATATTCTTACCATTAAGTGTTGCATATATTTGGGAATATTGTAAGACACAGGTAACAGATTGGGAACTAGGCGACATCTTCTTTGAGAGAGAATCCGTAGAGGACTATCTAAAGAAGATTGACAATCCTGACATTTTAGCACTATCAACATACGTGTGGAACTGGGACATAACTTGTCAGTTAGCACGAGCAGTCAAAAAGAAATATCCTAATTGTAAAATAGTAATGGGTGGACCACAAGTGCCATTCAAACAAAGTTGGTTAGAAGACAATCCTGATCTATGCGATATTATAGTTACATATGCAGGTGAAAGAGCATTTGCTGAAATACTAAAAGGTAACTATACATACCCAGGCGTAATGACAAAAGAATCTTATACGCCACCTAAACCAGATAGAGAGTTAAACGATATACCTAGTCCTTATTTAAGTGGGTTGATGGATAGTCTTATGAAACCTGGTAAACAATATAGTGCTATCATAGAAACAAATAGAGGTTGTCCATATAGTTGTTCTTTCTGCGATCAACAAGATTTATATTATAATAAGATTGCTATGTTTGATTATGATAGAGTAATAGGTGAGATAGATTGGATTGTAAAAAATAAAATTGACTTCTTATACTTTGGCGATAGTAATGTAGGTATGTTTAATAGAGATGTTGACTTTATAAGACACATCGCTAAACGTAGAAATGAAACTGGTTATCCTAGACAGATAGATTATAGTACAGCAAAACAACAACCAAAACGTATTGTAGAGTTAGGTGAAATACTTAACAAAGAAGCAAAGATAAGACGTGGTGTTACAATTGCTTTACAAAGTATGAATCCTAAAACACTAAAAGCAATCAAAAGAATTAATCTTGCAAATGAAAAATTAGAACAAATTGTAGGCGACTATAACAAGGCAGGCGTTGATAATTATTGTGAACTGATTGTAGGTCTACCTGAAGAAACATTAGAAACATGGATAGAAGGAATAGGTAAGATACTAGAATTAGGAAGTGACCATGCGTTGACGGTACACCCTTTGAGTATTGTGCCTAATACTCCTTTTTCTGAACCTGAATATAAAAACAAATACGGATACAAATATACAAAGACAGCTGCACCTGCAGGTGGTAATACTTATCCTAAAGATAGTAATGGTGAGATTGATTATGTTGCATATGAAAGTAAAAGTTATAGTAAACAAGATTATATAGACATGTATTTTTTTGCTAAAGGTCTTGTGATACCTCATCACTATCATGGCGTTAGTCAAGTTGCAGCCACATATTTAAACCGAGAACATAATATATCATTTATTGATTTTTATAAAAAACTATTTAAGTATAGTAGAGATGGCGATGGTATACTAAATGAAGAATATATAAATCACACAAATAGTTTAAAAGAAAGTTTGTTTGAAGATAAGACATGGGGAAGAACTATAGAAGGTGGTGATGATTTTCATATACAAGATAATGGTGCAACAGCTTCATTTTTATATAGAAACATAGACAAGGTACATAAAGAAATTATAGACATATGTAAGAAAGAATATAATGTTGATGTATCAGAAGCGTGCCAGTTTAACAAGCACATTATTGACACATACGAAAGAGATGATACAGAAAAACAATTTAACAAAAACTGGTATAGTTGGTTCTATGATAACAAACCATTAGTCGCTGTTAACAATATCGTATCTGTAGCCGTTTATAAATATAAAGATATAGTAGACCACTCAAAGCATTTATTCTGGTGGGGAAGAAAAGCCAAGAGATGTTTTTTGAAATCAAAGGAGATTATGTTATGATAAGAGTTGGCGATATAATACCAGACGTAAAAACTATGCACAAAGATAGTGCAGCCACAAACTGGTATTCTACACACGAATTATTTAAAGATAAAAAAATATTACTAATAGGATTGCCTGGCGTATTTCTTGTTGAGTATGCAGCCACACATTTAAAAGCATACGACTTCTATTACAGCAAGATAAGAGAACTAGGTATTGATGAAGTATATTTTACAAGTGTTGATAATTGTTACGTACAAAACGCATATCACAAATCAGAAAATTTATCATACTTAAAAAACTTACCTGACCCTAATGGTGATTGGGCTACATCTATAGGTATGTTAGAGAGTATGAGTAAAGAAGGATTAGGAAATTGTAGTCATAGATACGCTATGATTATAGACAATCTAATTATGAAACATTGTAAGTATGAAGACTTTACACACAATCCTATGACGTGTTTTCAAGTATCAGACGCTGATACAATGATAAAGTATTTAGAAATTATACAAACAAATTATGAAAGGTTTAATGATGACGCCAGAGATAAGGTTGACGTCCTTGGAAGAAACAAGATCAGCACCGTATTGTCGGGAACTTAAATCTCTTTGGTATGATAGAGAATATCTATTAAATCATTTAGAGAATATAAGCGAGAACAATTGGTATCTGTTTGATTGTGGTCACATAAGATGGACCGTACAAGAGGCATTTAACGCTAGACGGGAATGTAAAAATTATCCTTTTAGTGAGTTTCATTATGAGTTGATAAAACTTTTTACGCCTGCAATATCTTTTGATACCGTATTGTACACACAAACAGCAATAGGTGGTGCACCACCACACCAAGATAGAAACAGACCTACTGCTTTAAACTTTGCAATTAGAGGTGAGTTTAGTGATACAAGTCCTCAAGTCTTCTATGATAGTTTTGATAGAAGTACAGAAAAGTATAGAATGACATACGAAAAAAATGATATAACAAATGAATTTGCACCTTGGATATTTAAAGGTCCTGAAATACATGGTGTTGAAAACAAAACAGAAAAGAATAGAATTATTATAACTTGTGCTTGGCGACATAATAGTTATGAAGATATAGAGAAAAGATTACTAGATGGTACTTTAGTAAACTGGGAACAAAATGAAAAAAATAAAAGGATAAAATTTGTATGAGTAGTGTAGATAGAACAAACAAGGCACTTCAAAGACTTTCTTTTATGGGTGATTGGTTACAAATGAAACAAAAGATCAACACTAGACAGATAATGGAAGACATTGAAGGATTTAAACATCATTGGAAACCTTACAATTTAAGAAACCCAAACAACAGGTGGGGTTTAAGTATAACAAGTTTAGATGGCAAGTTAAGCGGCGTGCCTGATTTAGATAGTTTACTACAATACAATAAGATACATGGCACAAGTATTACAAATCATCATATAAAAGAATACACCGAGGTATACAAACAATCTGAAGAAATACAAAAACTTATTGCACCATGGAAACCATGGTTAGGTAGATGTCACTTTCTAAAACTAAACACAGGTGGATATTTTCCTGAACATTATGATATAAACAAAATAGAATTTGGTTACGAAGAAATAAGATTGATTGCGTTTATTAATAATTGTAATAAAAAAGATTTAAAGTTTATATATGAAGATACGGTACGAGATGTAGAAGATGGCACCTTGTATTATTTCAACGCAAACAAAAGACATTCTGTATTCAGTACTGCTGAAGATATAATTATGTGTGTATTCTGTTTGAAGTTTGATGAGGAATGTTTTAAAACACTAATAGAACAATATAGGTTTGCATAATGTGGTATCATAAAAAATTTAAATTACAATACGACACTAACGTTTTTAATGAGATAATTGAATATGCTGAAAGAGCAACATGGAGACAAGGATACGATCAAAATGGTTTACTTTGGAATGTTGAAGAACTGCCTTTAAGTCCTAAACAATTTCCTATACTAAATGAATTATATGAAGGTCTTAATACAGAATTTAAAAGACCATCTTTCTTTATTAGTAATGTGAAACCTGGTGGGCTAGTAAATCATATTGACCACAACAAGTGGGGCAATCTAGGTATACCTTTGAAAGGTGATTTTGAAAACACACCTCAATACTTCTACGATCAATTCAATCATCCAGTAGAGTCATTTGTAGTTGATAGTCCTGTTATATTCAACACACGTATGTTACATGCTGTGCCTAGACAATTAACTGATACAGGACCTCGTTGGGTATTGATGATGGATTTATTTGAGTGGGTTGATAAGTTGTTTGATAAGATTGACAAGAAGACTATATGGACAGACACAAAGAATTTCAAAAATGCGTAACTTCTATTTTCTACAAATACCTTTAGGTACAGACGCAGCCTATCTGCCACAAGCAGTAGGTACAATATGGTCCTATTGTAATCAATTTAAAGAAGTGCAAGACAAATACAGACTTGCAGGTGTGTGGTGGAATAAAGAGATTGATATTGTTGATCCTGATTTCATAGCTGCAAGTTGTTATATGTGGAACTGGAAACAAACATATGACGTATTAAAAGAAGTAAAGAAAAAGTATCCTAAATGTAAAATAGTTGTAGGCGGGCCTGAACCAAAATATACATCTGAATGGTGTAGAGAACATCCTGAAGTTGACGCTGTTTTAGCATATTATGGTGAAGAAACTATGAGAAGAATACTGGTAGATGATGACTTCAATATACCTGGTGTAGTAACAAAAGATTTTGATAATGCAGCTGAGGCAATATATGCTGACCCAAAGATGATACCTAGTCCTTATCTTAATGGTTTCTTTGATAGTTTACTAGAAGGCAACAATCAAAAAGTTAGAGCAATATTTGAAGGCAATAGAGGTTGTCCTTACACTTGCTCTTTCTGTGATATAGGACATAAAAAATATACAAAGATACAAATGTTTGAAACAGAAAAATGTATAAAAGAATTAAAGTGGATGTGTGATAGAAACGTAAGTGCTATTGATGTTGCAGATAGTAACTTTGGTATATTTCCTAGAGATGAGAAACTTGTAGATTTTGTTGTAGAACAAAAGAAAGCAGGTAACTTTAATGGTAGATTTATGCCTACGTGGGCAAAGACACACGGTGACAAGATAATGAAACTTGCAAAAAAATTACAAGACGCAAGTGTAGATGACACTTTTGGTTTTAGTTTACAATCTACAAATCCTGAAACGTTAAAAAATGTAAAAAGAAAAAATGCGTTTGATATTAAGAGTTTCAAACCTATAATAAAAGATTTAAAAGACAAAGGCGTTTCTTCTTATACAGAATTAATATTTCCTCTACCAGGCGATACAATAGAAACATTTAAATATGGACTACACGAAATAGTTGACATGCCTGCACCTTTTGATATGATACAGATTAATACTTTAAGTAGATTAAGTAATACAGAATTTAATACAGGTTTTCCTGAAATGATATGGCAGAATATAAAAGGTACAGCAAAGCCATATAACAATGATGTAATAGATGAGATCGCTGTTGCAACAGATAAGATGACAAGAGATCAAGTCTTTGAAGGTTTCTTTTATAGTAGAAGTTTCTTAATACCAATGTACTGGTATGGTCTTGCAAAGTATCATGCTGATTGTTATTATGAAATTAATGGTAATAGAAGTGAATTATTTATGGACATATATTCTAAATTATTTAAGAACAAAACATTTATGAAACACAAACTAGATGTTAGAGAACATTATTTTAAAGCACTTAATGACTACAAAGACATTGGATATAAGATACTTAATAAAGATATAAATTATTATACAGATACAGCTTATTCTCACTTATTCTATACCGAGAATAATATATTTGATGTATTCAAAGAAATGTATCCTGAATATGATGAGATTATTGATCGCAACAAAAATGATTTCAGACCTATTGACGATAAGATGGAATGGCTCAGAGATATACACGTTAGAGGTAGATTTAGTGAGTCTTGGAGAAAAATATGATAAACAAATTAATCTGGAATAAAGTAGAAGAATTATTTTACTGGAACATATCAGTAGATAGCCCTATCAATCAATTACCTTTTACAATGGACTTTATTCTTACTTGTCAAAAAGAATTTTCAATGAAAGTAAGAGATAAAGAATATCCCATACGTCTTGGTGGTATTATGGATTGGCATGATAAAACAATGGGTGATTTCGTAAAAGAAATAGACAAACAATATCAACACAATTACTTTGTAGCAGAAAATGGTACAAGTACAACAGGTGTCGTAGGTGAAATAAAAGATGTAAACGATAAACCTATTACGAACAAATGGAATATAAGAGGTGACGCTCTTGTTAAAAGATTACAAGCAATGCAAAAAGAAAGACCTAATCTAACAATATTAGATATGGGTTGTGGTGTAAACGAATATAAGAAACACTTAAACAATGTTACAGGTGTTGACCCTTACAGAAAAGAAGCAGATATATTGTGTAGTCAAGCAGATTTTAAACCTGCTGATGATATAAAATGGGATGTAATTATATGTTTTGGTCCTCAAAACTGGTATACGTATGATGAACAATATAGAAACTTTATGACGTTAAAGAAATGTTTAGCACCTAGTGGTTTACTATTATGGTCACATGTTCATAATTACTATAAAGTATTTCAACCAGATCACCCACATGGTCACACTTGGATACATGGCGATTTAGAACACGCACAAAAAAATAGTGCGTTTTATTTCTACGATAGAAACTGGAAGTACACATGGTACTTTAACTGGACTGAACATGCTGTAAATACACTTGCAGGACATGTAGGTTTAAAAATAAACAAAGTTGATTATGACCATTGTAATTTATACAGACCACCTATGTACAGAATATTTACGGAGATGAGTCATGTTTGAACAAGGTAACTTCTTTGTCAAATGTCATAACATTTATTACAATCAACAATGGTTAGTTGACGTGCTTGAAAGTTTAAAACCTAGTGATTGGGTTGATGGTACAAGTGTAACTGGTGTAACGTGGACTGTTAATGAGTGTAGAAATATACCATACGAGAATATGTGGAAAGATATTGTAGAAAATAGCACGTTAGATTTTGTAGGTAGTAGTGAAAGAGGAGTTGAGAAAAAGAAACCTTGGTGTTTCTTTTCTAAATTACCACCAGGTGGTATCAATTTACATTATGACCATAGACGTTGGGGTGCTGTATTGTTTCCTGTAAAAGGTAAGTTTCATCTAACGCCTCAAATATTTGCAACAGAAAACTATACAGAAATAGAAAGATTTAACTTTGAGAAAAGTAAGATACATGATAATGGTACGCCTGTATTTTTTGATAGCAGAGTTTTACATGCTGTACCTACACCTATAGATGATGAAGAGGAACGTGTAGTGTTTTCTGTAAACATACACACACATCCTACAGAAATGTACGAGAGAGCAAAGAACGGTACATGGTTAAGTAAGAATACAGAAAACATAGGAGTATCAAATGACTGATTTTTATTCTGTAGAAGCCAAGACACTAAAGTTTGATAAAGAGATGATAGTAGATTTTTATAATACTATAGATCAAACAAAGTGGGTACATAGACAAGATAAGTTACCACAATACTGGCCTATAGATGAGAACAATACGTTTGATCGTAACCATGAATTTTACAAACATCTAATAAACAATATTAATGTTGATGTAGATGAGAAAAGAATATATTTTAGTAGAGTACACCCTGGTGGTATACCTAATCATTGGGACTTTGAGAACTTTACTAAATTACAATTTCCTGTTATATGTGATGAACCTGATAACGATTGGTCTAAAACACCTATCTTAATGATAGATCAATTTGACCAAATAGTAGAAAGGGTAGAACATACAAATGATACGCCTATAATTTATAGTGCGAATTACATGCACGGAACTGCTAAATCATTGAAAAATAAAAACGATAGAATAACTTTAGTAGTAGATTTAAAGTTTTGGTTTGAGAGAGTAAAAATTAAATACTACGAAGGCACACTATTTACAAATAACAAAGCATTTTGGAGCATGGCATGAACAGGTGGGATATAACCGTTAAACAAAGTAATTATGATTTCAATCCTTTTAGAGAAAGCGATCATGGTAAATACTTTAAAACGGTTACAAACATTTACGAGGACTGGTCAAAGGAATTAGAATATGCAAACAAGCAACAATATGATTTCTATTGGCCTAGTCCTGTAAAACCAGGTGGCGATCATTTTGATTACGAGTATGAAAATAAACTAGTAGAAGATTGGGGCATACCTAAAGATTTTGTAATCTATAGAATGTGGACTGCAACAAAGAAAGAGTGTCCTATATTATGTGGTTTAGCAGATAAGTTAGGTTTAGAAGACGCACAAGTTAATATACAAACTCAAACTACTGGTATGATGTTACATTTACATATTGATAGTTTAACAGGTTTAAGAAAAGAAAGAAAAGATCAATCATCAAGCAGAGCAACTGATCCTGAATGGGGTAGAGTTTTTGTTATGTTAGAAGATTGGAAACCAGGACATATTATTCAATTCGGGAATACATATGTACCACCATGGAAAGCAGGTGATGTAGTATGGTTTGATTGGGCAAATATTCCTCATAGTACTGCAAACACAGGACCATGGCCTAGAACTATTGCCAAGATAACTGGCAAACAAACAGAAAAGTATAAAAAATTATTATGAATATAACGCCTTTATTTGCTATTGCAATATTACTACCTAGTATTACAAGTAATCAAAGAATACAATATGGCATACCATTATCTTTAATGTTATTTAAAGATGTATTTTTAGGTTTTCATGGCCTAATGATACCTGTCTATGGTTGTATGGCAATTTTTGTCTTACTAGGCAGACATATAAGTAATAGTATAACAGCAACGTTTTTAGGCGTTTTGATTTGGCACGTTGTTGTTAACTTCGCTGTATGGTACTCATACGGTGGCAATTTATTACAAACTTACATACAAGCAGTACCCTTTGATTTTAATCTTTTGGTATCTACCTTGATATGTGTTATGATAGGAAAATTATGTATAAAATATTACTCACATTATTTGTATTACTAATTAGTTTTACAAGCGCTAAAGCAGATGATTGTAGAGGTGATAGGCCACAATTTGATGAAGATGGCACTATGATTATCTATATCTGCAAATCATTTATTAGAAACTCAAGCGATCTAACTCATAAAACATATTCATATGAAGTTGTATCAGCAGACAAAGACGAACTACAAAAAGTATCTTCTTTAAACGTTGTACAATCTGGTCCTGATGGTCAGTTAACTTCTACATTTATGAGAGGTACAAATTCAAACCATACTCTTATTACACTTAATGGTATTGCTATACAAGATCACTCAACACCGAATGGTACTGAAGACTTATTTGCTCATAGTTTTCTTGGTGTAGATAGAGTTGAAGTAATCAAAGGACCTATGGGTAGTATCTATGGACCTAATGCAATAGGTGGCGTTATCAACATGGTTACACAGGCAAATGGTTTAAATTATATTGAGTTATCTGGTGGTAGTTTTGGTCAGAAAACACAAATAATAAAACTTGGTAAAGCAGATTACTCAAAGGGTTTTATCATAGACTTTAGAGTTGAGAATGAAACTGCTGATGGTATATCTGTAGTAGATGGCACAGAAAAAGATGGTATTGCTGATAGAAATTATATCTTTCAAGTAGAAAAGTTTTTAGGTAAGTGGATGTTAAAATCAAATATTATACAGACGGTAAACAAATCTGATTTAGATAAATCTACAGACTATACTGATTATACATCTAAATGGCAATTTAACAATCAATACATTTCTTTACAAAGTAAAGATACCGAGTTTTCTTTTCAAAAATCTAAACACAAAAGAACATATGACGACAAGGGTACAAAAGATATTTACAATTCAGACCAAGAAACTTTTATTGCAGGTCATACCTTTCATTTAAAAGATAGTTTAGATTTAACTACAGGATTTGAGCATAATATACAAGAGATAGATTTTGATACTAACATTGCAGGTTATGACTCTAACGTAGATAAAGAAAGACACAATCATGGTTACTATATTAATTTAGATAAACAACTTGATAGTGGTGTCTTTGTACATGGTGGTGTCAGATTAGATACACCTAATACATTTGACGATCAATACACACATAGAATCGCTGTAGAAAATAATGGTGTACATTTAAGTTACTCTACAGGTTATAAAGCACCTACGGTCTATGAGATGTATGGTAAAAACAACTATGGGTTTTTAGGTAATAAAAATCTTATACCTGAAAAATCTAAAACATGGGAAATAGGATACAAAACAGACGGTCATAGTATTGTTTACTTTGAGTCAGAAATAGATAATCTTTTAAAGTATGATACAAACACATACGTTAACGATACGAAACAAAGTAATCAACATGGTTTAGAATTGAATAATACATTTACATATGGCAAGATACAATTGAATAATAGTTTATCTTATACCGTATCTAAAGATGGTGACGATAAAGACATGTTAAGAAGACCTAACTGGCAAAATACATCAACGATATATTATGATAACTTCTATGTTGATTTTAATTACTTTGGTAAACATAAAGACATAGACGCTTCAACATATGCAAGAAAAGATATGCCTGCTGTTGAAACATTTGATATAGGTTACAACATTGATGTTGACAATACTACTTTCTTTTGGAGTATAAACAACGTCTTTGATAAGTCTTACGAAAGACCAGATGGTTATAATCAATACGATAGAACTTTTAATCTAGGCTTTAGAAAATACTTTTAATGTTTGATACAATATTTTGGGCTGTTATAGGCACTTTAAGTGGTGTTATCTTTGGTGTAATACCAGGTGCAGGACCTTTTGTTGCAACTGCAACTTTATATCCTTTCTTAACGCACATAGAACCTGTCAATGTTATGATGTATTACATCACGGTATTGATTGCAACAAATTATACAAATAGTGTAACTGCTATTCTGTATGGTATACCTGGTGACGCAACAGCAATCAGTACTGCAAGAAATGGTCATAGATTATTCTTAAAAGGTTTCGGTAATTTAGCAGTTGCTTCTAACGCTGTCAGTAGTACTATAGGAGTTATATTTGCTACTACAGCATTTATATTAGTATTGCCTACAATTATAGAAGTCTTTAGATTTTATAATAGTGTATTACAGACAATCATAGTTGCAGCTGCAATTGTAATGATTACACTATTGACAAAACAAAATAAATTGTTTACAATACTATTGTTCTTGTTTGGTGGTATGATTGCAAAAGTAGGTATAGACCCTATAACGTTTGATAGTTTTCTAACGTTTGGTAATTCATATCTTGCTATAGGCATACCCTTTGCAAGTGTTATGATAGGTTTATATATCGTGCCTGAACTAACAAAATTAAATAGTTTTAAAGTTGAAGTACCTAAACGTATAAATAATTTTACAATAGGTAAAGATACTACAACACCTACACTCATAGGGAGTTTTGTAGGGTTCTGGTGTGGTCTCATACCTGGTGTAACAAATATTCTTGGCAGTTATGCAAGTGCAAATATTGTTAAAAGGTTTTTCAAAAAACCTGTACTTAAAAGCATAGCAGCCGCAGAGGCAGCAAATAATAGTGGCGCCTTATCATCACTATTGCCTTTGCTTATACTAGCGATACCCATAACGGGAAGTGAAGTTTTGATTTATTATATTATGTTAGAAGATGGATTTGTATTCAACGCAGACAACACGGTCAATCACTTAAAAGATATAATCTATATTATTCCTTTTGTGACCGTATTCTGTTTATGGTTAAGCTGGTACGGTTTTAATCTGTTAGGTAAGATTGCATATTACTATAAGACATATAGAAACATTGCAAATATCTTACTTCTCTCAATAATTAGCATTGCAAGTATTTCAATATTCGCCATACACGAATGGATGATTATCTGTATATTTGTTTTGTCTATAATCGGTTTCTTAATTAGACGCTGGGACACAAGTCCTATAATTTACGGATACTTTCTAAGCGATCTATTTTATGAAAATTTAATTAGAACATTAATAATCTTATAGGAGATAAAATGAAAAAAATAATGTTAATATTAATGAGTATGTTATTCAGTACGATGGCATACGCACAAGTGCAAATTATCAACCCTGGTTCACAAGAAGGTGTCTTCAGACAAATTCTTTCTACAATAGGTGATTCAACTGACCATAACTTTGTTCAGGCAGACAATCCAGTTACTGCATACACTTATATAGAAGGTGCTGAAGGTGGCACAGAACCTATCTTAACGATATGGTCTAGTGAATGGCCAGGTGACGATAGTTTAAAAAGTCCGAAAGTATCTAAAGATAATATTGTTGCTTTAATGACATATGAAACTCTTATGTGTAGTAGAGCATACAATTCACTTGAAGATATGAGTGGACAAACGGTTAAGATTGCGACATGGGGATCAGAACCAGTTGCAAAATTCTTAAAAAATTTAGGTGCAAAATATAATGTAAATTTTGTAGTTGTACCTTATTCTGGCAGCGGAAGTACTACTAAAGGTTATGTTGGCAAGGATGCCGATACGGTCTTTACGATTACATCACGTCAAGCCGCATTAGAGGAAGATGGATCTAAATGTATTGCCTTTTCAGAAAAAGGTCAATTAGGTTTTAGATTTGTTGACGCAATCATCACCATTAATGCTAACTACGCCTTAACAAACGAATTACGTTCTACGGTAACAAACCTCTCTACTACTACCGAGTGGAATAGTAAATTCAAAGGCTCTGTTACTTATGTTGGGAATGGTACTAATCAAACAATAGATATGTTTGAAGAAGCTGTTGCTAACTTTAGTAAATAATACAATTATGTAAGAGCTGGTTGGCATCCTTATAGTTGTCAAACAGCTCTTGCTGATCTCTTCCAGTAATATTTAAATTAACACTAAACTTCTTATTTTGTAGATTTTGAAATTCAGGTATCTTCATACCTATTTTAATCTTATCATTTAAATAATTTAAATACTTTTCAACTACTTCTATATTTTTTATATCTTTTACTATGCCAGGTTTTAATTGTGTACAACCCCAAAGTAAATGATTTGTAATCTCTGGTTCTTTTTCGTTACCTATATTATTGAATATATTGTTGCCAGGTAACTTATCTAATATATTAATAAACTGACCTATACGTGTGTTAAAATCTATTGCAATTAATTTATTACCTGATATATGAAAGTCAGGTCCTGCAAAGTACATTTCTTTTACTTTTAATTTGTCAACAATAGTCTGTACAAAACCACACATTATTTTATGTTGTTCTTCATCTACTTGACTAACAGGTATAGACCATACAGCCATATCTTTTGCAATATCACTTTTCTTACTAATTGAATGTTGATCTATAGGATTTTTATTAAAGTCTAGTATATCGCCGTATTTAACTTTTGCATTTCTAACATAGAACAAACAATCTACTTTACCATTCTTAACATAACCATATGGCGATATAGATGGTTCTTCAGACCAATAATATTCTTGTGCCATAATCTTACAAGGCACATTATTAAAATTCTCATTCTGTATACCTTTTTTGTTTATCTCAAAAAATTTATTATTGTGTTCTAGTTTAGTAAGATGATCTAAAAAATGATGTTTATTATTCCATCTTCTATATTCTATAGTAGGTACATTTTGTTCAGATTTAGGATAGAAAGAGTTACTGCCTGTACCTATATCAGGTTTTGTAAAAAATTCATCGCCTTCAAATATATCTAATTGAGTATGAAAGGTAGGTGTAACACTTTTAGGTACATTATGACCTAGACCTATTGTTCTACAAAAATCATCCATCTTTTGTTTATTTGCAAAGACTTCAGCTGCAAAAGCAGATATATTCTGTATGCCGTAGTAACTTTCTAATTGTGCTTGTATAGGAAATAAATTTTCTGATACACAATATACTTTATCACACGATAAAATTTTTTGTGTAATTTCTATTATATCAAACTTCTTTGATACAACTAAATCGTCTATGTGTTCTATGAAAGGTTTGTAGCGATCACCTGACTTGTTAGGCACCACATCACAAACCAATGTGATGTGGTTATTTAAATTCGCTGTGATAAGTCCTTCGGACTTGTTAAGACTTCTTTTATGTGATAATATAATTACATTCATTCATAATATATAGATTACAATTAAAACTCAATATTATTTTGGTGCATTGGTATATCAGTTTCTTTTATCAAATCATCAATATCACCCAACTCTTTTCTTTTAGCATGCCATGTATTGTACGCTTCAACATTAGCAAATTCTCTCAAAATGATAACATGTTTTTTGTCTTCGCCTAATATACCTTCTTTGCCTGTGCTGTTTGCATTATCATTTTCAATATGGGCATTTAGTTTTGCTGAATCTACTTCTACTGAAGATGAATGATTAAAAAAATCTTCAACTGAATCAAATGTCTTTGAAGCGTCTATGTTTTCTAGTTTATATTTTTTAACAACTTGTGTCATTAGTTATACTCCTCATCTCTATGATTTTGTTCCCACAATTCTGTATCTATAGGAGGTATTGTTACAACGTTTGTACCTGGTTGTACATTTATAAAATCACCTTCTTCTTCCGACACATGAAAATCTACTTTCGGCAGTAATGCTCTAACTCTTTTCCATTCATTGTATTCATTCATACTTTTAAATCTTCTACATGTAATAACGGTCTTCTTATCTGCAAGTAGATATGAGTCAAATGCCTCTACATTTTTTAGATTATTATCTTTATGATCCTTTACGTCTTTAGCGTCTATAGCGCCTGTATAAAGATTATCAAAAAAATCTTCTGGATTTTCAAAAGTCTGTGTAGGAACAGCAGTATTTCTGTATCTCCATTGTGTGTCAATAGTCATTTTTTTACCTTCTTTAGAATAATACTATTATTTATACGTATAAATAATACTATGGCAGCTACAGCTAACTACAATATAGACCAAGGAACAACTTTCAGTTCAACCGTAACCGTAAAGGATAACAGCGGAGATCCGTTAGATTTAACGGGTTATACGGCTTCTGCAAAGATGGCTTTGGGATTTAGTTCAACAAGAACAAGAACAGATTTAACTATTGTGTTTGATAGTGATAGAACAACAGGAAATGTTACAATGTCACTAACTGCAACACAAACGGCTGCTTTAGAAGCGCCTGCAAGATACGTTTATGATTTAGACATAACGGATGCTTCAGGTACGGTAACAAGAATAATTGAAGGTCTAATGACGATTAGACCTAACGTATAATAAATAAGGAGAAATATAACATGAGTAGTGAAAATATCAACTCAACAACAGCACCTGCGACAGAACCAACTTTTACTATAGACGGTAAAGACTATAAGAAAAGTGAATTGTCAACTAAAACTTACAATTCTATTATAGTAAGACAAGATTTGCAAGCAACTAAAATCAAACTTTCTTTAGAGTTAGAAAAGATTGCAATTCTACAAGCTCACTATGATAACGCTATCGCAAAAGAATTAGGCATAGAAATGAAAAAAGATGAACCTAATTCTTCTTCAACAGGCGCTGAAGCAGACAAAAAGTAGTTGAAAATACATAATTGTACTTGATAGGAAAGCCTTAATTATTATAAATATTGTTATAACAACAAAATTTTAATAAGGTAAGAATGTCAAATATTACTGCAACGTATAGTACAGGTACTAATACAACTGCTACAATTAATAATAATACTACAGGACCGAAAAACGTTTCTGTAACTTCACCATCTGTAGCTCAACTTCAAAGTAACGTAAACAAGTTCGTTGGATTGAGCGATGTTAATGCGTCAACGCTAGACGATGGTGCAATGATTCAATATGATGATACTAGTAAAAAATTTGTAACAAGGACTGAAATAAAAACTGAAAGTGGTAATTTAATATTAAACGGTGGCACATTTTAATAGGGAGAATTAAATGGCAACAATTATAAAGATTAAACGAACCACAGGTTCTTCGGCACCTTCAGGTTTAGAGCAAGGGGAACTTGCTTACGTTTACGATACATCAAACGCCAGCACAGGTGCTGGTGGTAATGGTCTACGACTATTCATTGGAGATCATACATCAACATCAAACGCCGCAATAGAAATTGGTGGTCAATATTATAAATTATTATTAGATCACACACATGGTGCATTAACAGCTTCATCTGCTGTAATTGTAGATTCTAATAAGGCAATAGACGAATTATTCATAGGTAATAGTGCCACAACTGGCGGTACTATTAAATTTAACGAAGGTACCAATAACGGTGCACACTTTGTAGCATTAAAATCTCCCAATAGTGTTGCAAGTTCAGTTACATTTACTTTACCTAGTGCAGACGGTTC
>CEWJ01018056.1_pt1 | contig 17159 bp, 15 predicted proteins | sample 350291 | NCBI WGS metagenome assembly CEWJ01 (sample SAMEA2622923, study PRJEB7988) | marine metagenome | isolation source: saline water (ENVO:00002010), including | reverse complement strand
GGGCCACTGACTGCAATAGGTATTGATTTACGGCTTGAAACGGGACTAATTGGAGAGATTGCCTCAGCAACAGGATGGTCGAATCCTGGACATCTAATTGCTCTAATTACTGCTCATGTCTGGTTCAACATCTCATTGGTAGTTCGATTTATTGAACCAACATTATCCACCATGAATCGAACTTGGGAAGATCAGTTGCGGTTTTTACCTGGCGGTCATAGCCGGTTATCCCGATTAAGGAATCTTTGGCTGCCAATACTCGGCCCTGCGACGCTCTGTGCCGCGTCATTATGCTTCGTTTTTTCGTTTACCTCATTTGCTCTAGTGAGGTGGTTAACTCCAAACCAAGATACTTTAGAGACGCTAATGGCAAAGTCAGGAGGTTCAGCCGGAATATACGGATACCGAATTGACACTAGCGAAATTGTTCTTTCCACTTCACTTGTTCAATTATTAATTCTTTCAATAGCAATAATTACTGCTGCAGCCATCCAACGAAGGCACTCATCTATGCATGCAACAATCTCCGAATCATTATCTAAGTCTAGTTCTCAACCGCCAACCAGACCGGCAAAAATCACTATCTTTGTGGGATTGCTTTTTGCTATCACACCGATGCTTATGGTCGTCATCGCCTCATTTAGAGTTAGAAATAGAGGATCAACCGATACTGAATTTACTAATTCTGCATGGCTAGAAGCATTGTCAGGAGACTATTCAACAACGCCAATTCCTGAAGCACTATCCAATTCGCTGGTATATTGTTTAATCACCTTAGCAGTAGCCTTGCCGACTGGCTGGATTATCTCGTCATGCATTGCTCGTCTTGAGCGAGAAAACCGTTTAAAAACGGCGCAACTGGTTGAATTTGGGACCATGATACCACTTGCCTTATCTGCCGTAATGATTGGTTTAGGTATTCTGCTGGGTCTGTTAAAATGGTCGCCAAATCTATTCAACTGGGCATTTATTCCAGCCATCCCCCACATCATAATCACCACTCCTTTCGTCATAAGAATACTATTACCAGCAATTAGGTCATTAGATGTGACATATTATGAACAAGCAATGATGTTAGGTCTCGGACCACTAAAGGCTTGGTGGCATGGTAAAGCAGCATTTTTACGCGCCCCACTGGTTGTTGCGGGAGCCTTGACAATGGCATTTTCTCTTGGAGAGTTCGGCGCATCGTGGGTTTTGATACGCTCCGGGTCTTGGGACACCCTATCGGTACTTATTGATCAATTGATGAGTCAGCCCAAGTTTAACCCACTGATTCAGCCGATGGCAATGGCCGCAGCAACGGTGTTAATGGTGCTGACTTTTACGTTATTTTTTATCGCAGAAAAGTTTAGAGATAATTCAGAAGGAAGTGGATTTTGATGAATGACAGAAGCATACTGGAAGTCCAAGTTGTAGCAAAGTCATTCAACGGCATAGACATATTCAGAAATTTGTCAGTTTCATTGCAGGAGGGCGAAATAATCTCGATAATTGGACCAAGTGGGTGTGGCAAGTCAACACTACTCAGAATGATCGCTGGCCTTGAGGATATTACAGCTGAGGATAGTATCAATTGTTACTATCCTAGCACTGATTTAGGATTTATATTTCAAACGCCTATCCTCTATCCACATCTAAATGTCGGCGGCAATATCCTGCTTGGAAATAGGGAAAAATTAACCAACATAGACAAGAAAAAGGTGGTATTAACAGCCTTGAGCAATGTTGGTCTTGATGATTTTGCAGACCGTAAAGTAACATCCCTGTCGGGTGGAGAGGCTCAACGTGTGATATTGGCAAGAGCATTGCTCGCTCAGCCAAAATTACTGTTGTTAGATGAACCATTCTCTTCACTGGATATTGATGCAAGAAGAAGTCTTGCCAGTGAGGTAAAAAGCATTATCAAAAAACGTAATGTTAGTGCAATACATGTCACTCACGATTTAAAGGAGGCGGAACTAATTTCCGATAGGGTGGTCAATTGGTCCAACATCTGCACACCAGTCATCACAAGCAATAATAACGAGCAAGCATAAAGATTACATGAGCCAGATGCCAGCAGTGCCGATTGAAGTCCTACCATACGTACGAGGGATTCAGTTAGTATTGTCTAGATATGAAGGCTATACCAAAGGAAAAAGACGTGAGGCTGACAAGTTAATTCGCGACGAAATTAAACGCGCCGGCACACGAGCGAGAAATCACATTACCAATATCCAAGATGTGGCATTCAAGTCAAGCAATTTGTCAATTGCCAAAGCAGCAAAACTCGCCACCACAAAAATCGATTCTCTAATCGAGGATGTTGATAAGTCGATTACGGGTATGAATCATGCATTTTTTTCTGGCTCTCGTTCTGCTAAAGTTTCTGATCTCAAGAAACTGATAAAACACGACCACGATGCGATTGAAATGGTTACCAAAGCAATAAACATAGCTAATAGTGCAGAGCACGCACTTAGTTCCAGTAAACCGGACCAAGAAATAATTAATCTTATCCAACAATGTCAACAAATGATTACTAGTTGTCAAGGATTTTTCAATTCAAGGAACAAAATTCTAGGCGGACTAAGGCAGAAACAGAAATGATGTGGTAAAATGAGCAGTAGATTTAGATGGCGAGATAATCCAAACATATTGGCAAAATTAGTTGATGCTAACAATTTGAAAACATGGCAAGCTCAAGAAGTTGTATTGAAACCAAATGAAGCCTGCGTATTCATTGTTGATGGACGAATTGGTGATATCCTAACAGAGAAAGTGGTTGGTAATATCGCTGGGGGTTTTAACAGATTCATCGGCGAGATGATGGGGGTGACAGCAAAAGACCGTCGGCTACTGTTTGCAATGACCGGCCCTGCTGACATAGCAATTCCGTTTGCTGGTCACATGCCCAATGGAACAAAAGTAAACGGTTTCGCCAATCTAAGAGTTCAATTGCGTAACGAAGACATCCCAAAATTGCTCAACATGTTCGCTAATAGTGCACCTGTCCTTGACAGACGAAGATTAGCCGAGGTTTTACACAATGAGTTGATGATGAGAGTAATCAATCCATCACTTGCCGAGTGTGAGGATGATACTATGCTACGCTCCTCTGCCTTCCAAGACAAGTTTGAGATGCGAGCAGAGGTTGAATTGCGGGCGACATTAACAACTCTTGGATTTACCATGCTAAAAGCGTTTATCACCGCTAACCAAACCGACAGTGAAAAATTAACAGAGCTTCAAGCTCAACTTACGGCAGCCAGTAATACCGAAGGAGCCCATGCTGAGGCCTTGATGGAGAGAATTGCAATAAGAGAGGCTGCCACACTGCGTCGCATAGAGTGCGAGGTTAATGTTGCAAAGGCTGAGGCTGCTGGTAAGGTTACTGTCGAACTAGAGTCCGAGTTGAAAGAACTGCGCAAAGATGAAGCAAGATGGGAAGCAGAACTGAGACGTGATGAAGGAAAGTTGGACCTAAAACTGAAAGAATCATCACATAAAACTGAGCAAGCAATGGCACTTTTTGAACAGGTTCAGGCCAACAAACGTGAGCGAATAAACCAGCAAATGGAGCATCAAAATCAACGTATGGACAAGCAAAATGAATTGCAAATGAAAATGATGGAAATGGCGGCAGAGAATGATGCGTTAACCCCTGAAGTGATGCAGGAATTCCTGCGTCAGCAAACCGCTCAAAAAGCCATAGATGGGCCTGGAAACGAACCAGAGGCTAGTGTCGAAAAGCCAAATGAATATCTCTGTGACAAATGTTCAAAACCGGTGATGTCTGGATGGAACGCATGTCCACATTGTGGCATTATACTATGACAACTGACGCCCAACCTACCACTTGGAGTGTGTGTTAAAATGGCAATTAAGTGGGGTTGTAGGCCATGGAAAGTTTGGCGCAGTCATTGGAATAACAAAACAAAACTAGGCGGCTATCGACTACCCATTGCCCTAATCTGTGCCATAATCATCGGCTGTGGACTAGGATACTTAGCCATCAATAATCTTGCAGCATGGCGTGACTGGCAAGCATTCTCCCCACAGACAAAATTAGATGGTATGATACCATTTATTCCATGGATGATAGTACCATATGCCACACTTTACCTGTATTATCCCATGGCAGCGATCCTGGGAATGAAAGATGAAGCAACTCAACGGGAGAATGTAATTTTCCACCAAATTATAATTCTGTTAACATGCGTTATTTTTGGGATTTTTCTACTAATGCCAGCAGAAGTAACCATTAGAAGTGAGGTATTTGAGGCGAAACTCGGTTTTTGGCAAACATGGTATGATTTGCTTCACGTCGTTGACTCACCATGGAATGCTTGGCCCTCGTTACATATCGTTCAAAGTTTACTAGTTGTATTAGTCATTAATAGATGGTATAGCAAACACAAAAATAATTTTCTAATCTATGTTCTATGGGCTCTCTGGTTCCTACTTGCATTATCGATATTGACTATCAAGCAACATTTTGTTTGGGACCTGATAAGTGGTATCGGAGTTGCCGTTATTTCATGGAAATTTTGGCTGTTACCGGCGTTAGACAGTTGTCAAAGTGAGTCATTGACAACATGCTTCAAAGAGTTATAGTCAGCCGAAAACAGCACTAACTGCATCTCGGTTGGTCAAGTATAGTGTGAGACTGATTCCAGCCATTATCATCATCCATGAACCAACCATCTTAATCATGCCTGTTGCTTGACGCAGGAAATTAATCATCACTTGACGCCCTAGTCCGACCAAAACAGTCACCGTAATCATCAATATTAGTAGACCCAGCATCAAACCACCAATCCCAAGAGTTGTTGCGCTACCACCAAGAGTTCCCAAATAAAGCACGAACGGTAATACTGCAGCAGCTGTGCAATCAATTGAAGCGGCGGCATATCCTATACCGTAAAGATACATATTGCGTCTTGGTGTGAAAATCTCATCATCCTCTGTTGTGCTATATTTATCCACAAACCTCTGAACAAAACCCATTACATGTGAGGTTACACCAAGCAACATCATAGAGCCAAGAACGACGAGTAAAATCGCAATACCAACCGCAATATGATGAACAAGACCTGACTTTTGAAACGCTTCTCCCATTACTGCGGCCAAAATGCCGATTAACAAGAAAAATGTCCACATCCCCAAACCCGACACAGAACCAATGACTATTGGGCTTGGCATTTTTGTTTTCAATTTACCAGCCGCAATCAATTCATCCTCCCGCGCTCCCAGAGACAGGTAATACGAAATGAAACCCGGAAGAACAGGGAATGCACAAGGTGAGAAGTAAACGAGAATTGACAAAATCATGCCCAGAATGAAGACTGCAAAATACGAGGTTGATGGTTCCTCCCAAGCAATCCTTAGATCCTCTGTAGCATTTACCGGCGTGGTTATTGCCAACTCGACAACGGCGTCAAATGATTGCCATTTATCAGTTGGTGAGCCGGTTGCTTGGCGTTCGATAATGTATCCCTCCTCGTCAATTACCATCACTACGGGTATTTGCCCCGCACCGGCAGTGGTGAACAATCGTACTGGGTCTACACTGTCACCGTTTGTCAATTTTGCAGAGGTTGTTGACCCCATTCCTGTTGGGTAACGCGGAACGGTATATTTTGAATCAGATTCGTTGAGATAATCTAAATCTTCACCATACCAACTGCCATAGGCAATAACATGCAGAGTTTTGTTTGATTGATTGGCTAATTCACTCCATTCATTCATGTTATCCTCGAGGTGATACTGCACAGCATGGCAATTACTACAATCATGTGCCATCATGTCAAAAATGATGATTGAACCTCTTAGTTCATTAATGGAGAACCAACCAGTTTCATTCACCAATCCAGATTCAATATCAGTTCGATTCAGCGATTCAAACACAACATTAGGAATCGGTTTTGGCTCGGCGTCAGATTGGAAAATGTCATCCATACTATCAAACATGGACAGCGCAGCGAAGGAAATCGCAACAAACATAATTGCCGCAATCCCAAAGGCTTTCCAAGTTTCTGAGCGCTTGAAGACACCCAAGTCCATGGTATCCAAGAGCCCCATAGCATACGCTATCGATAATGATTATTCAAGTAATCCATGACCAGTTTCAGATTAATGGCTGATTCCTTAGCCACTCCAAATCCGAGATATACAATTGACGGATATCATCCAACCCCAATACCAGCATTGCTAATCTCTCAAGTCCCATTCCCCAGGCAAGTACTGGATGTTTGATTCCTAGCGGCTCAGTAACTTCGGGCCTAAAGATACCAGCACCACCTAGTTCTAGCCACTTTCCACGCCATTTTACTTCAATCTCTAGACTTGGCTCTGTGTAAGGGAAATAGGCTGGTCTGACTCGCACTTCAGGATAACCCATTTTTTCATAAAAAGTCTTGAGGGTCGTGACAAGCATCTGCAAGTTAGCCCCCTCTTCCATTATTATACCCTCAATCTGATGAAATTCCGGTAGATGTGTCCGGTCGATGGCTTCCTTGCGAAATACCCTGTCAACAGTAAACATACGGCAGGGTGTAGTAGGGTTGTCCGCTAGATATTGAATTGTGTTAACAGTAGTATGCGTCCTCAGAAGTCCCCTTTGAGATGTCTCTTTGGAGAATTCTCCACCCCAACCAGTGGAACCTGTTTGGCCACCGTTTTGATGAATTTCAGACCAGGTTTCCATAATTGAATCGGGCAATGCTAACGTTTCCGGATTGTCAAGATAAAATGTATCCTGCATCTCTCTAGCGGGGTGGTCCTGTGGTATGAATAAAGCATCCATGTTCCACCCAGCCGTTTGAACATAATCTTCGATAAGTTCAGAAAAGCCCATTTCAAGGAAGATGTGCCGAATACGCTCGATTAGTGACTGCATCGGATGACTTCGTCCGGTTCGGGGAGTTGATGACTCAAGAGTGACATCGAAAGCCCTAAATTCCGCATTTCGCCAGTTATCAGTCTGTAACAATTCGGGGGTTATCTCGTTGATTACGGCGGTTTCGGTTAACTCATCGGCTGATACTTTTCCGCCCCTTTTTGTCAGTACCCAAGTCCTGTCTGTTGAGACTACTAACTCAATGAAATTTCGACGTTTCTTGAAGTGTTCGAGTAGTTCTTGGTCCACTGATTCTAATTCTGCTGGTAGGCTAGTCAAAAATTGTTCACGAGCCGACAATGCCTCCTCTACCAGTTTATAGTCAGAGCAATCAAACACCCCTGAGTTCATACTTATACCCAATTTTTTGAGTAATCCAATTCCCGGACCTGCCTCGTGCTTGGCAAACGACTGCTGCAAATTAGCCATCGTTGGTTGATCTGTGGCTTTGAACCACTGCCACAAGCGGGCCTCGAGCAGACCTTCACTTACTCCAAGTTGCCCTTGCTCGGCGAGCCTTACTTTTGTCGTTGCATGTTCGGTTATCCGAGCAAAACCTTTGTCGGCGAGACCTTGACCAGCACCAACTGCAACTGCTTGATCACTCCAATCGCATTCAGATAAAATCTCTGATAGTGACCAATCATGCTCCTTATTTGTCAACATGGTTTTGAGCATCCGACGCTCGGTATTAACGAGATTCTCTGCCACCATGTTCTAACCACAGGTGGTAGTCCTATCAAATCTATGCTTGTTTCATCAATTACTAAGCAATTCTATTCTTCTTCAGTATTCCACAACTCAACATTACAATGTTGGCAAATAAAACTCGCTGGCTTTGGACCTGGAAACACAGTCACCTTACCACAGGGCCCACAAACTATTGTTGATTCTATTGGTTCATCAATTGTCACGTCGACCCGATACATCACCCTACCAGCATCTGGCAATTGACCTTCTGACGGTCGCCAGTTTCTGACATCATCTTCCGACAAACCAATGTTACTTTTCAAACTCATACCGACAATGAATAGTAGAATTCCGCCTACACCAACTGTTGAAGCAAGTGTGTAAATACCAGCAACGGTGAAAAATGCCCCGAATGCGATACAAATAAAACCACCAAGAATCAAATTTTCTCGAGGATTGCGTGACATTGAAAATCACTCGTTCAAAGCATTGCTCAGTGACTGAGCAACCCTTTCGATTTTGTCGGTTGGTATAGCACATAACCCGATTCTAACACCACCATTTAATGGAACTAAGTAGACTTGCTCTAGGGCACAAGACTCAACTATTGCTTTAGGGTCTTCATGTTCTAACCACGCAAAAAATCCATCATGAGTTGGGTTAATTGGAACAGACATGTCATTACATGCGGCAATGAATAATTCTCTACGCTGCTTCAAAATTTCAGTCAGTCTGACTTTTTCATCAGACCAAGCAGCTCCTGACTCAGTGTCTGAATGGATCTTGGCAATAGAATACTGCGCTAATCTTGAACTCGCTGACCACGTTTGGCGACCCGTGACCCCCATCACCGTAGTTATACGTTCAACAACTGATTCATCAGGATGTATACTTACCAAAGCCCCACCTCTGAGTCCGTATACAGTATGGGATTTTGATAGCGATATGGCAAATGTAATCAACAAATTTGCCGGCCACTCCATCCCATCATGCAATGCATCTGTGATTGTCTCGGCCCACCCATGTGGTTCTTTGGCATAGAGATGATATGCTGCGTCAATTAACAATGTGAAACCCACATCTTCGTTGTCCATCGCTGCTTCAGAAAACGCCCTTAAGACAGACATACGCTCATCAGGTGTCAGAGAGAGTCCGGTTGGATTATGAGCAGGGTCATTTAGCCATGACATTACTTTTGATTGTGTGCGAGCTAATTTACTGAGATTGGACCTGAGAGAATCTAAATCTAAACCTGATGATTGACTGAGCAACGGATAGGTGGCAATTTCCAACCCGCAACCAGCCAAAAATCCGTCATAAGGCCCCCAATGTCGGTCACGTAGCAAGACCTTACTACCTCTATCGGCATAATTGGCTGCTGCAAGGAATAAAGCACCAGAGCCGCCGGGAGATGCTGTTGCTGTATGATGAACACCGATACTCTCTAACTCCTGTCGAGCATCACCGAGTGCTAAAGTTACCGCTAAATCGAGAAATTCTGGCAGTCCTTTGAGAGGGGCGTAGGCAGCAATTTCAATTGGTGGGGAGCTTCTAACAAATTTGTCAACGGTTTTATTTATTGCCAAACTGCCATCATTTTCAAGCAATGCACCAATCGTTCCGTTAACTGCATCATGGCCTTGCGCCACGGCCTCTTGATATCTAGCCCAACATGAGAATATTGTATCATTACCTTGTTTTGTTTGAGCGAAATCATTCAAAAAACTGCTCGCAGTATCCCCGGCCATAGGCAAACCACACAATTCTTGTTCTTTGATTTGCCCATTCCAATTGGGTCAGAACCGCAAGAAAAACATCCGTTTCATTGATGAATGATTGCTGTTTGGGTCAAACAACGCCAACGTAGCACAGCTGGTAGTGCGTCGGATTTGTAATCCGACGGTCGGGGGTTCGAGTCCCTCCGTTGGCTCCATAAAAACAGTTAACTGTGTGGCTACAATACTCTCTATGCGACCTTTCCATATGGCATTCCCCGTCACAGATCTTGAATTAACTGAGCATTTTTATGTAAATATTCTGGAATGTAAAGTCGGTAGGAGAACTCCTAAATCGATTAATTTCGATTTTTTCGGACATCAGATTGTAGCCCATTTAGTTCCGCACATGCCGAGTTATGCTGATGGCGGGAAGGTGGATGGTAAACAAGTTTCACCATTTCACTTTGGCTTAGTTCTGGAATGGGAAAAATGGCATAAATTCAGAGACTATCTGACGGAGATTGATATTGAGTTCCGTATCAAACCCCACACAAGATATCGTGGCAAAGTGGGCGAACAGGCAACTATGTTTATTGATGACCCATGTGGTAATTCGCTAGAATTCAAATCATTCAAGGATGATAAGAAACTTTTTGCAACTGATAAATAACCACTTAAGTCAACCATCTGCAATCAAATGTCATATCAAAATGCTCAATAAACGAAGTATTGTGGACTAATCATGGTGGCATCTATCCTCGACGGGAAAGCCTGTGCTGCGGTTGTGGAAGAAGGTCTAACTCAACGTATCGAGAAATGTATTGAAACTGGTGTAACGCCACACTTGGCAGTCATCATTGTTGGTGACGACCCAGCAAGCCATGTTTATGTCGGAGCGAAAGTTAGGGCATGTAACAGACTTGGAATCAAAAGCAGCCACATAGAACTTCCTGAGTCCACATCTGAGCAAGAGTTACGGATGATGATTGACCGCCTAAATTGCGATGATGCAGTTCATGGAATATTAATTCAATCACCACTACCTAAACAAATGAATGAAGAGTCACTGACAGATTTAATTGACCCAGCAAAAGATGTCGACGGTTTTCACCCAGTCAATCTCGGACGGTTGGTTCAATCAAGAAACGATTGTCTTGTTCCATGCACACCAAACGGAGTGATGAGGCTTTTAGCATGGGCTGGAATAACTATCAAAGGCAAAACAGCACTTGTAATCGGTCGTTCCCGGAATGTAGGTATGCCACAAGCGATACTACTGGTTTCGCGCGGTGCTGATGCAACTGTAACAATTGCCCACTCTAAAACAGCAGATTTAGCAAAAGAATGTCAACAAGCCGACATCATAGTTGCTGCAGTTGGTAGACCAAATATGATAAAGCGAGATTGGATAAAGCCAGGGGCAATTATCGTTGACGTTGGAATCAACAGAGTGGCCGATGACTCTGCTCCACGTGGGTATGTGCTTGTTGGTGATGTAGAAAAAACCGCTAATGAAGTGGCATCTTGGATGACTCCAGTCCCTGGTGGGGTTGGACCTATGACTGTGGCTATGCTGATGGAAAATACAGTCGCTGCGGCTGAAAAAGTCATTTAATGGTAATGCTCTTATCTAGCAATCTCTGGTATCCCATTGTGGAACAGGTTGCCCCAAAGTTAGCCAGCGCCGGTAAAATTGCCGGGGCAATAATAATACTAACCTCGGCCATAAATGTGAATGTTAACCTTCTCAATGCTGCGTCATATCAAGGTTTTAGCATAGAAGAGCTAATAGGTTTAGTTCTTGGAGTTAGTTGTTTAATTGTCGCATTTTTCGCATCGAGGGAGCGTAAGATTGTCCCATTGAATAATAATATCTCACTTGAAGAGCAACTAGAGCAACTTGAAAGTTTGCCGACGAGTTCCTCAACTGAGCGAACTAACGAACAATCTCAAAGTAGCCATACCAAAGCAATAGTTGAATCAATTATCGGCTCAAATCAGGGGATGAGTCAGAGTCTTGTTAACGACGCGATAGATAAGTTAACTGATGGTGATTTCGGCCTTGCTGCACAAGGGTTAGCAGATGAACTACCGGCACCTCACATGCACGCCAGAGATGTGCACATCACCCCGAAAAAATCTGATGAAGTTAATAGTGGAAAATACCGCGCTAGCGTTCCACTACCCAGCAATAATTCAAACCTAAACCGGGCTGATTCTGAGAAATCAAAACTCGAGAATGACGACATCACCCGGAATCCGAAGTCGCCAAAAAAGCCCCAAACCGTTAGTCCTCTTCCAGATTTATCTGACCTATTTGAAGAACACAAAAACTCGTCTGCTGCTACCTCTGTGAACAGTGAAAAAAGCGCAATGTCAGACACACCTGAACTTCCGAACTTAGACGATTTATTCTAATCATAACTTCATTAGGGTCAAGCAACTGGGTATAGTTGTGTGGACGCAACACTACGACTTACACAGTCACTCGACCAACAGTGATGGCGAGTATAGCGTTGACAAAGTTGCTCAACTAATGAAAATTAACGGTGTAAAGTATTGGGCTCTCACCGACCACGACACAATCTCCGGTTGGCAACTTGGTGAACACTCAGCAAAAGAACAAGGCATAACTTTCATACCGGGTGTCGAGATTACCTGCGAACGAGGCATGCCTCCCAATGATGATGAATTAGCTAAACGAAGCCTCAACAGGGCTGCTCGATCCTGGCACCTGCTGGCGTACTTCCCGGACTTAATTCATAGCGACCCAGACGCAGTTAGGTTTGCTGAGTGGTTAAAGCCGTTGCAGGATAATCGTATACCACGTATGAAGCAAATGATTGTTCGTTTATCTGAATTAAATATGCCAATAGATTACGCTCAAGTAGCTGCCAAAGCCGATGGCTCTATTGGCCGGCCACATCTAGCTCAAGTAATGGTTGATTTGGGATATGTAGAAACCAAATCGGAAGCATTTGAAAAATGGATTGGCGACGGGATGCCGGCTCATGTAGCGCAGCCAAAACCAAGTATTGCGGAAGCAGTCGCTATGGTAAAACAGTGTGGCGGCATTACTTCCCTTGCACATCCGTTGTATTATGGTGTGGAACCGAGCGAACTCGGAAAATTCTGTTTAGCAACAGGGGTTGATTCAATCGAAGCTTTTCATCGCAGTCATGATGACATTTACCGCTATGAGTTGTGGATGATGTGTAAGAAAACCGGGCTCAAGATTAGTTGTGGCTCCGACTTTCACGGTACAACTCATGGTCACAACCCGGGTAAGATTGCAATTCCTGCAAACTATCTATGCCTTTGAGATATTGAACAACTTATCCACAACAATCGCCAGTTCAAATAATACTACCACTGGCATTGCGACTAGAAATAGTGAAAGTGGATCAGGCGGAGAGAGAAATGCTCCTAAAACGAATGATGTAAACCAAATATGCTTACGATATTGCGTTATTTGCTGCCTAGTGGCAATCCCTAAACGCAATATTAGAATAGTGACGACAGGCGATTGAAAGCCGACTGCGCACGCTAGTACAAGGTTGACAATGAAACCTACATATCCAGACAAACGCCATTCAGTAGTAAGGCCAGCATTTTGAGCGTCTTCGGTCAGATACTGCAAAATCATTGGTGTCAAGAAGTCCCATGAATACATCAATCCGGCAAATCCAAGAATTATTATTGACAAGCAGGTCAAAAATAAAGTAGGTCCAAATTTGGGCGGTTTTAATTCTAATTCAGATAATCGTTGTCGCAGTGCATTATTCTTCGAGCCGTGTAGTATCAATACAAGTATCAAATATAGCAATACTAAAACCAATCCAAAACTCACTGCAATCTGGAATTGTAGAAGAATAAATTCTACTGGTGAGGTAACAATTATGTTGACATCGTCGGGTAATCTTTCATCGGCGATTAGCCATGAAACAATCGATTTTGTCCCATAAAAGGCGATAACAACGCCTATGACGAATAGAAGTACCAGTTTTTTTACCTGATTTTTTAGGTAGACGGAAGCATCAGTTATCATTCGCCCCCCAGGTGATGCGAGGAGATTTTCCATCGAATCTTGTAACGCCTCACTCGCAGCCATGGTTACCCCAGAGGTAGGTAACTGATAACTCGCACTATTCTTCTTCGCACCACATGTGTGAAGGTGATGAATCAAGTAACGACCTTTTGTTAGCTTTCAGGCGCTGAAGTCTAAATAATACGAAAGCAGTCATCCACAAAGATGGAATTGAGAGTAAAATTGCCCGCCACATTTTGTTCTGATTATAGTCATTTTGAACGCTCACCTCAATGACATCGCCAGATGTTTGACTTGGATTGTGTAAGACTATTAGATTGTAAATTAGATAACTGTCGGTAATTATTTCCACTTCTTCTCCTGGCTGCAAGACATAATGGTCCCCAAGTGTCACAATATACGGCCAATCTATTGAACCGTTCTGCATCGCAGTCGCACTTTCCTCCACCGGGATGTAAACAACTTCTAAGACAAGGTCATCATCTAGATTTTTTATTGTTGATTCAACCACATCACCATATTTCAATTCTTGAATTATTTCGTATGTGGAATCCTCAGGACCAAGTCTGAACGAAACCCGGTCATCTGAATTTTCTGTCTGCACATTCACTGCCATCAAAATCAGAGTGAACATAACGAGGGCAATCGCTCCTTCTACGATAGCGTGTTTGCGGATTTTGAATTTATTGAGTCCTTTGAAAAAAGAACCATGGTCATTGCGTAACCTAGGCTGCAAATGGTGAATAAACAGGGCACCTACGCCGCCGATTAACAATCCCAACGGTATATCTACAAACCAATGGATCCCAAGATAGAGAATTGAAAAAATGAATAAAATCGTATTGATTAGAACGAACATAAAATAATGATAGTGACGCCATTCCCTCATCTTACCGCCTTGCTCTTTGACATGGAGGTAATTAAGCATCAAAATACCGAACGGAATCGCAACATGTAGGGATGGTACAGCGTTATCTAAAGGATCGTGCGTAGCATAGAACACCGTGTATGCTCCATCGTGATAGAGTAGTGCTTCCATACCTGGTATCCACGATGAAGTAACTTCGACATTGAAGAACAAATAATACGGTACTGCCAACGCATATATCAACAGATAATTCAATGTCACCTTGTCAGTCATATCACGGTCGCCAGTATATGCAAAGTAGACTGTAGTCACATAAATGAGAAATAGGTAAATGAACAAATAGTGGAAATTTAGCACTGCTGTCAACGTATCATTGAGGAAAAAGTCTTGAATGTGTTTAGTAAAATCACCTTCAATTGCATAGACGAGGTCTGTCCAGTGTCCGACTTTTGACTTAATCGGCTCATTAAGCAAATCTGTTATACCTTTCCAACGAATAATAACTAAATAACCCAACGCATGGAGATAATATCTTTTCTCATGAAACTCTTTAGCGAACATATGGAAGGGAACTCTATGGTTCTTCTGTTTGATAGAAAAAAGCCAGCACACAACGGGAGTAAATAATACAACAAGTATCATCATAACCGTATATGGACTCATGAACCTACCGTCACACTTGCAAATATATCCTTTTTCACCAATTTATCCAATAACTCTCGTTTTGTCTTCGATTCTAAATCAAGCGATGCGTTATATTTTCAATAACTAACTATAGCAACGCATGTGTCTGACTGGGAGCGACCGTTGGAGAACTCTTTACCCAGTCTGGTTCACGGAATAACTCACTCCGACGGTATAGAATTAGATTTACGATATACTGCAGACCAAGAATTAATTCTTCACCACGATGCTAAGGTGTCAGTAAAGAAGCAATTAATTGGCGATGCTAACCCCTATGTCGAGTCTTGGCAATCAGATGAACTACGAGATTTTGGCTTCTGTTCACTTAGAGACGTGCTTGACAACAAAGAGATACGTAATAATTGGCTTGATGAAGGAAAAATGGTTTGCTTGGAATTGAAAAGGCCACACCCCAACTCCCCCCATGGTGGTGGTTTTTTCCCAGGCGAAAAAATAACTCTCTTACTGGCTAATATGCTCTCTCATGCCACCGATATTTTGCACGAGTATGGCGTTCCAAAATCTAATGTTGTGTTCTATGCATTTCACAACAAAATGCATCAGTCAATAAAAAAATCCCATTGTGATTACAAATGGGCGGAATTACTTCCAGTAGTTCCGAGATTTGGTCATCGAAAATTACAACGAGTAATGGCTTACCCACAGTATCTAGTCACCCCGTTCGCCAAGCTGATTAACAAGCATAAATCTAGAGGTGCTGCTATGGTCCCATGTGCCATAGAATATTTTCAACCATTCTATAACAGATTATTGTTGGGGCGGAGCGTTGGTTTGAGTGGGCGAAGGTTACGATATTTTCAGCAGTGTCAAACTGGTATGCCTGTTTATGTGTGGCCAGCAAAAGAACGATATGAATATCATCTACTGAACTCAGGAATAACCGGTCTTACCGATAACCTCGATCCAAGTTTTACCTGGTATCAAAATGGTAAGCCTCGCTGGCGTTTTCCTGCTACCCAACCACTCGATGAAAGTCAATTGACCACGCTAAATAATGCGTCAATTGATAATCACCTCGACATATTAAATGAATTCGCCAGTGAAGTGCCAACTTGGCGTGAATGTAGTAATAGTCGTAAGTCAGCAATTATAAGTCAGTGGCAAAAAAGATTCAACTGGGTCAAAAACCCTACTCAAAATAGACATGATGGCGCTGCTCCGCCATGGCAGGCAGTACGATTGATTGGCCATAGAGGGGCTGGTAAGTCACCACGCCCAATCTTAAGATAGGCTTAGTCGACATGACGGAGTTGCTGGCCCTCTGGGAAGTATTTTGGGCGGTAAATTGGAACGCCTTTGCCGGAGCGCATCACTACCCGCTCATCGACTATTTGAGCTCCGATTCCCGCCACCCTAGCCCAACCAAAAAATGTGGTATAGTATGTTGGGTCTGTTAGACCCACATGGTATAACAATGCACCACTGGCAATGTCTACATTGGCATTAGGATTTCTTATTTTTTTATTCTCAGCAAGAACACGAGGGGCCACTTTTCTCAATGCTCTAATAATTTTGAAATTTTCATCATCCGGACATATTTTTTGACCAAGATCGAACTGGGCAGCGGCTCTCGGATCTTCAACGCTCAACACTGCGTGTCCAAAACCAAATACAGGACGTCCTGCTGACAACTCATTGCGAACAAATGCTTCAACCTCAGCCTCATCAGAAGTGCCAACCTTCAGGACAAATTCTAGACACGACTGATTCGCCCTACCATGCAATGGTCCGGAAAGTGCATTCATCGCCCCAGCAATTGCTGAGTAAACTGTTGCCTTTCCTGACGCGATTGATTTGCCGGTAAAAGTCGACAAATTACCACCACCGTGGTCCATGTGCAAAACTAAGTAAGTTGATATAACTCTAACCATTTTTTCTCTGTCAACATCAGGCAAGTCCAGAGTATCGACAAATCGTTCCACTAGAGAACCATTGACATTATCTTCCGGTATGTTTGAAATTCTACCTTCGCGGTAGCGATAAATTAGACCCATCAATCTAGGCATTCGAGCTATCAGGTTGAGGGTATCATCTAACCAGTCTTCCGTAGTCTCATACATACCAAGAGTATGAATTCCAATCGATAGCCAGTCCATTGGGTGGCCTTGTCTGGGTAAGGTTTTGAAAACCTCTTCGACTCCATCGGGCAGTGTTGCGCGCGCACTCAAATCCGCTCTAAAGTTTGTTGATTGCTCAGAATTAGGCAACTCCTTATGGAACAGCAGGTAAATGATATCCTCGGGGGAA
>CEWJ01054354.1_pt1 | contig 17187 bp, 11 predicted proteins | sample 350291 | NCBI WGS metagenome assembly CEWJ01 (sample SAMEA2622923, study PRJEB7988) | marine metagenome | isolation source: saline water (ENVO:00002010), including | reverse complement strand
TAACGATGGGTAGGCCAAAAGAAGATCTGAAACATCAAGGGTCTCGTGAAGAAGTTGTATAATTCGTTCTTCTGAGTTCATCTCATTCCATCTGCGGACTAATCTTCCAGAGGGCATATCTTTTGTAAAATCAGAGAGTGCGGATAGCATATTTTCATATTCTTCGGATTTCAAAATGAATTCATGAGTCTGTTTGTCGGACAAAGAAAGCAAAGGAGATCGAGCAACCCATGCTGCATAATACTTCGATTGTGGTCGGGCGCATAGTTGGAAAAGTGCCTCAATTGCAGATGCGACCGGTTGTTCGAAAAGATCTCCTTCATGATCTACATATGTGTTGATGCCTTGCTTCCATAACTCTCTAATCAGGGGATCTCTCATTGCACTCCTTGATGCCATTAAGATCAATATTTCATTGGGTTCTACGCTCTCGAATTCCTTCTGAATCCAACTACCATCTGCTTTCTTAATCCTTATTGGACTCCCTGCAATCAATGATTTGACTCTCAGTGAAGTATACCTAGCAATGCGATCGACTCTCTTTGAATGTGGGTTGCTTATGGTGTCAACAGTCTTGTCGAGGTTTACATCTGGATTGTTGCTTATTCGAGTCTTCTCGGGGCATATCCACTCTAGATGACCACTTTCTTGTAGCTGCAAGACTTTCTCAGACGCTTTCTCTTGATTTTGCTCGTAATTCATATCATTTGGTAGAGGCGTTCGCAAGTCCTGTGCATCTGCATACCAGCCTGCTTGCACAGGCTCTCTGTTTCTTTCTGAAAATACGTCATGCCACCACCCATTGATAGTTGACAATAGTCCCTTCTTAGTCCTGAAATTATAGTTTAGGCGAATGAGTCCCTCAGATCTGGCCTTGATTTGCTCAGGTGTCAGATTTTCACCAAAACCGTCTTGCTGATCGAACCTTATCCATGATTCCATATGCCTCCCGGATTGAATATTACGAGTTTTTGCGGTGGCGAAGGCAATTTGATGGGCGTATCTCGGGTCTCGGCTTTTGTTTCTCTTTCTCAGAGGCGGGTCTCTTGTCAGAGAAGATATGCTATCGAACTCCATTTTGTTGATTTTTCTTATATATTGATTATATTTCTTGAATCCAGAGGGATCAGCCTGCCTAAAGCCGTAGATGGATTGCTTCATGTCCCCCACATAACAGACCGTGGGCTGCCAAGGAGTATCTGGAATTTCTTTTTCACCTGTTTTTACCTCTCTTGGGCCCCATAGCCTAGACAATAGTCTCCATTGCAGTGGCGAGTTGTCTTGGGCCTCGTCGATGATAAATGCCAGATAGCGTCTTCTAACAGATTTCAAAGTTTCAAAACGGTGCTGTAGATCATTTGATACTTTTTCAATTAATGAATTTGGATATTGATCATTTCCTTTATCGGCCATTTCATTTAAACAATAGAGTGCGCGTTCTATGTGGTCATCTTGCCACGGCTCATCCGGCCCATCATCCAGTATCCTTACAATTTCAGCAGGGTACATTTTCTCAGTCTTGCAAATGTATGGACATCTCAACAACAGGAGGTCTGCCGATAGTTCCAGTATATCTGAAAATTCCCGTAACTCTTGTTTGTTTTTTATACTCCTCAATATGCTCTTTAGGCCCTCGGCGGATAGTCTCAGATCGTCCAAATGTTGCGCTTCGGCATCGATTGAGAACGCATATTTCTCTAATTCTTCTTTAGGACGTATACCCAATCTTTCGGAAGGCGGATATTGAATTGGTATTTTCCGAGATCCATCAGGATTCAATAATTGATTTACCATAGCAGAGAGTTTCAGAATTTCTTTCGTCCTAAGATTCGTCTCTAACATCATCTGAATATTCTTGAAGCCGAATTTCATCTCATCCTTTGCACGTTTCGCCTCTTCGCTGCCTCCCATGGCAGACAACGTGAGGATTCCAGCAGGCCATTCTTCTGTATTTGGAAGGCTGCCACGTGGAAAAAATGTCCCGGTACCCGGCTTTGATCGTGAGAGAATAGTTAGTTTTGAGAGCCATTCGATTTCTTCTTCGATATTTGCTGGTTTGTACTGGGACAATTGATCTAGGATCCCTATCCGATCTTCGATTTTCCATCCGTTAGGGGCGATTATGTGGCTGTATTTTCTGATGGTCTCCATAACATCCCCGATGTTTTCGAATAGTGTTTCAATTAGCGAAGACATCTGTTCTGGGGCAACCCATGAATACAGTTCATCCAGTAATTTCTGTGTGGTAATATGTCCGTTTTCGGTCAGTCTATTCGAGGCTTCTTCCACAAATATCGATTTTTTAATCAGATTACTCAGGACATTGTCAAGGCGTCGTCTACCTGAATATGTCTTTGTCAGCCTATCACGGGCTTTCGCGATGTTAATTGCTTGATCGCTGCGGAGGAATTCTGAATGCGATGCGGTGAAATGATCGGGATTCGACGGGATTTTCCAGAATATATCGATGGCTTCTTTTCGAATGGCTTGTGAGGCGTAATTTTCGATTATTTGTGATTTTGTTGATTCGCCAAGATATGATAGAAACGGAGTTACTAATCTTAAGAAAAAGGAGTGGATTGTTCCAATTGGTGCATCTTCTAAAAAGGCCTTCAATTGATCTCTATCAGCTGAAGAGAGTAATCTTGGTTCAGTATTTTTTTTATCGCTTATTGGGCCGGCCTGCATATCTTGCAGTGTGTTTCGGAGGCGTTTTTTCATCTCATTGGCAGCAGCCACGGTGAAGGTGAGCAGCACGACCTCTCCAGGAAGTAGGCCTTTCCATTCAGAGGGGTCTGATGGTCTTGGTCCTCTGCTTCGAATTATTCCAGATGCCACCCTAGTTGGTCTTTCTGGTATTGGCAAGATCTCCGTTGCTCTTTGTCGTTCACTGAAATAATGTTCTACGACGCGGTTGACAATTGTAGCTGTTTTTCCAGTTCCTGCACCGGCATCGATCGCGATGTGTGCATCGATATTCAGTGCTAATCTCTGTGCTGTGTTTAAAGAAATACGAGGCATCCTAAAATCCTCCTATTTGTTTTTGATCGCACATATTCCTTATCTCACAATATCTGCATTCCCTTGAAGGCATGGGATTGACGTATCCAGAATTTGCATGCCCTATAATTCCGCCAACTACGACCAATCTATGAGTCATCCAAGCGCGGAAGGGGTCTGATTCTGATTGATGGTCTTCATCATAAAATCTGAACATATTTTTTGCATAAGTTGTTCCTTCGCCGAAGCCATCCTTTTTGTCGAATGGGAAATAGTCTGATTTCTCAATGAAATGTTTGGTTTGATAGCCCATAACGCTGATCCCTACCCCCACGACTAAATCTCCTGGATGGGCAATTTCCCAAGCTCTAGCATAAATTGGCAGTTGTAAGTCTTCAAAAAAGCCCTTTTTATGTCGTTCTTCCAGTTTTTGTGAACCACTGTAAGTCTTCAAATCTCTAATTATGATCAGTCTTCGAGGTTTCCAATCTGTTCCATGAATTCTGAGAGGAGCGATTTCATGACTACCGGTCTCGTCTACCCATTTCTTAGATTCGGTGTCAAATGGAATGATATCGACTCGATCGATTATGCCATTAACCGAGAAGGGTCTGATGTGCTCTCCCTTTTCTCCTGAATATTCTCCAGGTATATCGATTGTAAGTCGTTTTTTAGAAGAGGAGATGTCCCATTCTGTAGAGATAGGTGCAGAACGATTCAAGTCGTTGAACTCGGCATCGATGATTGAGCCAATTCTCCCAGATGGTTCGATAGGCTTTGGGTCACTGAGCCACGATATCCACTCTGAATGATTCATTCCGGTTAACATCCAAAGTCGTTGAATCGCCACAGCATCGGACCTTGAAATCCAGGTTGCCCTTTCTGACAGGGATATCAATCCGATCTTCATCAATTCATTTTTGTTGAGTTTCCCATCGGATAGTGTCCTGAAACTCATTGACGGATCCTGTGTTTCTTTTTCGATCCCAACTTCCACTCCGAGGGATTCTTTCAGTATATCGTGATGGACATCGTGGAGCAAAGTGCCGTACACCCTACTGTCTAAATCTTGTTCAGTGATTTCTTCTTCTGATATTTTGTGGTATTTTGCAAGCCATGCCCTTCTTGGGCATCCTCTCCAATTCATCAGCCTGCTTGGTGACCAATACTTTCTTTGAATCGAGATATTGGTATGACCGTGTCTAGAATCATGCTGCTCAATACCAGATTTCCAGGGAGTTATCGGGCATGGTTCTATGCTCGGAGTTACGATGATGATTTCTTTTCCCTTCTCGTCTATGCGACGTGTTGCAGCTCCTACTACAGGCCACCGATTATTATATCGGGGGTTTTTCAGACCGTATTTCTCTGATTTGGTTTCTTTGATTTCTGTATACCGCAACAAAGGAGTTTGAATTAGCTTGTGTAGTGAATCTTCGGAGAGGTATCCATCCTCTCCTGCCAGTATGGGCATCCTATACTGCATATCAAGAAATAATTCCCGACTAATTTTCGAATAGGGAGCAAGTGGACTTAGTGGCTTTTTGGTGGCTTTTTCACCCTCAATCAACTTTTTTCCATCAGCTCTCAATCTTTCTCTAGGGCTTGACTGCAAGACAGAATCTGGAAAGTCTTTAGATTCTGGTGAGCTTTCATCATCCAGCCATTCTTCCAAGATTAAGGAGGAGGGTGCGCTAATATCCGAGTCCTTAGCACGAATGACACTGATTTTATTTCCTGAATGAATCAGATGATGCCAAAAATGTCTCGCTGAGAGAACTGGAGATTCGGGGTTTGTGGATTTGAACTTGTATAATTCATCTGAAGAGAGCAATGGTACCATGGATGGTCGCATAGGCCACGAAGTGGAAGAAAGATGTGTTATTATGACGTGATCTGCTGTACAGCCAAGTGCCTCCTTGGGGGATAGAATCCTCAGTTTTGGATTTGAAATCTGTAATGGATGGCTATTATCGATCTCAATTATCCTTAACAGTGTCTCAACCCATAAAGGGCCCACATTCTGAACTTGAAGATTCAATCTTGACGACAAAGTTTCAAACTCTTGAATACGTGTCTTGAGATCTTGAGTGTTTTGTTTGATTTCTCCGTCTTGTTCGAGTGTAATAATTTCTGGCTGTGTCGCGGTCAGAGATCGGAAGAATCCATCCAACCATTTTTTCCCATTATCACTTTTCACGGTCAATGGGAGTTCTTTTCCGGTTGTGCATCCAATCACGCAATCTTGGTTATCCAGGTATTCTCTATCCCATTTTGGCAACATCGGATACAATGACCTGAATAGGTTAGCCAGCCACCACTGTAATTCTTCCCAATGGTGTGCATCTTTACTGCTTTCTTTTGATAGAGATATGCTCTCAAGCCATTCTCGGATTGCGCCCTGGCCGCCGGTGATATGATGATTTCTTGCATGCTCCTCTAACAAATCCAAATGACATTTTGGCGTTAAGTTTGGATTCGATGGGTGTGATTCGGATATCAATATCCTTTCAAAAAGGCCATCATTTGAGACTTGTCTAATCTTTTCGACGGAGAAGGATTTCATTCCATTGGCAAGAGAAATCAATGTGGAAAAGGGCCTCATGATGTGTTTCTTTTCTGCGATTTCCAGCTCGGGAGATACCAGGGAAGAAACTGATTCGATGCATCGACGCCAGCCCAATGCTCTTGACTTCCAATCAGGGTCTACGATGAGTATTGATGCATCGGGATTTTCTTCTTTGGCGATTTCACATATATTTGAGACGGCGAACATCGTTTGTTTTTCCATTTCTAGAGCATAGTGTTCGATATTGGGTTTGGCGGGCTCATTAACTAACGAATGCAATGGAATCCAATCTGGCATCTGTTCCTGGTCGGTTATTGGAAAGATGTCCTCGATCTGAAGACCGTGTTCCCCTAGTCGATAGCTTCCGGAATTGGTGATCTGATGGATAGGCAGAAACCTAAGCAGGGATCGCAATAGCGTGATGTTCAAATTTGATAATCCGGGGTCGTGATTTAGAAGCAAGAGACCCTTAATCCCTTCAAAAAAGAAAGGGGTCTCGATATCGTCCTTGGTTAATTCATCGATTACGGAGGCAGTGAATATGTCTGGGTGTGTCCTTCCCAGTTTGTTGGATATATCTACCAATATCTTTCTGAATTCTTTTGCCTGAGTATACTGTTCACTATCTGCGATGGCATCCTCTTCAGTCAAGGTCTTGTGAAGTTTGAACAAGGCTTCTGTCTTGCTGCGAGACCATACTCTATCTTCAATCGGGTGAAGGACGGGGAATCTTAGTTTCGTCGCTGCTTCTGCGGTCATTATGTGTATCAATTCAGATATGATAGAATCGTTTTCCATCCGGGATTTCAAATTCAGATTCATTCCAATCTGTATCGTTAATGAGTTAATTGTATGGTGTAATGATCTGTCGAATGCAGGGACTTTTGATTCGATGAAATCTAGCATCTCTACTCTAGAAGCTTGATTCGGATGAATGTATAAGATTCTATCAAAGGTGGGAGACAGGATGCTCTCCCTGGCTTGATTTACAGCATGTTCGTAAATCCATGATGGAAGACGCCCGGGGGGGACTTCTTCCACAGTCAATCTCAATTCGCTAGTCATGCCGGATTCAGTGAAGCCGTTGACTAGTTATTGAACCCGGCGTCGAATTTACGAATAAATAGCGAAATTATCGCACTGATGGACACTATTACGATTACAGAAAAGGGATTCAAGAACGGCAGTTCCTGAAGAAAAGAGGGCTCTTTCGGGTTTTCCACCCAATCGACAATAAAGACGAGTTCAAGATCATCTCCATCCCATGCAGAAGGAAGTTCGAGATTCATCGAGCCTGTTGCGTCTAGGGGTATTGCGTCGCGTAGGATGTTGTGATAGACGCCCTGTCCGTTTGCCCCCTCAGGAAAATCTCCTGAGGCCTCTCTGATTAGCAAGGTGAGATCTGTGGTAACTGAATCGCACGTAGTCCTGCATCTCGATTTCTCTTCTTCCCACGTCCATGCCCAATCAAGGATTTGGCCGTCCCACGTGATTTCCAAACTCGAACTTTCACTGATCGGGGGAGGGGTGACGAGATCGAGGCTCTCTCGGTATTCTTCGGCTAATGTCATGCTTGCCGACGGGGTTGATCCGATGTGCATACGCTCTCCTGATACGATAACCGTTGGAGGTGTTCGAGCATTCTCGTCAGCAGCGACTGAAGCAGGCCCGTATCTGCTGAGCCACCGCCCCTCAGTGTTGTTGTTACCAAACGGATCTTCAATCTCGAAAAGATGGCGATGGAACTTGATTATCTCCACATCTAATCCAGACGTCTCTGATTCTAGGGCGTCCTCAGCAGGTATGCAGGTCTCACACCATGTGGCTGTATAGACTTCGATGAGCATGGAGGCTTCAGAAACGGATGAAAGAGAGGAAGACAGGGTGTTCACTGGAGTCGATAATATTGCAATGGATCCTCCGTCAGAGTCTTCCGTGGCGTCGACCCATGGCACTTCTCCTGGATTTGACTGGCCCGATGAGATTGCGGTTAGCGACATGACTGCCAAGAGGATCGTGATGGAGTATGCGCTCATCCTCATGATAACTAGGTCGCTGATTGCTGATAAGAAGCGTTCGGGCCTACGTCAACTTTGAGAATGCAGAGATGGTTCTTTCAACGTCCTCGGGCGTTATGTGCAGATGCGTTACCACACGGATATTTGATTCATCTATGGAAAGCACATCGATGCCGTCTTCTGATAATTTCTCGACGATGCGTTCTGCGTTGTTTCCAACTGTTCCAATGTAAATCATATTTGTCTCAACCGATTTCATATCTATGGTGAAGCCTTCCATATCGTTGATGGCTTCTGCCAATTTATGGGCGTGAGCATGGTCTTCAATAAGGCGTTCCACATTATTTTCTAAGGCGTATATGCCGGCTGCAGCGATGATTCCTGCCTGTCGCATGCCGCCGCCGAACATCTTCCTCCATCTGTGCGCAAGTCGAATCGTTTCATTCGAGCCCACTAAGACCGATCCCACTGGAGATCCGAGGCCCTTCGAGAGGCAGATTGAAACCGTATCAAAATCGCGAGTCATCCTCTCCGGAGAAGTTCCTGTGGCAACTACAGCATTGAACATCCTAGCACCATCTAAGTGAGAGTTGCAGTTGTTATCTTTAGCGATCTTGCATATCGAATCCATTGTTTCCTGTGAATAAATCGCGCCACCTCCACGGTTAGATGTGTTCTCGACGCATACTAATGAGCCGTTTGGGTAGTGCCCAAGACTCCCATCTTCTTTCCGAATGGCGCTTTTCACATCCTCTGGACGCATTATTCCCCGAGTGCCCGGAACGAGTGCTATCGAGCACCCGGACAATGCTGCGTATCCTCCGCCCTCGTAGATGTAGATGTGGCTGTGTCTTTCAGTTACTATCTCGTCGCCTGGGTTCGTCTGTGCCCTAATCGCAATTGCATTGGACATCGTTCCAGAAGGAACAAAGAGCGCAGCATCCTTACCTGTAAGACTCGCTAACCTATTCTGAAGTTCGATCACAGTAGGATCGTCACCCAGGACATCATCGCCAACATCGGCTTCAGCCATTGCTCTTCTCATACCAGGGGTTGGTTGCGTGACGGTGTCGCTTCTGAGGTCAACTCGATCACTGGCAGCGTATCTCACACACCTAGCGGATTGACTCGACCAAATAGGATGTTCGTGTGGTCATTGCGCGGTTTTGGGATTTCTATGAGGGGGGCATGATGATTTATCTTGATCTCCTCGCGAAGTCATGGCGGTTGGTGGTAAACCTTCAGCGGGAACTCATTTCTTCCTTTCGGACAACTGCCCCCCCATGGGAATATACGAGACCCTCTACGCTTTCAAAGACAGTTTTGGGAAGTTCATGGGCGATGAGGGAACGCATCCCTGGTCACAGGGCTTTCCGCTAACTAGAGCGCTTGAGAAATTTGACGGTCCGTCGCTTCCTGATAGCGTCGAAGTGACTTGGGAAGATCGATTCTACCCCAAAGCCTGGGGGCACCCGATGTTGCGCGAATCGATTGTGGAATACTACAATTCACAGTACGGCTCTTCGATCACTCCTGATAACGTGATGGTCTTTGCAGGTGGTAGACCTGGTATTTACACGGTCATGGCATTCCTCAAAGAGCATGTCAAAGTAAGGATTGGAAGTATAGAATGGCCAGCTTATCTGGATATACTAACTCAGACGAATACTGCTTACGAGACCGTCGCATACACCAAAGAGAACAATTTCCACCCCCACAATTCAGATTATTTTGATCGTTCAGGGATTCCTGATGAGGTGGGTTTGATGCCGGTCATCTCAAACCCACAAAACCCATCTGGTCAAACTCGTTGGGGGGATGAGTTGAGGGATCTGATAGAATTGGCTGAAAAACCTGGTAACGGACTTTTACTTGACGAAGCATACGAAATGTTCCACTCCCCGTCAGTGAGCGGGATTGAGTTTGTTAAGGATCTGGACTCGAGCAACATATTCCTCGCAGGGGCCTGTACGAAGGGGCTTCAATCACCTGGAATTCGTGTGGGCTGGATTATCGCAAGTAAAACGAATATAGAAACTATGGCGAATTATTCGAGTTTTGGAATGGGTGGCGTCAGTCATCCTTCGCAGCACTATGCTGTAAAGCTCCTTGAGCCAAAGAGAGTGCACAAGGCACGCAAGGCTGTAGAGCAGCACTACAACTGGCAACGGGAACGTTATGGTAGGGCATTCGAAGACATGGGATTGGGCGTATACACGGGAGATGGTGGGTTTTACCATTGGCTTGAGTTACCTGAGGGCATGACAAGTGGTGAGTTGAATAAACGGCTTTTCAAGCACGGTGCGGCGATTCTCTGCGCCAGTGATTGCGATATGGACAGGCCTCACTCAAAAGATACGGGTTATGAGAGTCCATATTCTAGATTCTTCAGATTCTCCTTCGGGCCGTTGCCCCCAGACTCATTTGAGTCGGACATTGCACTCTTCAGAGAAGTGTATGATGGATACAAAGCGGAGTCCAGTCACTCTGCAGATACATAAATCGTGAATTCACTAAGTGGGGGCGTGTAGATGTGGAGATTGACTAGTTCAGTCTCCTGATCATTGACGACTTGATGGATGTCAGGCTCCTCTGCAGCACATATTTCGCCGGGCGAGTAAAGTCTTGTGGACGTGTGTACGGCCTTTCCGGATTGGTCGATCTCGAATATACGCTCTGTGGATATTCCTTCGAGTATCAAAAATGCGCAATCGCTGCCCTTGTGGTCGTGAATAGGGGTTAACTGGCCGGGTTTCCAACAGATTGCGACGATTTCGTAATGCTGTGTTCGCTTGATGACGTTCCTCTGATATCCATCTTCGGTTGACCCTATGCAAGTCTTCAAGGCATTAATTTCAAATTCTTGGGAGGATAATTGCGATTCGAGTTCGCTCAGGCCCGGCCTTCTATTGATCGAGTCGAGCCATTTGATGATGTTTCTGAGGCCTTGGCATCTGTTGAGCAGCGTTGTCTGCTGGTCCGCATCAATCTGAATCTGCCTGACCATATTACTCACCTTATGCAACCATATGTTACCGTTTTTATGTTTCAAACCAACTGTAAGTCGCTTGTGAAGACATCTATGCTTTCCCTTGGGGCAGGACCGACTCCCATGACCGTTATTGTTCCAGGGGGTATCTCAGTATGTCCTGCATCCCTGACCAGGTGGCATACGATACCGACGGATGAGATTGCCCCATACAGTCGCTTCATCTCGTCGAGATCCCTTGCGGCTACTACTATCTTCCTAGCGCCTTCCTTCCTGTATCTATCAAGGTTCTTTGGGGTTACTCGGTCTGCTTTGAGCACGCATTCCATAACAGCGTGACCAACCTGTGCTGCGAGTTTTCCCTTGGAAAGTTGAAGGTCTTTCCGAGTCACTATGACCATTGTGATTTCATCAGTTCGTGACAATTTCACTCACCGCTCGTTCGCTGGGCGCTATCCTATGGCGTAACATGAGATGAGAGAAGGGGTTTGCAAGCCAAGCAACGAATGCTACATTGCCCGCGGCATGATACATGTCAAACATGAGTCCATCAGCCAAATATGACAATAAAGTCGAGAGATCGTGGTTTAGAAGTATACTCGTGGATACTATCCAGTCAAACGCAAAGGCGGAAACTGCTGCTAATATCATTAATCTACCAACAGCTATTCGGCCTTCTAGGATTAATTTGTCAGCAAATATCGAACCGGCTACTCCGACGGCCGCCCACCCAATAACCTGGAAGAGTGTCCAAGGTCCGTGCCCCATGAAGATCATATTAGTGCTGAGTGCGACAATGCCCGAGACGGCTATTGCCCAGGGTGCGCCGTAGAACACACCAACCAAAATTATGGTGACTGTTACCGGTTGGACATTGGGAATTGGCTCTAGTAGGATTCTTCCTGCTACGCAAAATATTGTGAGTATTGCCAGAATTGTAAATGGGCTAGAGTTCTCCATTTTCCTCTCTCCTTTCAGGATTGCGAGGACCAGCAAAGACAGAATCACAATGTTGACGAACAAATCTTGCATGGGTGTCAATGCAAAGTTGTGAAAGTCGTACATACCTTCGCCTCTGGTAGTTGCTTCATAGTCATTCTTGGGAAACAGGAGCCAGAAGCTCGAAGGATCAAGCTGGAGTAATGATCCAGCTTAGATTCGTATCCGAGGTTATCGCGAAGCTTGATGCGCCAACATCAGCCATCTCCCCTTCGTGATAGAAGCCCCAGTAAGTAGACCAGTCATCGGCCCCCGAAACGCCGTCGATAGTGTGAACAAACGCGCCCATTCCAACATAGTATGTTACATCGATAGTGAAGTTCTCCCTGAGTTGCAGAGCCTCCATGACCCTGTATGCTGTGACATTTGGTGCCACATGTACCGGATCAAATGTAATACTTCCATCATTGAGCCTGTCTGCTAAGTTCGCTGTCTGATCGCCTTGATCTACAAAGTCCAAGGTTACAACTACGCTCAAATCGCCTATTTCGTCCTCGGCAAGTGGTTCAGTATCAGACGTACATCCGGATAGAGCGGATGCGGTTAGAATTAGGATGGTGATGGTCAACGTTGTTCTCTTCTTACTGTACATGGAGTTTTTAGTCGTTCAATTAGGTCTAAGAAGTTAGTTGATAATCATATGATTGAGAGATATTAGTTTTCGGAAATTTCACTAATTTTCTGCCTCAGAACCTCACTCACCACCTTTCCGTCGGCTGCCCCTCCTAGTTTGCCCATTACTAGACCCATGAGAGGGCCGATGGAGGCTAGACCTTTGGCTTCGATTAAATCTGAATGCTCTGAAAGCGCTTCATCGACTGCAGATTCAATTACCGTGTGATCGGCTGGTATGAATCCAAGAGCCTCGCCTTGTACTTTAATCCAGGACATTCGTTCATGGTATGACGCATCGAGCAATTTCTGATCAGACGCCATGAGAGCGGAGATGGGAATGACCCCATCCCTTGTTATGGCTCCCTCGTCACGTGCTAGAATTATGTTAAGCAGGGCTTTCATGGGAAATGCGGCTCTCTCGATGTTCGCAGCACGTGATGCCTCGTTGAGGGTTTGATCGAGAAGTGCGGTTGCGATAGACTTTGGTGAAATGGGAGGAATGTCTGAGTACCCTTCGATCGCCGCCTCGATCAAAAGATCGTCAAGTTCTGCACCCAGTATTGCCTCTGCCTGAGTTTCTGATAAACCAGTTTCAACGAGCCTGGATAGCCTCTCTTTGGATGTCATGGGTATGCTATCAACGGCTCTTCTCCATCTTGACGAGTCGATATCTGTCAAGGGGACATCTGTTTCCGGGTACATTCTCGCACCTCCTGGGAGGGGGCGCATTGGCATCGTAGTCCCATCATCTGGTTGGCCTTTCCTGATTACGACGTTCCTAACCTCCTGGGGGATTCTTAGAAAGGCCATTCTTGCACGTTCTGCGACAGCGTCCAATGCCAATTCTGCCTGCCATTGAGGGGCGATGCAAATTGCAAATGCGTCTGAGTCTTCCAATGATAGTCTGGTTCGTATCGAGTCGACATCGTCTAATTTGAGACCATAAGCTGGAAGTTCGTCAGAATGTATGATGCCATGTACACCAGCCCTTTTCGCGGCTCCCGATAGCTCTCTCCCAAGACGCGGGAGCTGTGCGCCGTTCGCATCTTTTTCCTTGCTTCCGAGATGGCCTGCGAGGCTCGGTAGTGCCAGCACCATTACGCTTGATCCGGCGGCCAATGCAGAGGACATCATTTCTGATTCGACCTCAGTCATGATCTCGGAGATATCTTCGATTTTTCCTTGGATGATTTGATGGGTGTCCTCTCTAATTGACGTCTCCAAGGAAGGGTCATCCGTCCTTCTATCGCTGCCTAGAGGGGGGAAGTTGTGCTTGGTTCTGAGGATATTTGAGAGTCGATAGAAGTGAATCTGACGGGCCATTTCCGACCTTATTATCCTAGGTATCCAATCGAGATCCTGGCAACCCTTGATCTCGACTCTGTCGCCACAGGCGATACTGACATTCAGATCTTGTCTGATGCTTCCCAAACCCCTGCGTACACTGCGTGTATCACGAAGTCGTCTGCCCAAGAACGAGGAAACCGATTTTGCATGTTCAGGGGATATTATGTCTGGCTCCGTTGCTATCTCGACCAGCGGCATTCCGAGACGGTCCAAGGAGTAAGTTACTTCCGTTCCCGTATCTGTGGTTTCTTCTCCCAACCTTCTTGCAGAGTCTTCCTCGAGACAGATTACTGAAATTCCTATTTCGATACCGTCGACCTCGAGCCTTCCTTCTGTGGCAATTAGACTGGTTCTCTGGAAACCGCTAGTATTGGAGCCGTCTACAACGGTCTTTCGCATTGTCTGGATTTTACTGGCGGGCGCGGCGTTGAACATCGCTGAAATCTGCAAAGTTGTGTCGAGGGCTTCGGAATCGAGCTGTAGGGGGGGAGCCTCGTCGAGTTCGATGAGTCCTGAATTGGGTGTCTGTTGATATGTGAATGTCCTATTCCTCATCTGTTCAAAACGGGCGGCGACATCGATATTACCGGACTCTCCTCGGGCTGCACGGAGGCGTCTCTTAGCGATTGGTCGAGAAGAGTTCCGAATATGGTCTTCGGATCCGTCATACAAGGCACTAGGTTGACGAGAATGTAGTTTTCCGGAAGAAAGTTGCTGATGTATCTCAATACCGCACATGAAACCCAACGAAATGGGGTCTAGAGAGTCCGGATCACGGATATCGCCAACGGGCTCACCCTCCGGCATGATGCTGTCCAAGCAACGATTGCTCATAGGCTCAGCGGAATCAATCATGTCCATTGATACGTTCCTGTTTGTGATTCGTATATTGTACCGCCTCTGTGCAAGTTACTAATCGCACTTCTAACTATGGTTTCTGATATTCCTTCCACTAAAGCCGCATCTATGATCTGACTCATTTTCATGAGTCCTTCGTTTGCATCTGATATTTCCTGCATGATTATCCTGACTGTGCTGCTCTGCTTTTGTTGGCTCATTCCAGTTTGAAATTCTGATTCGTCCCTGATGTTAGATTCGTTCCTCCAGTGCATGAATATGGCCTTGGCAACTTCAGCATCGGCTACCGTTGCAATCTGGCGGAGGTGTATCCTTGCATGGGCTTCTGTCAGGCGCATTAAGGCTTCTAGGGCTCTCGCAGTGACTGGTATCTCTGTTATCTGATTTTTATCGGATTGGCTAATACCATAATCAGCGCTCCTGGGATTATTTTGACGCTGATTGAAGGAATTCCTTGTTTTAATGTAATATTTAATCAGAGTTCCCTTTGCTTCATCGTCAAGAGACGGATGGATATTTCGCTTTGCATAAGCCACATATTTTCTGAGGAAGTTTGTCGTCAGATGTTGTTTCTGATCATGTCCTATATCCATTATTTCTTCTGAGTCGGGAATAGGCTCACTGCCCATCTTGTCTTCAATCTGAAGTTCGCTGACTCCCGAGGTTCTATTTTGCAGGATATGATGGGCTATCTTCTCATCCAACCCCGGTTCTGGGGTGTCTTGAAGGAGCCATATCAAATCGAATCTAGAGGCCAAAGGTGTTTCCAGACCGGTTTCTTTGAAAGACTGCATGATACTCGCATTTGCTGATAGAGGAGCAAATCTTCCGGATATCGGATTGGCTGCTGCGAGCACTGCGCATCGCGAGTTGAGCGTAGCTGTGATGCCGCCTTTGGCGACTCTAATTTTCTGCTGCTCCATAGCTGGATGTATTGCACTTGTGTCCTGCTTGCTTATCTTATCGAACTCATCAATAGCGGCGAGGCCTCGATCGGATAGGGGAAGTACACCTGCCTCAAGAGCGAATCTACCGTCAGAAAAGCCGTCCTTCACAGCCGCTGCAGTTAAGCCGGCGGCAGATACTGATCCTCCAGATGTGAATTTACCTCTTGGCGAGAGGTTTGACATGTATGTGAGCAATTGTGATTTTGCAACCCCTGGATCGCCCATCAAAAGAATATGGATATCTCCCCTCGATCTGGTTCCATCGCTCGAGACTCGGGCCACTCCTCCAAAAAGTTGCAGTGCTAAGGTTCGCTTTACCCATCTAAGAACCGGTGTGGAGAATATGGATGGCGCAATTGAATCTACGAGAAGATCGATTAGACTGTTGCTATCTCCATATTCCTTGACTAGTTTCTTAATTTCCTCTTCTTCATCATCATCAATGATTATCTCCGTGAAAGGTGTCGTCTCTGCCTCCACGCTCACCATTGAGTAAAATATCTCGAAGAGCGGTGTCTTCCTAGATCCCTTCCTCTCTGAATGCATCTGCGGGATCATGTTCGCTATGATTCGGGTTCCCGGGAGAACGGTGTTCACCAAATCGCCCTCGAGAATTACCATGCCCGTACTCGGTTGCGCGCCGCTCGGAACGCGTTCTGGAATCTCTTGAATCTCAATCTTCTGATTATCCACGAGGGAGCATTTCTCCTTCATCAGGGTGAATTTTACTCGTCCCTTGCGCTCTCCGCATCCTTCGCATTGTAACGGCTCCTCAAGTTCTGTGTGATCATGCTGTATAATCTCAGTCTCGTAATCACACGAACATTGGAAGACAGAACGATGGATCCGAGGTTTGATTTCACTCACCTTAGTCACTGAAACTTCTGAGCTTATGAGCTTCTGCACATCAACATGACCGACTCTCCTCAAATCTCTCCGGCTATCGAGAGGTAGTCGATCGATTCTGATGAATGGTTCAATGTCCTGAGCTCCCATCTCGATGCAATATATCTTGAGAGCGGCAGAGCCCTCTCTCAAAATGTGCGTCGGATGATCGAGGAGCATGTCTGCAAAATCAGGGTCGAAAGTCTGAATTTGATGGAATGAGATCTCCATCTTGTCGATTTGCCCCGAAACTATCCGCTGAACTTCGTCAGCCATTGCCTCTTCGAGAAATGATCTCCATCGCGGTCTTGCATCTGGAGCGAGTATCGTCATGGCATTTCCTCAGTCGGTCTACCGTGGTCCTGAGAGAGGGCCTATCAAGAAACCGGAGGGTTTCGTACGCCCCCTTCCTTCCAGTGGAGAAAACTGTCATCTTTAATCGGTCTGATCCCTTCTATTGCAGAAATTTTGTGCAATCTCCGACGTGGTAACCTTGAGAGACCTACTGTACCAAGAAGTGCCATGGAACACACGCGATCAGGAAGTGATATTCTCGTTCGACTTGACCCGGGAGAAGAGATTCACGCTGCTCTAAAGCAACTGGCGAATGACCTTGGGTTTGATGCTGCTGCTATTACAAGTGGCATTGGTCGGACCCGGGACAATCAATATGGTTACATGAATGAAGAAGGCGTTTACCAAAGACGGCCTTTGAATCCTCCCTCTGAATTGGTGAGTCTTTCGGGCAATATTGCTCGTACTCAGGAGGGAGAGCCATTCACCCATATTCACTGCTGTTGGTCAGATGACGAAAATAATGTTCATGCTGGCCATCTGTTTCAAGCAACAGTCCATGTTGTGGCGGAAATTCATATCAGAATCATGGAACATGCGATGATGACTCGTTGTCCTCTTGCTGACTTTGAGTTATTGGGTCTGGAGTTTGAATAGAAAAATACA
>CEWJ01049458.1_pt1 | contig 17206 bp, 15 predicted proteins | sample 350291 | NCBI WGS metagenome assembly CEWJ01 (sample SAMEA2622923, study PRJEB7988) | marine metagenome | isolation source: saline water (ENVO:00002010), including | reverse complement strand
GAGACGCTTGGAGGGCGAATCTGGAGCACATTGTTCATGCTATTCGCATCGGTTATCAGCGGGTCGGTCAGATCGTTGATCGTGTAGTGAACGAGCGGATCGTTGGCCTGCCACGAGGTGCGCTTGTAAAACTTCCGGGCCGGTGTGTACGGCACTTGTTTGCGGATAAGATCGGAAGGGCGCCGCGGGCGATTTTGCCCCTGAAGGAATGCCTCAAAATCCTGAATCGCCTTGTCCTTATTTCGGCCGGCGTATGGATCGCTGTTGTAGCTGCGCCAAAAACCCTGGCTGACCTGACGGTGCCCGCGCGAAACCTGAATCTGGTCAACAATACCCAATGTCGGACTCGCAATGCCCTGCGAAGGATTGACGCGGTTGGTTTTCCAGAACGAGCCATCATTTAATCCACTACCCGCAAACAAACCGGCCGACCCCGGTCGCTGACCACTCAACTGCGTGGTGATATCCATCGACGTCACCATGTCGTCGAGGTTCACCACATCTACCACGCGATTCAGATCGAGGTCGAGCAGGAAGTATTGCACGCGGTTCGTGATGTGCAGTTTCCAGTCCGGCACTGCGAACCCGGATTCGAACACATTCGTGAACGCTCGATTCGCTGGATAAAACCGCTTCCGTGCCGTGCTATAGATCGAGTTGGTGACCGTGGTGGTGGCGGCCCGCAGCGGCACCTTGAATTCACCACCCAGCCAGTTGCTCTTGAGCGTTGTGAAATTGCGGTACGGTCGCGAAACGAGATTGGTGATCAGTACCGGCAAAACCTGCCCGGCGCGGTTGGTGATGCCGTGATCCCACAGGCCAATCTGGTAGGATTGCCGCACGTCCATCGCCAGGCGGCGCGGATAGGTGCTGGTGTAGGAATTCCACGCCTCCATCCCGAACACGTTTGTGATGCCAAGCGTATACATTTGGTTCGTCCGCCAATTGGCACTCATCGACGGATGTATGTTGTTGATGTGCTGCTTGTTGACCTCGAGCCGACGTGAGACTTGAACGAGCGATTCCACCGAGTACTCGTTGAAATTCGGCAGCCCCTTCTTGGCCCCCACGATCCACGGCATGCCGTGAATACTTATCTCGAGATCAGTGGCCGGCGTGCCGTCGTAGAAAGGAAAACGCGGTGACCACACCACGTTGGTCAGATCATAAAAACGCTGCGGCCTTGCCCATTTACGCCAGTCATTGGTCACCTCAGCATAGTGCGAAATGAACACACCCGGTGGGCCGTTGGTGGGACTCTGGAATTTACGGAAAACCGGCCGCATGACGGTCGGCATGAACGGCCCCACCCTGCTCGCGGCAGCAAGATTAATGTGGTTGGACGTAGCATCGTAAATATTTGCCGCCAGTTGCACCAAACGGTGGATGTTGGCCGAGTAGGCGTTAGTCGGATAAATCTGAATGCCAGTGGAGACTGCATTAGTCGGGCTGAAGAAGAGGTAGTTTTGCGGGATCGGAAATTTCGGATGCCGCAAGCCGGCGATGCCGATGTCCGGGTTCACCAGCGTCTCCCCAATCGAGTAGACATTGTAGGCATCCTTGGTGGTTGCGTTCGTCAGAACCTGTGACTTTACACTGGCCCGCAGCATCGCGTGGGCGGCGCGATTGATAAACTCGTTCGCCGTCCAGTTGGTCTGGGTGTTGTAGCCAGTATGCCAGTCGTTGGCATGGTTGATGTTGATCTTGCCCCGCAACGCTGGCGCGGAGTCGACGCCCAACTGCCCAAGCAACCGGTAAAACGTGTAGCGATCGTAAGAGTCCAGCCTCTTGCGGGCACGGAAATTCCTTGGGTTCACCTCCATCGACTGGCGAAGACGACTGACGAAGTTGGTCGCCCGCATCGGCGGCTCAATGTATTGCTGGAAAGTCAGGAGTTGCTGAACGTCGGTGAAACGGCGTGGGTTATCCGCGCCCGGCCAAGGGGCGGTCACCGGGTCAGTTCGCAGCCCGTCCTCGCTGTCCAGCATCGGCGTGTCGTTCAACACCAACGGCCCGTCGGAGTAGTCGTCCACCATGTTGAACCCAAACCGGGACGCCTCGTTAAACGGCAGTCCAAGCGATGTCACCATGCTAGCCAAGCCCTGTGGCACGTTGTCGCCCGGCACCCAGTCACGACGGGAGCCGTTGTAACGGTGCAACAGAATATCCCGGGAGTCGGAGAAGGAGAGCCGATCGGCCCGCGGGTATTCGAGACCGTTCGCGTTCACAGGGCGACCAAGCCAGTCATAGTAGTACCACCACTGGATCGGGTTTAACTGTGCGAGAAAAGCCGCCAGATTCAATTCCCACGAGCCCACACCCTGGTTGCGCATGTAAAGGTACTGGTTACCCCGGCCGCTTGGCCTGTCGAGGTTGCGCTTCATTGGGTCGCGCGCCTGATTGTGGATGTAGTTGATATCCAGCGATCGCCCGGTCGGCAGCACCATGTAAGCATAGCGACCGATGAATTTATTGGTTGGGCTGTGAGGCGCATCCGGATTGTCAAGTTCCCCAATCCACTCGGGGTCGCCGACAAAGTAATCGGTCATCAACAGACCATCCTGCCCCACGACCGGGCGGCCCTGAAAGTTGGTCACCACCTGCAGTCCAGTCGGCTCGTAGGCCCGGTTACGGTTGATATCAAGAAAGAACCGGAAGTCGTCTGTCCTGGTAAAATTTTTCGGTCGCCAGCCTAGCGCATTGGTGTCAACGAACACCGGCGGCCGAGGCAGATGCTGCAGCTTGGCCAAGTTCATCAACAAGTCGTTCTGGTTCAGCGGCTTACCGTTCGGATAAACATAACCCACGTTCGTAGCCGACAAGTTTCCTGGAAGATAACCAACGCGGTTGATGTAGTTGGTGGAAACAGACAAGCCATAAGCCAAAGGATTCTGCGTGGTCACCATCCGGCTGACCACCTTGGAGAGCGCCTGTGCCGTGGCGGTCTCGGCCATCAACTGGGCACCAGCTTGGTCGGTGATCACCGAGACCGAGGCCCGCTCGCGACGGCTGATCGAGAGAAACACCACCGCCATCGCGGTCACCATCCCCAACATGATTAGGGTGATGACCAGTGCCGCGCCGCGTTTTGCCCTGAAAAACTTCACCGTGTCTGCCTGATCGGTACGCGCTGACGAAACAGCGTGACCTTGTTGATTTTCTGCCCCAGAAAATTCGCCTGAAATGCTGGTGCCATCTGCCTGACCTGTGCGAGAACATCTGGCTCTATGACCGCCATCTCCACGTCAAAATAAGCCGGCAACGCCCCGTAAAACCAGGCGTGCTGCTGATGGGCTGGTTCCTGCACCAGCGTGCCGTCCACCGGCCGGTTAGGAAAGGGAATGAACAGCGCTTGGCCCTGAGAGTTGAGCCGCTCAAGATTTAGGCCAAGCGGATCAGGCCAAGCGGCGGTCGCCAACAGTTCGCGGCCATATTGGTCGAACGCCGTGATGCGAAAATGAATCACCCCGTCTGTGATCGGCTGGAACAGGCCGGAATCCGATGGCTGCGCGACAGCGGCGTCAAAGTGCAAATTAAATGCCAGCGACTTGTTGACCATCGTGGCACGAGGATCCGTCGTGTGCAGCGACCCGGCAGTTCCGTAGCGACCCAGCATCCCAATCCCGTTCTCCACATTGACCACACGGAAACTCGTGATGTCGAAGCCAAGTTCGCCACGACTGGTAAAAGTAAAGTCCTGCAGAACGTTTGTCCTAAATCCCTGAGCCAGATCGGAAGCTGTGGCCTCCGCCGTCAACGCGTCGGACTGATAGGCGAGCAGCAACGGCTGGGTACCCGGCGTAGGGCGGGAATGAAAGCTCTTGCTGCCGGACAACACGCGGCCGCTTACCTGATCCATTACCGGCGGATAACCGCTTACCTCCATCTGAGACAGTTCGCGGACGATCATTTCCATTGCCGCGCGACCGCCCTCGTTGACGTCCACCTGTGCTGCGTTCTTACGCAGTGCGCTCTGTGTCGTGTCGAACAATGCATAGAGCACGAAGATTATCATCGTCATCACCGACACCGTCACGAGCATTTCGAGCAGGGTAAATCCCCGCTTGAAGCTGGCCTGCAACGGCCTGTTGGTGGATGCGATTATCATCTACTGTGTAACGAAATTCGGTGTGCTGAACTTGTGCGGTTCAAAAAAGAAAAACGGTGAGTTCGGATGCTCTGGAAACTGCCCGGTATTCCGATCCGACATCAGACGGTTGATCTGACGGTTCACCAATCGACCCGAAACCATCGAGCGAAACACGCGCTTGTTCGGCCCCACCCTCTCCTTGCCGCCAAACTCGAACACAGGCCATTCCAGCGTCAACTTGACCTCGAAAAAATTCAACTTGCGAAACCTGTTGATATTCCCAACCCCCGTGCCGTCATACCCCGCCCAATCTTCCACAGTTCGTACCGGACGCACTTCCGATGTAAGCCGATAGGAGAACGCCATCTCACGGGCAAACTCCGCATGATCAACAGCGCTGCCAGTGATCGCTCGAACCTTGGCCCGGATGTAATTGTACTCCCCGGAACGGGTGTCGACCTGCGGCCAGTTTTTCACCGTCACCGGACCCACCAGGTCGGCCTGCACCGGCATACTCAGCAGCCCGATGATCTCCGCACCTCCCGGCAGAAAAAAATGGTTGTCCCCCGCCCCGGCCGGCACCGGTTCCCAGCGATAGCCCGCACGGTTCGAGGTCTCGTCGATGCGGATGTAGTCCACATGGTTGGTCAGGTTATCCAGACCGGTGGCACCACTCCGGATCGCCTCCATCCAATACATCCCATCCTGCACGATGATCGTCTCCTCGCGGTTGTCCTTCTGCACGTTGATCCCCACCGGCAACACACCGATGATGGCAACCAACGCAAACGCAATGATTCCAAGACAGATGACCAACTCGATCATCGTAAAACCAGCTGTCCACTGGCGTTGATTTTTTGGAATCTTCAGGTTCATTTCAAGTCTTCCTCACTAGGCCATTCCTCAAGCAGGGCACGACCTGTCATGGAGTTGATCCGGATTTGATGATGGTAAGCAGGCTTGAACTGCCCGTTTTCGACTGTGTCCTCGTACCCACCGGTGACCTGCACATCCGGCCTCGACGGCCGGTAATTTCCAAATCGATCCTGCTCGTGCATCACGCTGCCTGACACCAGCGGGATGACCTCGTCGCGTCCGGACTTGAGTTGGCCGCGAGAGTTGAATCCCACCGCCGGCAATATCGCCGGGCTGCTATCTGAAATGGGAAACGGGATTGACTGCGCCTGAAATCCGCCAGCTTGGCCTGCCAGGGTGATCTTGTGGGGCGCGATCAACATTCCCGATGGCAGTTTTTTCCACTCGGTCAGATAGTTGGGAAATTTTTGGCCGGGCTGATCCCCAACCGTCCGCATCGATACGATCGCGTATCCGCTGTACTGCTTCTCAATCATGTTGGTCAGCGACAACAACCGGGGATCCTTTTTACGGGGTGGCAATTTTTCGCGGTCCACATTTCGAATGATGCTCCAGACGTTCGACGGCGTGAAAACCATGTACACGTCCGACCGGTTTCGCAGGGCAACCTGCCGGGCATAACGTAAATCCTCCAGCACTTGCCGCGCCGCCCCGGTGTTTTTGCCGGTGCGCCCCAACCCCTGCAACGCTGGCAGCGAGGTGCTCACAATGATGGACATGATGGCGATGACAACCAGCAGTTCCAACAGCGTAAACGCACTCACCCTGGTGCGCTTCGCTTGGCAAAGCGCTTTACCAAGCGCCGCTCCTTGCTGTTGTTTGTAATTCGTGTCGTCCATCACATAGGCCAAGCGGCCAGGCGTTACTGCCAACTCAACACATTGTCGTCGTTGACGCCGGCGTTGCCTTTGGCGTCCGCGCTGGCCATGCCATCCGGACCAAACGACCAGACCATCACCGGGGTGTTCGCATTGTAACCAACCTTCGTCTTGGTCAGGCCATTCAATCCGGCTCCCTTCCCTGCCGCGGAGACAGAGCCCTGACCATAAAAAGCATCAATCGTTTTACCGTCGTGATTGCCATCCACCGTCACGATGTAAGGGTTGCCCCATGGATCGCGGTAAACACCGTCCACTCCCACGCCGGGAGCCGACTCGGAAGTGGCATTCTTGGCATTCAAAAATGCAACCTTGCGTGGGTTCATCTTGTGATTGCTGTTCGAGGTGCGCCGACCGTTCCGGAACACTTCCAGTCCCTGTAGAATCGCCACCAACTCGGCGTTGCTCACCTGATACCGGCCCGGCGACGCGATCTTCGGCAGACTCTCGCCACCCTTGTTTTTCAAGAGCCTCGCGCGACTGCCGGTCGAGTGCATCGTGCCAAACGTATAATCCGGCGCAGCCATGGTGAGCGACTTAGCCACCTGCGAAGGGATCGGGGAACGCGTGTACTCAGCGATGTATTGGCGAACCGCCCCGGCGATGTTTTGCATCTCAGTCTTGGCCTGAGCCTTCTTGGCAGTGTCCTTGGCCTTGCTCAACGTCGGCAAAAGCATCGCGGCCAGGATGGCGATGATCGCGATCACCACGAGCAACTCCACCAGTGTAAAACCGCGCTTGGCCAAGCGCTTGGCCTTCCAGTTAATCTGCATCTTTTTTGACTTCATAAATTGTAAGCTCATCGTAGTTTCTTTTTGTAGTACCGGGATAGCTGTGCTTTCGGGAACGGTTCACTCTTCCAATTGCTGATCACCCACACCTCGTCACCTACCACGTACTCGGCCCAAAGGTCATACTGCTGCACATTGTTCACTGGCCCGCCGGAAACATACCTCCAAGGGTTGATCCCCTTGGCCACCTTGCCGTGGTGTCGCACTGGATGGTCATCTCGGCTCAATGGCCAAGGTGACGGAACGCAGAGGACATGCACTTCATCCGAGTGATGGTTCTTGTGGCCGTGCCCCTCGTCATCATCGTCATGCTCCTCGCTGATGTGACGAACGTTCTCAGGGCGTGGTTCATAAAATTTCTTCAACTCGCCATCGGTCTTGCTGGCATTCACGAATCCCTCCACCCCAAAGTGTTCCTTGATCAATTTGGGATCCATCACGTTCCCTGACATGGGATCCCTGAACGTCCTTCGTGTGGGACTATAAAGCGCACCGGTCAACTCGTAATAAAGCCCATTGAGGATCGGCGTGTCAGGGTTGTCGGGTGGGTAGTGGCCAAACTTCTGCTTGTATGCCTCGATTGCTGTCTCGATCGCAGCCAACTCCGCCTTCACGCGGGACTCGGTTGCCTTGCGGCCCGCCGTACCGCTCAGACCCACCACGAGTGAAGCGAGAATCGCGATGATCGCAATGACCACCAGCAACTCGATCAGCGTAAATCCGTTTTTTCGTTTCGGTCGTTTCATTGATCTTTCGTTTCCTGTTCCAATCGTTCGCTTAACCACTGTTTAATCATGCTTTGGTAACCAAGGTACCGCAACCGGGCCAGCCGCTTGATCTTGGAGAGCATGCGGGGATCCATCCGTAGCGAAATGGTGACCGACTCGGTGCTCTCGCCACTCCGAACCAACGCCAACTCCATCAACCGCGGCGCAATACTCGTGCCTGCCCAATAGGCGGCCTCGGCCACTTCGTCCTCGAACTGCGGTACGTGTTCCCAATCGGTTATCTGGTTCATTCCGGTAAAATCTGGTTTGTCGTCTCATGGCGCTTAACCGATCAACTGATTCATCTTCCTCTGGTAAAAGAAGGTTTCATCCTCCGTGAACCCTCTCGCCATGACCACTCGGATTTGTTTTCCATTCGTCCGATACACGCTGAATATTCCATACCCGGACGTTGACATGCCCAAGTTAAAATAACGCGATTGCTCTGAAAAACGGGGCGAATCTGGCAAAAACTTGCAGGAAAACGGATCCTCGAACGACTCCTCCACGTCCTTCGAGGTCAATCCTTCCCATTCAAACGGCAAATCTGCCCAGTCAAATTCCATATCCGCTGGCCCCAACCTACTCTCGTGCTATACATTGTCAATACATTGTCAGTACATTTTTGAACAATCTCCAGCCGGTTGCATCCATGTTTCCGTGGTTTCGTTTGACTCCCCAGTTCGGCTCCCCGACCATGTGCCCGGCCCCGAGATGCGTCTCACTCATTTTTTCACATATTTCCGCAATTTGGGAGGCGTCCAATCCATCCTGAAACGGCACCAACAAGACGACGAGGCGCGAGGCCATGATTCCCGTTTTTTGTTCGGTTTCGAGCCGAATTCCATTGCAGAACCCAACATTACCGGCCTCGGACTTGGTGGTTGGGATTCCATCCGCGGCATCCGGGCAAAATTCAGCCGAAACTCGGCCTCTTTCGCCGATTCCGTGGCGATTTGTCACAATATGTGGGGATTGCAGTTTTTGGCCGACCTCATGCCGGCACAGCGGCGGATCGGCTTGCTCCATTCCGATTGGACCGACCTGCGGCCGTTTTTACGATCCCAACAGGGACTGCTCGACGGCGTACTCTGTGTCAGCAATGCGCTGGTCGAGTTGGTGGCCGAGTGCCTGCCGGAGATGGCCAAGGGAGATCGAATCCGGCTCATCCCCTATCCGGTCGACGGCCTCGCCGAGATGCCCACGCGGGAGCCCTTGGCCAAGCGACCTGTTGTCATCGGCTGGGTGGGTCGTATGCAGGACGAACAAAAGCGGGTGGAACGACTCCCCGCCCTATTACAGGCGTTTGACGCAGCGAAGATCGATTACCGCTTCGAATTACTCGGGGACGGGCCGAGGGAAACTTCGTTGAGGCAGCAATTGCCAAGTGACCGGACTGTTTTTCATGGCCGCAAATCCGGGGACGAATACTACTCCGTTCTCAGTGGCTGGGATTTTATCACCAGCGTGAGCGACTACGAGGGACTGCCGATCTCGATGCTCGAGGCGTTCAGCGCCGGGGTACTTCCGCTCTGCCCAGCCATCGGCTGTGGTGGCGATGAGTATGCAGCCAAGCTTGGCCCTGACTTTATCTGGAACGCGTTCGACTTTGGCCAAGCGGCAGATCGACTTAAATCACAGTTGGCCAAGCCGGAGGATGCACATGGCCAAGCGCGTCAGGCGGCCCGCGAGTTGACCACCCGACACAGCGAGAACGAGTACTTCCGCATCTTCGATGAATTCGTTCGGCACATCGCCGATGAGCCGCGCATCACACAGGAGCGCTTGGCCAAGCGGCCGTTTTACTTTTCCGATCAACTGCCCTTTGGTCTAATGACCCGCCTCTGGCCCAGCGGATGTTACCGCCGCAATGAGTGACCCAAGCGACAGGATCAAAGCTGCAGTGGAGCGTGAGTTTTTGCACCCCTCCAAGCGCCGACCGCATTACCTCGAGCGGGTCAGTATCGTGCTGGCATTGCGCGAGCTTCGGCATCGGGTGAAGCCCGGTTTGATCCTCGACGTTGGCTGCGGCATGAAGCCTTACGAGTCGCTCCTTAACACCTCCGGCTCGAAGTACTACGGTACGGACTATCCGATCACGATGGAGGGATCTTACGGCGATTCCACCCGGGCCGACTTTTTTTCAGACAGCATGGTGCTACCATTCCGTGAGGGCACATTTGACACTGTCATTAGCACGCAAATGCTCGAGCACGTGCGCAAACCGGAGGTGGTTGTTTACGAGATGTCGCGCGTGCTGAAGCCGGACGGTATCCTGATACTCTCCGCGCCAATGACGTGGCCGCTGCATGAGGAACCGTACGACTTTTACCGCTACACACTCCACGGCCTGCGGCACCTGCTTGAGGAGGCGGACTTCGAGATTCTCGACGAGGTACGCCGCGGAAACAATCTGACCACACTGGCGCAGATGTTCCTCGACATCCAACTCGCCAACATCGGCCAGGCACTGCCGCAGCGGGTTTACTCCACCCTGTTAAGCCTGGTCGTCAACCAGGCGTGCAGCGTTGGCAACCTGTTCAATCCAGTTCGGCGCCTTTGCCTTGGATGGGTGATGGCCGCAAGAAAAATGTCCGCCGTGGAATTAACCCCGACGGACATCAAACAGTTTAACTGAGGAACCGGTTTAGGCGTTCTGATACAGACTGCTCTTCCAGTTTTTGCCACTCAAGGAACGCTCAATAATCTTGAGGTTGTTGCGACGACGATTCAGCGCCTTCTCCACTTCGCGCGAGGCCGTGGTCCAGTTGATCTTCTGGAGGCTCTCTACGAAGCGCTTCTTCTCCGGGAAAATCTGCCCGGCGGTGCGAAGCGAGTAACCGTTGGACTTGAGGCGAACGATCGCCATCTTGCGGAGCATCGTCAGCGCATCACGCGGTTTGCCGAGGGCCGGCTTGTCCATCATCTTGCCGGAGCGTTCCTTGCCCTCCAACCATTCGCTGAACTGCTCCTCCAACACCTCACGCGGCTGGGACCAGTCGATGCGGAAGTTGAAGCTGTCCTCAAACGGCAGGGTCTTCTCATTGGCTTTACCAGCCTCAACCACACCGGAAGCACTGCCCTTGAAGCCGTTGCTGGCTCCACGACGGTACTCCCCAGATTTCATGTAAGGCTCACGGCCACTTCCCAGTTCGCGATCCAATTCCCAGAGTAGGGCCCGTTGGATAGTTGTGCGGGGGGCTTTCTCCATCGGAGAAAAATCCCATTCCTCATTTGCTAGTTGATTTTTTTTGCTCATTGCTCGTATTTTTGTTCTCGGGTTAAGTTTAAAAACACTACCTACGTAGTTCCACGTAGAACCGGTTGCGGCGGTTCTTTTACATTTTCAAATCGTAGTGTCAACACCGCAAAAAAGAAAAATATCACTAATCCATCATTGCGCAAATATTTTTTTCGAAATTGTTTTATTTAATCAATCCGGCTTGCGTTGGTATTGAGTTCGCATTACACCACTTCCCGCCAATTCTGGCGTTTTGGAGAAATGAATCTTCACGAATATCAAGCCAAGCAACTGCTGGCTCAGCACGGGGTCGAGGTGCCCGGCGGGGAACCCTGCACCACCGCCGACGAAGCACGGTCCATCGCGGAAAAGCTGTTTGCCGACGGCCACAAGATGGTGGTCATGAAAATTCAGATCCACTCCGGTGGACGGGGCAAGGGCGTGTTCAAGGACGGGTTCAAGGGTGGCGTTCATCTCTGCAAGACAGCCGGCGAAGTCCACGAGAAGGCCAGCGCGATGCTCGGCAACACCATCGTCACCAAACAAACCGGGGAGGCCGGACGTAAAGTGCATACCCTGCTGGTCGCCAGTGCAGAAAAAATAGTATCCGAATTTTATCTCGCCGTGCTTTTGGATCGCGAAACCTCCCAACCACTCATCATGGTCTCCCGCGAAGGAGGCGTGGATATCGAGGAGGTCGCCGAGACAAACCCGGACGCCATCGTTAAGCTGCAGGTCGATCCGCTGCTTGGCCTGCAACCTTTTCAGGCGCGAAACTTGGCCAAGGCGCTTGGCCTAACCGGCAGGTTGATCCACTCCGGGGCCAAGCTCATCGCCGGCGTCTACAAGACCTGGTGGGAATGCGATGCCTCCATGGTTGAGATCAATCCTTTGTGCATCGTGGAAAATCCGGACGGCTCGCAAAAGGTTGCCGCTGTGGATGCCAAGATTTCCATCGACGGTAATTCCCTCTATCGCCACAAGGACATCGCTGAAATGCGCGACCTCAATGAGGAGGCCGAGCTGGAGGTTGAGGCCAGCAAGTTTGATCTCAACTACATCAAGCTCGACGGCAACGTCGCCTGTCTCGTCAACGGTGCCGGCTTGGCCATGTCTACAATGGATGCCATCAAGCATTACGGCGGCGACCCGGCAAACTTCCTTGATGTCGGTGGCGGCGCAACAAAAGAACAGGTCACCGCAGCTTTCCAGATCATCCTCAAGGATCCAAACGTCAAGGCGATCCTTGTAAATATTTTTGGTGGCATCATGAACTGCAACACGATCGCTGAGGGCGTGGTCGCCGCAGCAGAGGAAACCCACCTGACGCTGCCACTAGTCGTGAGACTGGAGGGCAACAACGTTGAAGCCGGCCGGAAAACATTGTCTGAGTCCGGCATCTCACTCATTACTGCGGACAGCATGGCGGACGCCGCAAAAAAAGTCGTTTCCGAGGCCGCCGCCTAACCACTTAATTCGAATCACATGGCCATTCTTGTCAAACCAGACACCAAGGTACTTGTTCAGGGCATCACCGGCAGCTTCGGCGGACGCCACACCCAGCTCAGCCTGGAATACGGCTCACAAATAGTCGCCGGCGTCACCCCCGGTAAAGCCGGTCAAAAATTTGAAGATCAAGTGCCAATTTTCGACAGCGTGAAGGAAGCCGTTCAGGAGTCCGGGGCAACCGCATCCGCGATATTCGTCCCTCCCCCATTCGCGGCAGACGCGATACTGGAGGCGGCCGATGCCGGACTCGAACTTGTCGTCGCAATCACCGAAGGCATCCCCGTGCGCGACATGATCGAGGTCAAGGCCGCTCTCAGGGGTTCGGCTACACGCCTTGTCGGCCCAAACTGCCCGGGCATCGTCACACCGGGAACAGGCGAAAATTCTCACGGCGGCTGTCGCATCGGCATCGCTCCCGGCTACATTCATAAGGCCGGAGACATCGGTGTCATTAGTCGCAGCGGCACGCTCACCTACGAGGCCGTCTGGCAGCTCACCTGTAACGGGCTTGGCCAATCCACCTGCGTTGGCATCGGTGGCGATCCCGTCCCCGGCAGTACCCACCTCGATATCATTAAGCTGTTCAACGACGATCCTGACACCCGCGGGATCATCATGATTGGTGAGATTGGTGGCTCAGCCGAGGAAGAGGCCGCCGCTTGGATCAAGGAGAACTGCAAAAAACCGGTCGCCGGTTTTATCGCCGGAACCACCGCTCCTCCGGGACGCCGGATGGGTCACGCCGGGGCGATCATCAGCGGGGGCAAGGGAACTGCCGAGGCGAAGATCGAAGCGATGGAAGACGCAGGAATCAGCGTTGCCGAGACACCATCCCAGATGGCCGAAGCCCTGATCAAGATTCTTTGAGAAACCAAGCGCTTGGCCAAGCGCACCAAATCTTCAGGCCGATTTGGCCAACTCTTCCTCGAAGTCGACGATCTCCTTGATTTGCGTGAGGAACCAGCGATCGATTTTTGTTAACTCAAAAATCTCCTCAATGGTGAACCCGGCCCGCATGGCGTGGCGCAGGAAAAAGATGCGTTCCGCGTTTGGCACGCTCAGTTTTTGAGTGATCAACTCGCGCGGCAGGATATCGCGATCGCCGTAGACCTCCTGCCCGATCCGCCATGGTTTGCCATCGCCGCCCAGTCCCGAGCGACCGATCTCAAGTGAACGCAGCGCCTTTTGAAGTGACTCCTTAAACGTCCGTCCAATCGCCATCGCCTCCCCCACGGATTTCATCTGCGTATTCAGTGTCGGGTCGGCTGCGGGAAATTTTTCGAAGGCAAACCGCGGGATCTTCACCACGCAGTAATCGATGGTTGGCTCAAAGCTCGCCGGTGTTTCGCGGGTGATGTCGTTCTGAATCTCTTCGAGCAGATAGCCCACCGCCAACTTGGCCGCGAACTTGGCGATCGGGAACCCGGTCGCCTTCGATGCCAGGGCTGAGGAACGCGACACACGCGGGTTCATCTCAATGACGATCATCCGGCCGTTCTCCGGGTTGACTGAAAATTGGATATTCGACCCACCCGTCTCGACGCCGATTTCACGAATCACCGCAAACGAGGCATCGCGCATGATCTGGTACTCCTTGTCGGTCAGCGTCTGAGTCGGAGCCACGGTGATCGAGTCGCCCGTGTGCACACCCATCGGGTCAAAGTTTTCGATCGAGCAAATGATCACGCAGTTGTCGGCGCGATCCCGCATGACCTCCATCTCATATTCTTTCCAGCCGAGAAGCGACTCCTCCACCAGCACCTCTGTAACCGGCGAGAGGTCGAGGCCTCGCTTGATCATCTCCTCGTACTCATCGCGGTTGTAGGCGATGCCACCACCGGTACCCCCAAGCGTGTACGCCGGACGGATGATCAACGGAAACGAACCAATCTGCTCGGCGATCTCCAGTGCCTCATCCAGTGTATGAGCCACGCCACTGGACGGCACATCAAGGCCGATCCGCAACATGGCATCCTTGAACGCCTGTCGATCCTCACCTCGCTCGATCGCATCCGCGTTGGCTCCGATCATTTCAATACCCAACTCGTCCAGCTTGCCGGCTCGATGGAGCGACATTGCGGTATTGAGTGCCGTCTGCCCACCGAGCGTCGGCAGCAATACCAACTTGCCCTCGGTGCCGCTTTTCTCGATCTCCTTCTTTTCGATCTCAATGATTTTCTCGACCGTCTCTGGCGTGATCGGCTCGATGTACGTCCGATCTGCAAACTCCGGGTCGGTCATGATCGTCGCCGGGTTGGAGTTAACGAGTACCACGCGGTAGCCCTCCTCCCTTAACGCCTTGCACGCCTGTGTGCCGGAGTAGTCGAATTCGCAGGCCTGGCCGATGATGATCGGGCCGGCACCAATGATTAAAACGGTGTTGATGTCAGTGCGCTTTGGCATCCAAGTGGCGGGAATGTAAACCAAGCCACTCCTGGCGTCGAATCTTACCGAAAATTGGCTCAGGCGCTTTTTTTGACCGCTTGGCCGAGGAGAAAACCCAGCCATGTGCCGAGCAGACACCCCGCCACCGACAACACCACGTTCCCTCCGGCTTTCAACCACGCCTGCTGCTGCATCAAGACGAGCGTCTGCAGGCTGAACGCGGAAAACGTAGTGAAGCCCCCACAAAATCCAACCATCAGAAACAGCGCAGCCGGCCGTCTTTGATCGCCCTCGAACATTCCCGCACAAACGCCGATGAGCAACGAACCAAGGATGTTGGCCAACAATGTCGCAATCGGAAACGCTTCGTACCGTGTCAGCGCCAGCCCGACCCCGTAACGCCCCACGCTCCCAAGCGCACCACCCAATGCAATCATCAACCAACTCATCGGCGGTAACTATAGCAACTGCTCACGCAGAAGCATCTCCCGAATTTCCGCTTCAGTTGAATCCAGCTTGGCGGCCGCACCAAATAGATCGTCTAAATCCACCGGGTACCAGTTGCGCTTGGCTTGATCCGCAAGGCCGGCGACATTGATCGGCTCAATCGTCGCGGCGATTTTCGCCAGCACCTCATTCCGTCTGGCCCCGTTCACGACCGCTTCGCAGATTTCCCGTGTTGCCTGGCCAAACGCCGTACGATCACAAAGTAAAAATGATCCCGCCAACTCCGGCTTTGCCAAGCGATGCGCCGTTTCCGAAAAACTGACCGCAGCAAAATAAAGCTGGGTCAACGCAGTGAACAACTCAAAGTCATCCATGCTCGCATAGAGCGCACCCACCAAGCGGGAAACCTGATCCAACTCGGCAAGTGTCTTGCATCGATACGCTGACAACTCAGTCTCGCTTGGCCAAGCGCTCAGCAACTTGGCCAAGCGCTGGATGCCAAGCAGCGTCAGCGGGAAACCGGTCGATAGCAACGGATCCACAAACCCCACCGCCGAAGGCAGCAGTGCCCAACGCCTCCCTACGACGTCGCCAGTGCTGTAGGACAGCGTACGGGCAAAGACAAAATCGTTTACGGGTGTTGAACCGGAAAACTGCTTCGCCAATGACGGCAGCTGATCCAGCAAGCAATCCCAGCCAGCGCGCCCCTCGCCCAACCGCAATGACTTCGCTCGTGTTTCGTTCGCTGCGATTCCGGCGCTCGTGATGCCATTGTTGAATTTCAACACCCACACCCAGCCGCCATTAAACACATGATGCACTGCCGCATTCTCCACCGGGTAAGGCACACCTTCCGCGCTTGGCCAAACGCCGACATTTCGGAAATGAGCAAACAACCCACTCGTCGAAGGCATTGATGGCAGCTTCCGCTTGGCCAAGCCGAGCAACCGAAAAAGACACCCACGAGGCCCGGTGGCATCCACAACAAAGCCAACCCGAAACTCGATGGGTTCACCTTCTCGTTCCCCGCGCAGCGTAACCGCGTCCGTAGTTTCGCAAAACGCGGTCAGCTCAGTTCGATCAAAATACTCAACACCCAGTCGCTGGGCTTCTCCAACCAAATGCTGATCAAAATCAGCTCGAAACCAGTGCGTATCAGCCACCTCATCCCGCGGACTGGCCGCAACGAGTAGTTGGCGCTGCCGTTTCTCGTCGTCGGAAAAATCCCGGCCAAGATTATGATGAAAAAAGGAAAACCCCCGCTTCAAACCGCAACCGATCGCCGGAAATTCACGCTGCCATTCCCCCCAGCGCCGGAACGGGAGCAACTGTGGAAGATCGAACTGTTCAGCCAGTTGTTGAAGAAAAAGATTCGTCAGTGGCGTGGAGGATTCCCCAATCGCGAACCTCGGGTGCGTACCCCTATCGATGAGCACAACTGTTCGCCCCATCTGTCGGGCAACCATCGCCATGAGCGCCCCGCCGAAACCGCTGCCCACGACTGCAATTTCCGCTCGGTGCTCCATGCTATTCACCGCGGGCGAGCCTGCCCGATTAGAGGTCCAGTGGGCCAATCATTTTATCGCCCAACATCTCGTAAATACCCACGAGGTAATCGTTCTCCATCACTTCGCCCACCTTCAACTGGCCCATGAGAGTCACGGCCTGATCCATGATCGGCTCCACGCCCTCGCCCTCCATTTTGATGCTGATCCACTCGTTGATTTTTGGCACGGTGCCAAAGCAGCACATCGACTGATCGCGCATAATCAAAAGTTCGGTTACCTTGCCTTGTTCGACTTTGAGCGGAAGCATGAAACCCTGTATGGCTACAGGCTTTTCATTAAAATTTTTTATACCTTCAGGAATCTGAGCATTGAGTTTTGCCAACTCTACCTTATTCGTCACCGGGTCTAGCGGGACCTCATATGCAAAAGATGCCAGTTTATCAAATGTTACTGTTTTGTAACCATCGATCTCATCCGGTAATGGGGGAAGTTCAACAACAGTTTGTGCTAGTTCAATGACGTTAGTATCTACTGCTGGCACTTCTTCCAATGCAATCAAGTCATTCGTTTCTATAAGTGGAGGTAACTTTTCTAGCAAAGGAGGTACAGACACAGACGGCTCATTGGATTCCGAACCGGTCACTTCGATGACTTGTTCCGATTCAGGATTCGCCAGTTCGGTGATGGCATCGCTTTGGCTGTCGAGATCATCCC
>CEWJ01096623.1_pt1 | contig 17239 bp, 11 predicted proteins | sample 350291 | NCBI WGS metagenome assembly CEWJ01 (sample SAMEA2622923, study PRJEB7988) | marine metagenome | isolation source: saline water (ENVO:00002010), including | reverse complement strand
AAATAGATTCTATTCTAAGATTCCTATTCTCGACTTCATTTATTAATTCTTCGCAATTAGTACCCGTATCAAACACAGCAGCTGAGCTACTAGAAGGATCCCAAACTAAAAAAGAATTAACGTACATATCATTCCATGGAGTGTTATAAATAGAAACTCCCTCCAGAATTACCGCTTCAGGTCTCCATGATTTTTTTCCTGCTCTGATCAGTGAAGCTGTATCAAGATCTAAATGGGGAGCAATTGATGAGATTACGGATTCATTGCATTCTCCCTCTAATAATTCCTTAATCGAGTCCTTGGAAACGTTAGATAAATTTGACAATTTATCCAAGGACAAACCTTTTCCTCTCATAGCTTTTCCAACAATGTCCTCTAAATAATCTTCGATACTAATCATCAAAATATAAGATTAAATTTATGTGTATATATTCATTGTGTTTTCACGAAGAAAACCAATTAGATTCTGACCAGACTCTTTGGCAAAATCGACGGCGAGAGAACTTGGTGCAGATATTCCAGCTATAGTTGGTATTCCGGCAGCTAAAGATTTTTGCATTAGTTCGAAAGAAATTCTTCCACTCAACAAAAGAATGTGATTTTGAAGTGGTAACATATTATTAAGAAGAGCATATCCTATCACTTTATCCAAAGCGTTATGACGTCCTACATCTTCTCTGATTATCACGATTTCACCGTTCTCATCAAAAAGTGCGCTCGCATGTAAGCCGCCTGTTTTCTTGAATGTCTCTTGAGCTAATAATAATTTCTCGGGTAACTTTAATATTTTTTCAGGACTTATTTTTGTTGTTTTTTTGATTTTTTCGAACTCAGTCATGACGGATTCCAATGTGGCTTTTCCACATACTCCACAGCTAGATGATGTAAAAACATGCCTCGTTAGATTTTCAAAATTAAAATTAGAATTATCTGTTAAAATCACATCAACATAATTGCCTATTTCTCTATCAGCTTTTGACTGGTTGATACATTCTGAGATTTCGAAAATCTCTTTGGAGTTTTTGATAGCTCCTTCACTTAATAGAAAACCGGCTGTTAACTCCTGATCATGACCTGGAGTTCTCATCACGATTGCAATACTTCTATTTTCAATTCTTATTTCTAGAGGTTCCTCAACGGCCACGAAATCCTCGATGCTATTAGATTCTCCATCGCGGTATTTATTGATTTTGATTGCTCTGGAATGATTTTCCATTCTTATTTCAAATATTAGAGTAATTAAGATTTTCGAAGAATGAAATTTCTGAATCTTTGATGGGTCTTTCTTTAAGAAAACCTTCATCTATTGCCTGAGCAGTAAATGTTTGCATCTTTAATATTCCTAATTTTAAGTTTTTTTCTGCTAATTTGATAAGGCTTTTGGGGTACACTGCCGCTAGGGGCTCCGTCATTCCATTTTTATGAACAGGTATTGTTCCGCAACCTGAATAGATTAATTCACCGAGAAAGTTGATAGGCATCTTAGGTAGGTCAACCGCCAACAAAAGCATCCTTTCAGCTTTGGTTGCATTCAAAGTGTCAACTAATCCCCTAAGGGGGCCTTCATTGGACTGGGAGTCTACAACTATTTTGAGATCTGTTTTAAATTCTTGTTTTTCATTTGCTGAGATAATTATCTCGGACGGCATTAGCTGACTTACTTTGTGGGTTTGCAGTTCCCACATTGGAACGGATTCAATTAAGTGGAATGCTTTGTCCTTACCAAATCGTTTGGAGGTTCCTCCTGCTAGGATAGTGGCCGAAAAAGTTCCATTCATAAATTAGCCTTCTGGACTCTTTTTGAGTCTGCCGTTGGTCAATATTTTTGCCCTTAATCCACCTTTGCCCTTCATTGCTTCTTCTGCCCCCTCAGCTATTGCACTATTCATCCAGTAACAAGGAGCAGCTTCTTGGGTGCCAAGAAAATTGATACCTTGTAATTTAAATTCATTATCAATTAATGAATTTAAATCAATTCCACTTATTATGACATTTCTTCTAAACGCTGAGGGTGAAAGATCTTCCATCGCGAACATTTCGGATATGTCATTATAAACTTCTAGCGAGAAAAAGGTTATCTGTCCTTTGTAATCTTCTTTGTAGTTGTGAAATCGATCACCTACAATCCCTTTTCCAGCCTCACAAATCACTTCATCAACTTCAACCATTGGATTTGTTCCTGGAACTTTTTCATGGTGGCCATAAAAGTTATGGTCCTCAGATATAAAAATATTATGAATTATGGTATTATCCAATTCTATCATCGTCTTAAAATTTTTCTCCGCCTATATATTTATTTTCTTCATTGGCTTGGTTAATATTAATCTGAATACTATTTTCAAGATCCTCGGTGAGCTTTGATATCGCATCTCTATCGATTTTGCCTTTCGAATTTATTCTTGTTCGCAAATCAATTGGTTTTCCAATTTTGGCAAAAACGTTTCTTTTGCCGATTGGTTTTTCTAAGGTTGAATGTATGTCCTCCGAAAGTCTAATTACTGTTTCTGTAATACGGTCTGTGTTGGGGTTTTGTTTTGCATATCCTCCCGAATAGCCAAGTATTCTTAGAGCTAACATTGCTTGATCAGCAATATTTTCAGGCATGTTACTTTCATCTGAATCTTTAGGCTCAATTTTGATTGAGTGTATTTTTGATCTAATTTTTCGAATTCTAGATATTAAGGACTCTTCCTCTTTGAGATTCATATCGAGTGCAGTTTCTAATTTTTCAATTATTTGTTCTGCGGAATCATTAATAATTTTTTCTACTTCAAAACCTTCTTTAGGAACATTGTATCCATGATCTTTTAAATGTTCTGAAAGTGTCAGTATGCTCACTCTGGTGATTTCATCGATTATGGGTTCCTCTTTGGATAGATTACTGCCAAATTTTTTGGCAATTGATTTCAATTTATCAGTGACCTTTTCACGTACATCTTCAATATGAGTGTATTTTAGCGAAATAGGAATTGCATAAATAGGATGGTCATTACCTAATTTCATTTGTGCTCTGAGTGCGATAAATGCCGCGCCTTCTGCAAAGGGCATAACTCTATCATTACAAAGATAAACATTTCCCTCTGGAAAAATGACCAAAGGGTATTGCCCTTGATCAAGGATTTCTCCTGCACACTTCATGGCCTTTCTGTCACTCGCCTCTCTATCAACACTGAATGCACCTACTCTCTGCATTACCCAAGAAGTAATTTTGCTTCTCGCAAATACATCATAAGCGGCCATGAATGCAGGTCTAATATTCATCCTTCTGCAAATCTCATTGACCACCTGTGGATCACTATGGGTTGGATGATTGCATACAATGACATATCTTGCTTTGTTGTCTGACCTTGTTTCCAAATAGCTATCTAATCCGGAAAGCTGGATATTTTTTATTAGATGATTTTTACTAGGCAGTCCAATGAAACGATTGACGAACCTTCCAAGCCCAATAATGAAATGATTGGGTTTTGGTGCAACAAATTGATACGGTAAATCACTGAATTCTAGCATAGTAATAATTTAACAACCTAATTATCGATTACAATTTTAGTTTTTGATGCAACTCTTGAAGGAAAGCGATAATTTTGTTGTAACTTTTAAGAGTTTTTAATTTATCTACTTTCATGGAAACTGATTTTCTCCAATCAGCAATTTTCAGAAAATCATCCACTAATTTAGAGTTTCTGATCAATAAATTCAGTTCTCCGGCATTGTTCATTGAAAAAATTGATAAATTGGCTGAACCGCTCATTACAATTTTCCTATCAAAAACAAGCATTTTGGAGTGGATCATTTTTTTTGAGAGGTAAATTTTTGCTGAACTTTCATTCATAATTTTTTCAGCTCTTCGGTAGTTGTTATCATTTCCTATGTTAGCTTGTTCGGAGATAAGAATGCTCACATCTACTTTTCTGTTAGCCGCTTTAATAATTGCATTGTCAATGTCGTGGTCTCCAATGTAAGCAGCTTCAATGTAGATATCATTTTTTGCCTGATTAATTAATTCAATGATAAGAGGTTTTATTTCGAACCTGTTTTCATCCTTCATTGGTTGATTGAAAATAAATTCAATATCTTGATCTTTTACATATTCCACATCTCCTTTAAGCCTAGATTTAAATCGATTAGACAGTTCTTTACTTTCAATGTGTACCATGTAATCAAAATATTTTCTGTGTCGGTCCTCAATGTTAATGCTTCCTGTGATTAAGTGCTTGTTATCGAAAAGATAATATTTTTGATGCGTCTTTACTTTTTTGATCCATTCGATACTTACATTTTTTTTCTCTAATAATTTACTTCCAGCCCCTGAAATATGATCATCTTTAACGAATGTGTTCGGAAAAGTAGGGCGAATTGTTTTCCACCAAAGTTTTGTCAATTTTGAAGGTTTGGAGGGGAGATAAGATTTTTGGTTCATTTCTATCCACTCATACATCATGGCCGACCACTCTTTCTTGATCTGAATTTTTATACCGCGGTCTGCAGCATCGCATAATGCATCACCTATAGCGTTCCCAATATTATCGGAGCGCCAAACGTACATGTGAATTATGATGCTGGATTTAGCTGAATTAATAAGCTCTATAACTTTACTGAATGTTTTTTCAGCTCCATCAGGTTCATTGACCTCATGCAAAAGTGTGGTTTTCATGATTAAAGCTTCAATAGTGTTCTTTTAATATTCTGCCCACTTCAGAAATTGCTTTGGAATTTTTTTGTAAATCATGCCAACCAGAAACAGTTAACTCTGAATCTGTATTTTCAAGATGTGAGCTTTCGTAGCTCACTACAAAGTCATTTGTAGATTCTAATTTTTTCCACCAACTTAATTTTCCTATTCCTATAATGCTATGGGTGTGAATATTTTGGTCCATCGAAGTTGATTGCATGGATTTAATAAAGTCAGAATTCAGACTTAAGTTACCGATACTTTTCATACGAGAAATTAATCTTTGATCATTTAAGGGAATGTTAGGATTTAAGTTTAGTGTGCTTATAAAAGAATTCTGAATTTCCAATGGTACTTGAATTATGGTATTGAAGAATTTGCCGATTCCCGAAGAGGCTAATTCTGATCCTCTGTGAGGTGTTGCTATAAATATAGTTCGGCCAATAAATTTTTGCGCCTCAAATTCAAACATCTTATTAGCTAGGTTTCTAAATTTTGATGACTTTCTGTTTTTGAGTGATTGATGAGGTAGCCAAGAACTAAAGCTGTTGTTGCTATTTGAGCTTAATAATCTGGCAATAATTCCACCCATACTATGACCAACTAAAACCATTTTATTTAAATTTGGATTTGTTCCCATTGGGTCATACAAATCTTTCATAAGATTCAGTTGTTCTCTTAATCGCATGGCTGAATATAAAACTGGAATGCCGGTTGGATAGGTGAATGTCCAAAACTGATATCGATAACGAATTTCTGGGTCCGATTGTAATTGATTGATAAGCTTCACCCATGAGCTTTGGTTGTCTTTAAATCCGTGAATGAGCACGACGGGAATTTTGTCAGGATCGAAAGGAGTGATTCTATGTAATCCAATATCATTCATGTATCGATTCGTATTAAAAACCGCCGTTATTTTGGGAATCAATTTTGATCTTCTGGTTAAATAATTAATATGAGCTGTATGATCCCTTGAGATGTTCAATGATGAATTCTTTAGGTCAAAAAGGTCGTAAAGGTTCAATATTATATCATTATCCTCTTTTTTAATCTGTGCAGTCACAGGCATGACTTCACCTGCGCTCATCAAGAATGGATCTCCCTTGCTTTTTTTTACGAAAATTAATGACGTTCCTTCACCCTTAGTTTCAATCCATTTGTTTTTCCAATTATTACGAATAATAGAATTTGATCTTATAACCTTATCAAATTCAGATGGATTGATTTCTTCTCTGCCAATCCATCTAAAATTGGTTTTTAAATTTTGTTTGTTCTTAATACCAACCGCGGATGCAGCAATTCTAGATACTTTTCTGTCTTTTATTAAGTTCTCATTTTTTATTTGGACTGCTTTAACAAGAGCCGATTCCAAGGATTTTACTGATCTGTAAGGTTTAGCGGATCGATCCGGTAGAGAGCATGATACCAATAAGTGAAAAAATAAAATATAAACAATAATACAATTACTGATTACTTTTAGTGGATATCTTTTCATTTGGTTTTTTTATTTTATCACAGTTAATCAATGAATTCACTTGCTTTGAGGTATTGTTATTATGCATGATATTATCATGTCTTTATTTCGATTGTTTTCTGTCACAATAACGCTTGTTTTTAACCTGAGTTCTATATTTGCTGGCGAGATATCCTTTAGCGAAGATCTAACAGATGATGAAAGTTCCGGGATTAGTTCTTTTAAAGTATACACACACACAATAAGTGGAGGTGCGGCGGCTACAATCAATGGAGTTGAATTTGATCTGCTTGACGGTAACCAAACTCCCTCTGAATTTGATTGGGAAGTATCATCAGTAAAAAACCAGCTCCAGAATAACAATGGGGGCTGGGATCCTTTTGGAGGAGGTGTAGAAGGACCAGGTCTACAATCACTTCTAGGATCATTCACCTTCAATAATGATGCAAATCCAGGATCAAACCAAACCTTTACTCTAACAGGTCTCACCCCCGGTCAGGAATACGAGGCAAGGATTTATTGTAGAAAGTGGTCGGATGGCTCAGAAAGAACGCAGGAGGTTACTTTTACTGCTGGCGATCAAAGTAGTGACTCTATCCTTTTTGCTGAGGACAGACCAGAAGAGGATCCGATTGGTGTTTCCTTCAGAGAAAGTGCCTATTATATTTCATACACTTACACTGCAGATGCTGCTGCCTCGCTTTCCATAAGGTTTGATGTTACAGGCGCTCCAAACACTGGTAGCTTCCATATGTATGGTTTGAGTAATGAAGTGCTTGGTGATCCTTTTTTTATGGTTTCTTCAGAAACTGATGAATTCGTTTATGAAGTTGAGGAAAACGGTGTCATTTCCAAGCTCATTGGAAGTTATGATGGTGAAGCTGAAGAAACTGAATTTACTCTAGTTGAGGGAGACGGTGACGATGATAACAGTTTGTTTAGAATTGTGGATGACGAGTTGAGAGCGGGAAGATTTGACTTTGGTTCTGCTGAAGATGGTACCCTCTACTATGTACGTATTAAAGGAAGAGGTCTAGAATCTGAGGAGGAGGGAGAAACTTCACTTGTTTTCACTTTAATTGGAGAGCAAGAACCAACTCCATTTACTTTTGTAGGACCTTTAACAGATGATGATAGTAGCGGTATAAGTCCTGAAAACGATTATACTCATGCCATTAGTGGAGGTGCAGCGGAAAATGTCAATGGTGTGGAGTTTGAAGCCCTAAACGTTAATGTTACTCCGGATAACTTTTCTTGGGATGTTTCATCCATCAAAAATCAGATTGATAACAATAATGGTGCATGGGATGTAGGGGCAAGTGGAGTAACTGGTCAAGGATTATTAGATTTGCTAGGTTCTTTTACTTTTAATACTGATGGTGCAGTTGGGTCCAACCAAACATTTACACTCAGCGGTTTGGAGTCTGGAGGAGTTTATGAGATCAGGCTCTACATGAGAAAATGGGCAAACGATACCCAGAGACAACAGCTCGTTGAATTTACCTCCGGTGAAACAACTGATTCGATCACCTTTAGCGAAGATCATCCTGAATTAGAGCCTATTGAAATGCAATTCAGAGATGAAGCGTTTTATATGGCCTATGCATACACTGCTGGTGCTAATGGAGAGTTAAGCATAACATTTAATGTTGTCGATGATGGGATCCAAGGGGCCCCTGGTAGTTTTCACATGTATGGTTTAACTAATCAAATCCTTCAGCCGTCGGACGATGATGATAATGATGGGTTACCGGACGTCTGGGAGGAAAAATATGGAGTCGATGATCCGGAAGGAGATGAAGATAATGATGGGTTAAGTAATGCAGATGAGTATGAGTATAAGACTAGGCCCGATAAGGCTGATACTGATGAAGACGGTCTAAATGATGCTAAAGAAATTAATATAACAGAAACTAATCCACTAAAAGCTGATACCGATAAGGATGGCCTTAATGATGGTGTTGAAACAAATACCGGTGTTTTTGTTAGTGTTAATGATACCGGAAGCGACCCAAATAATGCAGATACTGACGGTGATAATTTTTCAGATGGTTATGAAATTAATTCAAATAGTAATCCAAACGATGCCGAAGACATACCTCAGTTGCCGAGTGGTTTTTCAATCGCATTGTTAACCGATGATGAAAGTAGTGGGATAAGTCCTGAAAACGAGTATACCCATACAATAAGTGGGGGAGGAGTTGAAACTGTTAATGGAGTTGACTTTGAGTTGTTAAATGCAAATTCAACACCAGAAAATTTTAATTGGGAAGTTTCCTCAGTAAAGAATCAGCTTGATAACAATAATGGAGGATGGGATTTAGGTGCCAGTGGCGTTACGGGTCAGGGCTTATTGGATTTACTAGGTTCCTTTACTTTTAACAATGATGGAAATGCTGGTTCTAATCAGACTTTCACTCTGACAGGATTAACACCAGGTGAAACTTATGAGAATAGACTTTATATGAGAAAATGGTCTAACGATACTGCTAGAACGCAAGAGATTACTTTCACAGCTGGAGATCAAGAATCCAATTCTATTATTTTCAGTGAAGACCATCCTGAATTGCCACCGTTCAGTTTTTCAAGTCGAGAAGTTGGTTGGTACTTGGGTTATACATATACAGCTGATGATTCAGGAACGCTCACCATTCGTTGTGATGTATTAGCGACTCCAGAAGGAGTACAAGGTGCTCCTGGTAGTTATCACATGCATGGAATGACTAACCAAGTGAGTTCTGCACCCGTTGAACTTCAAATTACAGAGATTATTTATGATTCTGAATTGCCTCAAATAGAGATCACATTTAATTCTCGACCAGGTGCTATCTATGCTGTTGATTTTTCAACTAATCTCAAAGATGTTGATTCTGATGGAGGTTGGGCCGAATTGGATGATGGAGTGTTTTCTGAGGGTAAACAAACCACATTTGTTGATGACTTTGTCGTTGGAAGCGAGCGAACAGTGTTTTACCGAGTTAGAGTAGTCGAATAAAATTACTCATCTATAGAGGCTTTTTCTTTGTAAGACTTAAGTCTTTTCTCATAGTCTTTTAATAGAGCCTCATTACCGCTTGAATTAATAATACCAATTGCTCTCCCTAATATTTTTACGGCTTCATTGTATCGACCTTTTGCCGCTAAGGCTGCTGCTAGGGTGTCCAATGTGTCAGGATTTTTATTGCCTGTCAGATTAACTATCTTATTTGCTATGGCTAGTGCTTCATCGGCGTTCCTGATATTTTTATTTGGGGTGGTTGCAAGTAACCACGCTAAATTATTCGATGCCTTGATGTTGTTAGGATCGATTTTTAATCCTTTTCTATAGTAATTTACTGATTCTAAAGTATTACCACCTTTCACGTATTGAGCGGCAAGTTCAAAAATTGCAGGTGTAAATGAGGGGCTTTCCTTGTGGATAACTGAAAGTTTATTAACAGCTTTTTTATTTTCTCCTAACTGCAAGTATGTTTTTGCAAGGAGAAACTGATCGTTGGTTGAAATGGAATGGTAATTCAAAGCAGTTTCCATTCGAGATGCTGCGTCTTTCCATTGCCTTTTCCTGATGTATAGTTTGGCGAGTCTAAGTTGAGCTACTGTGTAATCTGGAACGAGTTCAGTTGCCCATATGTAATGATCCTCGGCACCTTTAAGGTTCCCTTTAGTTTCTTCACTGACTGCTCTTCTAAATTGTAGTGATGCGGCCTGAAGGTCTCCTGTCTTTACTGCAACTGGATGGTTTATTGTTATTCCATCGAGTGCTGCACTTTTTATTGAACGATCTTTACGATTTAATCTTGAATATCCAATATCATTTAATATGACATCAATGCTGTGATTTCCTTTATAGATCACCGAAACTCTTCCTTTAGAATCCATTAAAAAAGCTGTAGGGATTGGCATTGGCTTATTCAATCCTACATGGATATCATGATTCTCTTGTAATGAATTTAATATCTGCTCGTTTGCTGTTGCGTTGGCGAAAGGAAAATTCATTTTCTGTAGTAACTTCTGGCCATCTTTTGAGTTGTCTGTATTTTGGCTTATTTCATCGACATTAAGAGCTATTATTTGAAGGCCAGCTTTGCGAATATCACTACTTCTTACCGTTAATTCCTCAATTTTTTGAATACACGCACCGCACCAACTTGCCCAAATAAAAACTAATGTTGGTTTTCCGTTGCCTGTTTCTAAGATTTTACCATTCTGCCCATCAATCTTGAATTCGGTTCCACTTAGTTGTGGTACAACGGGAATTCGAGCCGCTCTGCTTGAAGAAGGTATTTCGTGTTTTGATCCTTCTGTGCCATCCAAGGGCTGTCGTTTTTTTAGAGACTCAGTTTTTCCTTTGCCTTGTTCTAATAGATATCTATTTCCTGTGGATAATCCCACGAAGGTTTCAACTGTTTGATTTTTGTCAGGCCACTTTACTATTACGTTGAATTTATCTTGTCTATTCTTTAATCCAAAATGAAGGAATTCTGAAGATTGCGTTAAAAACCCTTCACCGGCCCGAGAAGTTTTAATTAATTTTTTACCGCCTATATCAATTTCTACTCTTGCTCCTATAGCATCTAAATTAGAATTTACTCCATTGCCCTTAAGCTTAATCATCACCGATTCCCTAGAGTCTTTAAGTTTATTTTTTAGAAAACGTATTCTGGGTGCATTCCTATTTGATATAAATAGATCTAAGTCACCATCGTGATCCCAATCGACGGTAGCGACTGAGCGACCATCATCCGAAAAATCTAAACCACTGGAAAAAGAAACATCAGTAAATAGACCGTTGTTTCCAGTATTGAGATACACACAATTTTTTTCTTTTCCACTGAATGATCTTCCTTGTTCAATCATCCTAGATAATTGTGCATGAGGAACAGGATTAGCTGTTTTTGTATCGTCTTTGCTATCGAACGTTTCAGGCACGACCTGCCTCCAGAAGAAACTTCACAAGTCGCCAGTATCATCTTCATCAGAGCTAAGATATCCATTAGCTATAACAATATCTTCCCATCCGTCGTTATTGAAATCTACAAATTGAGAACCCCACGCCCAACGCCCCATCGTTACTTCGGCTTTTTGACTGTAGTCCTTGAAGCCTTCCTGAACATTTTTAAATAGTGTGTTTCCTCTAGCGAATCTTTTAAATCGGCTTCTTGTTTCAGAATTTGTTGTAGGCTTAAATTGAGATTGTGTGGTGATTCTATTACCTGCTGATGAAAACATATTTGAAACATAAAGATCCATTCGACCATCAAGATCATAATCTCCCCAGCTTACAGACATTCCAGATGCGCTATCTTCTACATCTAAATTAGAAGCGATATCTTTAAACTTCCCAAATTCATTCTGATAAAGATTATTTTTTCCATAATCATTTGCAACATATAGGTCTGGGTCTCCGTCATTATCAAAATCTTCCCAACTTGCAGCGAAAGACCATTTATTGTTATTGGAATTTAAACCGACTTCTTCAGTAACATCTTCAAATGATATTTCTCCACCTTTAGTTGTCACATTTTTTAACATGAAGTTATTTGGTCCGTTATTGTCATCATGATAAATAAAACGACGAGAGGCTCCTCCCATGACTAGGTTTGCAGTTGAGTCTGAACTTTTGTTGGGTGCATAGCAGCAAACGTAAATATCTAATTTTCCATCAAGATCAAAATCAGCCGACGCTAATGAAGTATTAGATTCATTAGTAGGGATAATATCAATGACTTGAAAGCCATTGTTTAAGCCACGATTTTTGGCAATTAATACATATCCATGCATGGCGACTACAAGATCACGATATCCATCATTGTCTAAATCGATGATCAATGAGCTTCTTGAATCCTCTAGCCAGTTTACACCGAATTTTGCCGAATAATCTTTCAGTTTGCCATCATTCATTTGAATAAAGAGCTTATTCGGTATGCCTGGTTCTTGGCATAGGTATAGATCTTCTAATCCGTCGTTATTTACATCAGCTATAGTAATTCCGGGTGTCCCAAAGCGGTTCAGCATTGCATAGGCTGGGAGTCGTTCCAACCAGTAGTTAACACCTTTAGTTAACTGATTTTCATAAGACTTGTTAGAGGAAAATAGCGATTCGGTACAATCTACAAATACCTTTTCTAGACCATCTTTCTTTGTTATTTCTAGTTTTTGGACTTCAATTTTTGTAACATTTGAACCTTGTTTTTTGTTTTTCCAATTGATCAGCCATTCCGATCTTTCATCAATTATATGACTTTTCGATTTAAGAGAAATTGAGGTTAATACTCGAGTAGCAAAGCTTTTATCGTCGCCAGATACTGAGATGATTTTAAACTTTGTTTTAACTTCTTGTGCCTGAGACGTGTAATTATTTTTGAGGTAGTCTAAAAATTCACCCCTTACTAAATTTACTCTCCGAGTTTTTTCTGAATGTTTCCAAGTCTGAAAGTTTTCAGATTCCAAACATTTTTCTAACGTTTTTTCCTCGAATCCGATAAATAAAAAATCTGGAGATAAAATTGTTACTTTTTCATTTTTTGTTTTTCCAACAATAAACTTTTCAATTTCTTTTAGTTTTAATTGAGCGTCATCCGCTAATTTTTCAGTTGACCAACCATCTTTAACGGGATCATCCAAGGTCGACCAAAGTTCATTATTTTTGTTAAAGGCTTCTGATGATCTTTTAGTTTTTTGTCCTTCAATTTGTTGATTTTTATTTATTTCATCACCCTTTTCTTCTTTGGCGCAACTAGCTGAAAAAAATGTAAGAGTTCCTAAAAATATTAGATAGTTAAGATAATGGATTACCCTCACGTTCTTTACTTTAGGATTTTTTTCTTTCGACACTTCGTTTCTCCTCAGGTCTACTTTAAGATCAATCGTGTTTCGAACCAGAACTTTTTATTAGTCAATTTTGATCGGAATAATGAACCAATATTCTGTAGAAAAGATTTGAGGTTAGTTGATCTTGTTCATTGTTTTTTACTGTAATCTTAGCAAACTCCTCATCTTCCTTATAATCTATAACATTTTCTGATTCTTTTCCATCCTCGCTGATCCAGATGTCTTTCCACGTATTTAGGTTGTGGCTGCATTGAACTGTGTAATGAAGATCGCTTGAGAATCTTCTATGATAAAACGATATTGATGATGGATTACTATCTGACGATTCAATTATTTCTGGTGATCGAGGGAGTCCCTTTTTAATCCCAAATGCATAAGAATAAATAGCAGGCCGACCTTCTGCTGTGATTTGATTTTTAGAAGCCCATTCTTTAAAAGAGATTAAAACCGAGACTTTAAACTGGGTATCTATATGATTGCCATCAATATCAATTGATCTAATAATTACACTTGTAGATCCAAGTCTTAATGGTTCTATAATTATTTTTTCTTTGCCGTTCTCATTAGACTTTTTAATTGATGCTATTCTAGCATCTGAAACAGAAATAATATTATGGTTAAGGGAATTAATAGAAACAATATTTTCGACAGAAACAATATTTTCTTTTGTTAATAAATTTGGCGCTAATCCGTCCGTCGTTGGAAAATCATTTAAAATATTATTCCGATCATTGATTTGAACATTGTGTGAGCCAGTAGGGATATTTTGGATTATGTCGATTACGGATAAAGATCCAAGTGATGCTCTTCCAAAAACAGTATAACTTTCACCCACGTCTAGGCCTGGGCTATCCTTGGAATTGATATACCAACCACTTGTTGCACTGTCTGGATTAGAAGTTCTAGCATATGCTAGAGTGCCTTTTTCATTTGCTATTCCTGGTTCGTTAATAATGGGGCTAACAGTTAAATTTGAGGTCAATTGGTTTTCAGATAAGGAAAATGATCCAGATTGTATAATACTCATGCCTTCGTTAGTAACAGATCGATGGAAAATATTGTTTTTGTAAGTTTCATTCCTGACATAATTCAAAAAATTTTGAACTGGTAAGGGAGTGGCTTTATCAAATAAAGAAAAAACCATCACCCCTTTATTAGTTGTAATTTTTATAGCTTCTTTGGTGTCAGGGTCAGAAAAATGATTATTTAGATCCAGAAGAATACTTTCCTGAGTTATTGAAACTTTTTGATCGGGTATTGTTTTGATTAATATAGGTGGAGACAATTGAGGAGGTATTCTCAATGCGAGTTTTGCAATAGATGCAATAGATCCAGGTAGATCATATTCGGCTTTCAAAATAACGTCAAAAAAACCATCTTCCTCCGGTGTCCCTGTTATTGTTCCTGTTAAAGGATCTATAAATAGGCCCTTTGGTAATGGCGATGCTGAATAAGTAATATTTTCTGATTCTGATAAATTATTGGCTTTTAATTCGAACTCAAATGGTTGGCCGTATTTGATGCTCGCGAATGCTGGGTTTAAGAAAGCATCTGGCATTGTTGCTATAGATGTTGGAGAAGAAGTGATTCCGTCGCCATTAATTGAGAGGATTCTAAATTCATATTTTTGACCAGGTGATCCGCCAGATAAATTAGAACTTCTTGAAGTAGGGCTTAATGTAGAAAGAGTAATCCATTCCGATTCTGGTCCGGTACGATATTCAAGAGCATAGCTTTCTTCATCAATGCTATCATCAATCCACTCAATGGTTAATTGCCCAAACCATGGAGCTCTAGCTTCAATTGATTGAGGTGGTATGGGAATTGCAGATAAACTAAACTCAATTAATAGCCAATAAGTACTTAAAAAAAAACTATAATTAAGTAATTGGTGTAATGACTTTAAATTTGAACTTAACATTTGAATCCATTAAGCCAAATCCCGATATTCTAAAGCTTCGAACGATTTTATCGCATAGCCTTAAAACGTTCTGAGATAAGTTTTTTAACTTCTGCTCCTTTGGTTTTTTCTTGGCCAGACTTGATTAGATTTTGTTCTAGATCGTTTTTTGACGGTCTTTCTTTTTGGTAAAAAACTCCAAATTTTCCTGGGTATTGCAAATCAGCTAATGAATATGCATCAGTTTCACTCGTAACATCATGACGGCCATTGTCTTCATCAGTCCCGTCACCAGTTTTTTCTTCTATAACTTCAAAAGTTCCGCCTTTTCTAGGGTTGCCGTCATCAAAGGCTCCTTTATAAAACATGGTGCACTCTGATAGGACCTCTATTACTGAAAATCCAGGATGATCAATAGCTCGCCTAAACATTTCAGTCATGTGTTTAACTTGATTGGAATGTGTTCTTGCAATGAAACTAGCACCAGTAGCGACAAGTTTTTTCATTGGGTTAACCGGCATGTCGATCGCACCAGTCGGATCAGTTTTAGACTGAAAACCAATCGGAGACGTTGGTGAAGTTTGTTTTTTGGTTAACCCATAAACAAAATTATCCATAATTACATAAGTAAGATTTGGATTCTTCCTGGCGCAATGTTCTAAATGATTACCCCCAATAGAAAATCCGTCTCCATCTCCTCCGAAAGCAAAAACGTGTAAATCCGGTCTTGATAAACTCACTCCAGTCGCCAGTGGTAAAGCCCGACCATGAATAAAATGAAGGCCATGTGAATTGACGAAATAAGGAAATCTTGATGAACAACCAATTCCCGCGATTGTGCATATGTTTTGATGGGGAATTTGTAATTCCTCAAGTACTTTAAAAAAACAAGCGAGTACCGTAAAATCTCCACAGCCAGGACACCAAGTTGGATGATCGGCTTTTAACTCTTTTTTTGTGAGTTTTTCAGGTGCGCTTTCAGTTACAGATGACATCAGAAATTATTTTTTAAGTTTTATTATAGTGCATTTTTAATGCCTTCTAAAATTTCGCTTACTTTGAATCCTAAACCATTGGTTTTGGTCAAACTTAATATATTGGGGTTTCTATATCTAGCACGTAACAGCGTTGCCAGTTGTCCATATCCGTATAATCCTTCATCATTCATTTCGACAACCAAGGCCTTTTGGAAATTGTTTATAATTTCTTCAATTCCATTCGGCATGGGATGAATGTGGCGAAGATGAATTGATGAAACCTTTTGACCATTTTCTTTTGAGGCATCGACTGCTTCACGAATTGGCCCCCAAGTCGATCCCCACCCGATTAAAAGAACGTCACCGTCATCTTCTCCATACGTTTCAGGCTTTCCCAGTGATGATGCTAAAGCTTTTATTTTATTTCTTCTCCGATTTGTCATCGTCTGATGCAATTCAGGGTTAGAACTTGGGTGTCCCCATTCATCATGTTCTAAGCCTGTGACGACAGGGTATTTCCCTTCAGCCATTTTTGTTCCTGGAGGAGCGTGATTGGTCTGAGAATCTAACGGGTAAGGACGAAATTCGGCAGGTTGAGTATCTAAATTGAGTTCTGGCTCTTTAATTTCTGATATATCTGGTTCGGGGAATGCTTCAATACGGCTAGAAAGAGATTGATCAGTTAGAATGATAACAGGCGTGCTGAATTCTTTAGCTATTCGACATGCCTCTAATGCAATATAATAACAATCTTCCACATCCTTAGGAGCAAGAACAACTCTTGGACTGTCGCCATGACTTCCATAAATAGCCTGCATCAGATCACTCTGTTCCACGCTAGTAGGAAGCCCTGTAGAAGGCCCACCTCTTTGAACATTAACAACAATAAGGGGAAGCTCGGCCATGCATGCATAACCTAATGCTTCCATTTTAAGGGACAGGCCTGGTCCGGAACTTCCAGTAACTGCGATGTGACCGGCATATGAAAAACCAATGGCTGAGGATATGGCCGCTAGTTCATCCTCTGATTGAATAAAGACTCCACCATATTTTGGAAGCTCAGTCCTCAGAGTCTCCATAATAGAGGACCATGGTGTAATTGGATAACCTGCACCGTACCTTACGCCTGCAGCAAGAAGTCCATAGGTAAGTGCTGTATTGCCATCCGTTGTTATTCGATTTTCTTCAACAGCTTCACCAGGTTCGAAGGCATAACTCTTACCAAGTACATCTCCAGTTTCATAAGCATAACCTGAATCAAATGCGAGCATTGCATTACGAAGAACGCTCTCGTGCTTTCTCTTGAATTGTGCCTCTATGATTTTAACCAATTTTTCTCTATTAAGATCAAATAGGTTTGTAAGTAGGCCTAAAACAAAAATATT
>CEWJ01031787.1_pt1 | contig 17260 bp, 18 predicted proteins | sample 350291 | NCBI WGS metagenome assembly CEWJ01 (sample SAMEA2622923, study PRJEB7988) | marine metagenome | isolation source: saline water (ENVO:00002010), including | reverse complement strand
AAAATTATGAAAAAGATTTTAGTTACAGGAGCAACTTCATATATCGGCAAACATTGTATTGCTGAGCTTTTGAAAAAAAAGTACGATGTTAGGGCGACTATTAGAGATTTGAATAATGCTGGCCAAATTAAATCTGATCTTAAAGAATATCTGAATAAAGAAATAGATATTGAATTTTTTGAGACTGATCTATTAAAAGATGAAGGATGGAATAGCGCCATAAAAGGCTCTGATGCAATAATGCATGTAGCTGGTCCATATCCCATTAGCTTTGAGGGTCCAGAAGAAGACCAAATCAAGCCACATGAAGAGGGTACTCTTAGAGTATTAAGATTTGCAAAATTAAACGGTGTAGAGAGAGTCATTATGACTTCTTCAATAGCAGCTGTTTGGATGGGTACTCCGGGTGACAAAGATTTAGATGAAACAAAGTGGACTAATGAATTGATTAAAAATATTGATCCATATATTAAAAGCAAAACCGTAGCAGAAAAAGCTGCCTGGGATTATGCTTCTAAAAATAAATCAATTAGCCTTACAACAATACTTCCACCGGTTGTATTGGGCCCAGGTATTGGTGACCATATGCATGCTACATCGATGAAATTTTTTAATATAATGGCCAAAAGAGAAATGCCCATTGCCCCACCAATAAAATTTGGAATGGTTGACGTAAGAGATGTTGCTAAAATGCATGTTGCTGCATTAGAAATAGATGAATCAATTGATAAGCGATTCATTATCTCAGAGAATGCATACTGGGGCAAAGATTTCGCACAAAAACTTGTTAATCTAGGCTATAAGGCACCAACATTTTCCCCGCCAGCCTTTATTGTTAAGTTTTTAGCGAATTTTGATAAAAAACTGAAGATGGTAAAGCCAGTTATTGGTGTAGACTTCAATATTGACTCAAGCTCTGCTAAATCTACGCTTGGGTTTGAACCTATGTCTTTTGAAAAGACGGTTAAAGATACGAGCGATTATATCAAATCAATCGAAGTAGATTAATTATTTATTTTTGATTCGGCTTTAATGCGTTTTTTAGTGGCAGCCCATGAACAGATAATGCATTTAGCAAGGTCATGGTTTCTAGCGGGACAATGCTCTCTGCCAAAAAAAATAATTTGAAGGTGACGTTTATTCCATAAATGCTTGTCCCATATCTTTTTGAGATCTTTCTCTGTTTTTTCTACATTCTTACCGTTTGATAGACCCCATCGCGATGCTAATCGATGAATGTGGGTATCCACAGGAAAGGCTGGAATGTTATACCATTGAGACATAACTACGCTTGCAGTTTTATGACCAACACCAGCGAGACTTTCAAGAAAGTCCCATTTTGGCTGGAGTCCTCCTGCTGAGATGATCTGATCGGCCATTTTTTTTAAATTCTTTGCTTTTGTTGGTGCAAGGCCAATTTCTTTAATTAGGTTTTGAATAGTATCCGTGTCAAGCTTAGACATTTTTTCTGGTGTATTGGCTTTTTCAAAGAGACTAGGCGTAACCTGATTTACTTTTTTATCTGTAGTTTGAGCAGAAAGCATAACAGCTACTAAAAGAGTGTAGTCGCTTGTGTGATCTAAAGGTATGGGAGTTTTTTTGTATAGACCATCCAGAATATTGCCAATTTTTTTTGCTTTTTCTTTTCTATTCATTAAAATTATTTATTGATTAAGTAATTTGTAAAATACTAAAAAGTAATACACTATTTGATACATTATTTTTGATTTAATTAAAGTTGATTGGTCTAAAAATAGTTTTTCTCATTTCTTACAACAAGATATTGGATTTAATATATGATATGGATAAATCTTCAATAATTATAATCACCCTAATCGTATATAAATTATTTTTAATTTTTGTAGGATGGTTTTCTCGAAAAAAGAATAAAACCATTGAGGATTATTTCGTTGGAGGAAAACGATTGGGGCCAATCATAACCTCAATTAGTTATTCAGCAAGTAATTCTTCTGCATGGACACTTCTAGGTGTAAGTGGAATTGCATTTTCAAGAGGAATTTCAACTATTTGGTTGGTGATCGGTGTTATAGGAGGTATGTTTTTTTCTTGGCTGAAAATTGCACCATCAATTCATGAAATAACAAAAAAGCAAAATTTAATTACAATACCGCAACTAATCGTTGATGGATATAATTCCTCTGACCGAAAAAACATTCTATTGGCATCATCTTTTATTATAATCTTTTCTTTCACTTTTTACATAGCTTCGCAGTTCCAGGGAGCTGGTAACGCTTTGAATGATACATTTGGGTTAAGCATTGTTGAAAGCATACTATTAAGCGCGCTTGTTATTTATACTTACACTTATTTAGGGGGTTATCTCGCTGTAAGCATAACCGATACAATACAGGGTTTTTTAATGGCCTTCACTGCAATTGTGATGCCGGTGATGGCGATAATAAATCTTGGAGGCTTTTCAGAGTTATTTAGAAGATTATCAATGGTGTCTGGTGATTTTTTGAGTCTTTCAGCTGGCAATGTAGGGTTGAGCGCATTTGGTCTAATTGTTGGTCATTTAGGTATTGGATTGGGTTATTTTGGACAGCCTCACCTATTATCGCGATTTATATCTGTAAAGGATTTAAAGACTTTGGAGAAATCAAGAAATTATGCATTAATTTGGTTTTGCACAGTTTTTATAGGCATGTGGCTCTTAGGTATAGCAGGGCATTTTATGGTTGAAGATTTGAGCAATAGCGAAAACATTTTTTTCAAAGTCTCTAGTGAAGTTTTCCACCCTGCAGTACAGGGAATACTGCTTGCTGCAGTTATATCTGCTATAATGTCGACAGCGGATAGTCAAATTTTAGTTTGCTCATCATCAATCAGTATAGATCTCGGGATTCAAAATAATTCTTTAAAACTTTCGAGAATAGTGACCGGCTTTGTAATCCTTTCATCCGCATTAATTGCAATTATGATCCCTGATAAAATTTTTAGCAGGGTTTTATTCGCTTGGACAGCGATGGGTTCAGCATTTGGACCATCTGTTATTTCAAAGATTTTAAAATGGCATGTCAGCGCATCATCGATTTTAATATCAATAGTAGTGGGTTTTATTCTTGCAGTAATATTCTTCCTTTTGCCAAACACTCCTGGTGATTGGCTTGAAAGAGTGGTGCCATTTCTTGTAGGCCTTTGCTATTTATTTCTAAAAAAAAATAATTAAAATAGTGTCCGACTACTCTACAATTGAATCAGCGTTAAATCTTCCATGCGGGATTCAAATAAAAAATCGCTTATGCAAATCAGCAATGACCGAAAGAATTGCAGATTCCAATAATTTTGTAAGTGAAAAGCATTTAAACCTTTATGGTAAATGGTCAGAAGGGGGTTGTGGTTTACTTATTTCAGGCAATGTAATGGTAGATAAATATAACATTGAAGGAGCAGGTAATATTATTATAGAAGAAAATAGTTATAAGGGTCAGGTGAGCACTTTAAAAAAGTGGGCACAAATTGCCACGAGAAATGACACCCATTTTTGGATGCAGTTAAGCCATGCGGGCAGGCAAACTCCTGCAGCAATAAATCGCTTACCATTAGCCCCATCAAGCGTTAAGCTCAAGATCCCTGGGAGAAGATTTGGCCTTCCAAAGGAAATGTCCGTTTCAGATATAGAAAAAACGATAAGACAGTTTACATTTACTGCCAAAATAGCAAGAGAAGTTGGTTTTACCGGTATACAGATTCATTCAGCTCACGGATATTTATTATCCCAATTTTTATCACCAAATATCAATCTTCGAAGCGATGAGTGGGGAGGTTCTCTTGAAAACAGATCTCGGCTATTGATTCAGATCATCAGGTCTTGTCGCAAAGAACTAGGAGACGATTTTCCTATTTCGGTTAAGTTAAATTCAGCAGATTTTCAAAAAGGTGGCTTCACGGATACCGAATCAGTTCAAGTAGCAAAAATGCTATACAAAGAAAAAATAGATTTGCTAGAAATATCTGGTGGAACTTATGAGCAAGCTAAATTTTTGGGTTATGACAAACTAACAGTCAAGCCCCGAAAGAATATTCTTCTACAAAAAAGCTCTGTTGCTCGAGAGGCATATTTTTTATCTTATGCAAAAAAAATATCATCTGAAACGAGTCCTCCTTTAATGGTAACCGGTGGTTTTCGGACAAGAATTGGAATGAATGCAGCCCTTTCTAAGGTATGTAGCATGATTGGAGTTGCACGTCCGCTTTGTATTGACCCTAAATCTGTAAAGAAATTATTTTTGCACGAAATTGAATCTTTGCCAATTTTTGAGGATAAGCTCTCAATAGGTAAGAAATGGCTTTCAATTGATAGCCCAATAACAATATTCAAATCTTTGAATGCGTTAGGCATCATATCATGGTATTATGTACAATTGAGAAGAATGGGGGACGGTTTACAGCCTAACTTGAGCTTAAAACCTCTTAAGGCACTGATTGTAAATGAAAAAATTGAAAGAAAGACCATAAAAATATATAAAAAACGCATTAAAAATTACTAATATGTACATTATGATAAGCGATTCAAAGTTCTGGAATATCATTGGTTGGCTTGGAGCATTTCTAGTTGTTATTGGGTATTACTTTAACGCTAATGAGTTAACAATTTCATGGTTGATATGGATATTTGGTAATTCTATGGTTGGTTTTTACTCTTTGACGGTCAAAGCTTATTCAACTGCCCTAATGTCCTTTATTATAATGCTTATGAATATCTATGGATATTTTAGTTGGATCAAATGAGGTCGTTAACATCTTATAGCGACTTCCCAACCGCAAGAAAATTCTGCTACTTAAACGCAGCAAATGTTTCACTGACATACAGTAAAGCTAAGACTGTGAACGAGGAATGGTTCACAGATATAGCTCACAATGGAAGCAATAATTTTACAGAGAATACAGAAGAGATTGTTTTTGATGGAATGCATAAAAGCGCTGCTGAATTTATAAAGGCCAGGCCCAATGAGATAGCGGGAGGCTCAAGCGCAACAGAACTTCTATCATCTTTGGCATGGTCAATCGCTCCAAAGAAAGGACAGAATATAGTTAGTACAACCTCAGCATTTCCAAGTACCGTTTATCCATGGTTACGCGTAGCAAGCAGTACGGGAGCTGAAATTAAGCTTGCAGAAAGTAAAAATGGTTTTAGTTCATTAGCTGCAATATGTAATCTGATAAATAACAAAACAAGCGTAGTATGTATATCCCATACTGAATACAGCAACGGTCATACATATGATTTAAATGTGCTTTCAGAAGAAGCTCGAAAAAAAGGAGCAATATTAGTGGTGGATGCTACCCAATCCGTAGGCGCAATACCTATAAATGTAGAACAAAATGGGGTAGACGTTTTAGTGGCTGGCTCTTATAAATGGTTGTGTGGCCCGTTTGGTTCTGCATTTATGTATATTAGACATAACCTTGCAAAAAGACTTGAACCGGGATTAGTTGGGTTTAGATCCCATAAAGATATGTGGGATTTGGATGCTACAAGATTGCGCTACAGAGAGGATGCATCTAAATTTGAGTTTAGCACGCTTGCCTTTGGCTGTATTTTGGGTTTAACAGAGTCTTTAAAATACTTAAATAGAATTGGAATAGATAATATCTATAAGTATAACATGTTTTTAACAGATCACTTAATAGAAGGGCTTAAAAAACTTGATGCAAAGATTATTTCTACTGATCAGTGCATTTACAGATCTCCAATAATTACTGCTAAGTTTAAAAATAAAGATTCCAAATCAATTATTAATAACTTAAGATGTGCTGACATTTTTATTTCACAGCGTAAAGAGTGGGTGCGTTTTTCACCGCATTTTTACAACACGCTTGAAGATATTGATTTTTTAATTTCTGAAATTAGAAAGAATTTATAGTATTCAGATGAATATGAAACTCGCATTAAAAATAATTAACATTTTAGCTGTTCTAGCTTTTTGTGATTTTACAGTGAAAATGCAGACTGTAAACCAAGTTGGTGCGAGTATTGAGTTAAACCAATTTGAAGATAGTGATGTAACTGTTGATGGTTATCTTGATGAATCGGTTTGGCAAAGCGCAGCTAAAATGAACAACTTTAATAATTTTTTACCAGTTGATGGTAGCCTAGCTGATGATGATGCCGATATTTTAATTTGGTACAGCAAAGAGGCAATATATTTTGGAATAAGAGCAAATGCTAACCCGGAAGAAGTTCGCTCAACACTTGCTGACAGGGATAAATTGGAAAGCGATGATTATTTGATGATAATTTTGGATACCTATAATGATCAGCGTACGGCTTATGCGTTTGGCGTAAATCCATTAGGTCAACAAGCCGACGGAACTATTACAGATAATGTTCCAGATAGAAAAGCTGCAATGCCGTTTACGATTGATAAAAATCCAGACTATGTTTTTGAATCAAAGGGTAGGATAGTTGAAACAGGATTTGTGATTGAAGTGAAAATACCATTCAAAAGCCTTAGATATAATAACAGCGAAGTTCAAAATTGGGGATTCAATATTCTTAGAAGTGTTCAGCATTCAAGATATCTATTGTCTCTTACTCAAGCAAAATTAGGAGAAGCGTCTTTTCTTGCTCAAAACAGCCAACTAACGAACATAAAAAATATTAAGGCCAAGCGTTTATTTGATATCAATCCTGAGCTTCGCAATGCTTTGAACAGGGCTGTAGATTCTAAAGATTTCACATCTCAAACAAAAGATCCGCTCGGGGTAAATATCAGATATGGCTTATCGTCGAATACAGTTTTGAATGCAACATTAAACCCTGATTTTTCGCAGATTGAGGCTGATGTTGCTCAAATAAGTTATGAGCCTAGAAGAGCTCTATACTTCCCAGAAAAACGCCCTTTCTTTTTAGATGGTATTGAGTTTTTTTCTACTCCAACTAGATTAATTTATACGAGAAAAATCGTTAACCCAGTTGCATCCTCAAAGATTACAGGTAAAATTGGCGACAGAAGTTCTATCGGTGTGATTTCTGCAGCAGATAACTACGGATCCTCAATCAGCAATATGGATATTGCTGCTGCAAATGCTTTAAGATTAAAGCGCGATTTTTCAGATCAAAATCACACAGGAATTGTATATACAGATAAGTCTTATAACGATTATTCAAATCGAGTTTTTGCTGTGGATGGAAAATTGATCTTAAATAAAAAATATTCTTTTCAAGGGCAAGGTGGCTTTAGTATCACAAATACCTCTGAGAGCAAAGGAGAAGCAGCTCCTATGTGGAATATTTCTGCAAACACATCTTCGCGAAAATGGTCCAGCTCGTTTACAACTTCCGCCTATCATAGTGAATTTGACCCTGCGCTTGGTTTCGTTAGTATTGGAGATTATGTTTCGGTGGCTGCAGGCACCAGACGAACTTTTTACGGCTCTAAGGGTAGCTCCATTGAAAAATTCAATGTTGGGTACAGACATACATATAATTGGAATTATGATCCGTTTGTCAATGGTGAAAAACCTTTAGATTGGAGAAGTTATCCTACCTTCTCTTTCAATTTTAAAGGCGGTTGGGGATTAAATACTTTTATTTGGTATGAATCATTTGGATTTTCAGAAAAAAGCTATCAAAATCATTTTTATAAAGATGGGGACAGTTACAAGCCCTTTGCTGAAAGAGATGCAATAATAAATTTGGGATTTATGACTACATTGCAACTACCTCAGCTTGATACATTTTCTGGAAGCATTAAATACGGTTATGGTAAAGATCCGAATTACCAAGAATGGGCACCTGGTATAATCAACTTAACCGAGATGAAGCTCTTTTGGAATCCATCCGATCAATTGAGGGTCAATTTTAGGCTCAATCAGCAAAATAACAAAAGACCTGAAAATGGCTCATTGGTCTCATCTGCTACAGTCCCTAGGCTGAAAATAGAGTATCAGTTGAATGAAAGTTTATTTCTGAGATTTGTTGGACAGTATAATTCTTCTTATAGGGATAGCTTGAATGATAGCTCAAGAGAAGGAGATCCGATATATTTTAAGAATGCTGATGGCTCCTTTTATCGCGCAGGAAAACAAGAATCAAATAATCTCCAGGCTGACTTCCTTTTTTCATATAGACCTACTCCAGGTACATTGGTGTTTGTTGGGTACGGTTCTTCTTTAACGGAGCCTGAGAGATATCGCTTTAACTCCTTAGAGCGACAATCCGATGGTTTTTTCATTAAGCTAAGCTATCTCTACCGACTTTAAGCTTTGCGTTCTGCATTACTAATTTTTGTGATATTTTTTTTACAAAGCTGTGCTTTGCAGAAACAAAATATTTCAAAAAATATTCAAACTGCAGCAGAGCTCAATTATGAAAAATATTTTAAGAGAAATATTAATAATATCGATACAATCGAGGGTATCTGGTATGAATATGCAGTGGGTAGTCTGTATAAAGACAGAGTTTTGCTCCAAAGAATCAGGGAACCGAATCGAGCCACTTGGATTATTATAAAAGATCAAAACTCAAATAAGTACAGTGTTTTGAATGCAAACGGCAAAGATAATTACTATAAAGCATCATTTTCACCTACAGCAAATAAAAATATATTTGCATTTGATTGTATAATAAAAGGTACGCAAATAAATATATCTTCACTAGCTAATACGTCTAATCCGAACCAGCTTGAGATGGAGTACAATGCTCCAAAAAGTTTAATAAGTGAAAATTATTCCAATATTAAAGGGGATATGGTCTTGCATTGGAAGATTGAGTGGATTAAGTCTTTTCCAAGGAATTAAAAAATTTTCAATGAAAAGTTAACTACGAAGGATTCTAAAAATTTGAAACTACATAGAAGAGATTTTTTTAAAAAATCTGCAGCGGGTTTAATTGGTTCATTTGGAGGATTTTACACAAATTTTCATTCAAATCAAGCTAGAAATTTTAAAAAACCTTTATCTCCAACAGATAAAAATTGGTCGCGGATAAGATCTCATTTTATCTTAAGAAGTGGCACTACCTACATGAATAATGCTAGCCTAGGAATGCCTCCATTAAATGTTGTTGATAGTGTGAAAACTGGTTATGAAGAAATTTCCAAAGAGCCTTTACGTGGGAAGCGCAATCTTCAAAATAATATAAATAAAAGAGTTTTACCCTTATTAGCAAAAACTTTTAATACCAATAAAGATGAGGTCGTGTTAACAAGAAACGCCTCAGAGGCCCTATTCTTACAAACTCTAGGAATGGTTTTAAATAGAGGAGATGAAGTGGTTTTGTCAACACAAGAGCATCCTGCAGCTTTAAAACCCTGGAAACATCGTGAAATCAAAGATGGAATTATTTTAAAATATGTTTTTATACCAAGTCCATTGATCAGCAAACGAGATGTTGTGAGCAGACTGATGTCTGCTGTGACCCCTAAAACCAAAGCAATGTCCTTTTGTCATGTGACTAGAGGGGGGCATAAATATCCGGTAAAAGAAATTGTTAAGGAAGCAAAAAGAGAAAAAGTTGCAACGCTAGTTGATGGGGCTCAAGCTGTAGGTCAATTTCCAATCAATTTAGATAAAATAGGCTGCGATGCGTATTCTGCAAGTTTACATAAATGGATTTTAGCTCCATCTGGTACGGGTTTTTTGTACGTTAAAGATAGCTCAAAATATCTTTTCCAATCTCCTTTTGATATAGAGGCAACTACGGTCAATTCTTATTTCAACCCTCCAGGAACAAAAGACTATCCTTTGAGGGCTGCTCTTGGAAAAGCGCTCAGATTCGTTGATCAAATTGGATTAGAAAATATAGAAGAACGTTGTAGATATCTTTCAAATTATCTAAAAGAAGGTTTAAGAAAAATGAGTGATATTACAATATTAAGCAGTGATGACCCTGAACTTTCAGCTCCTGGATCAACTATTTTTGAAAAAAGAAATCTTGACGCGATTGAATCGGTAAAGCTATTTAGACATAAAATTAATTTTCATATTGATGAACATCAGAGAGATGGCCATAACGCAATTCGTATATCAACACACTATTATAATACCACCAAAGAAATAGATATATTGCTAGACACTTTGAATTCTGTCTGAAGTTGGTATATCAATAACTATTTTACTTTAATCCAATCCACATCTATCTTAAAATTACCCTCAACTTTATCAGAAATCATTAATCCAATTTCACGGATGATAGACTCAGATAATTTTGGAATATTTCTGAGATTATATCCGCGATACGTTGGATAAAAATCTTCAATATTGAGCGTTATCTCTTTCCACTTATCTTTTTCAGTGGAAAAAGAATGCGTGTAAGAAACCCAACTGTTGTTGTTGGTTCTTACACGAAAACTATATTTTCTGCCATCACCCTTGACCCGTAAAACAATAGAATTTATATCTACAAGATCATTAGGGTAATATGCGCGAACAGATGAAAAGCCACCGTTGTTTGCTAATGATAAATATCCACTAAATTCTGCTACATTATTATTTATACGCATACGAGCTTGAGATCTGCCACCCATAACAGTATCATTGACTATATTCCAGTTTAGTAGGCTACTTTTTGTAAAATTTTCAAGCACGATTTCTCCTTGGGTTGTTGAGAATGTGTAATTACTTTGAGTAGGTGAATCGCAGGCATTCAGCGTAAATATACTATATATTATTAAAAATTTCTTAACCATAAATTTCCCTTTTAATTTGAGCGAATTGAGCGTTATATTAACAAGAATATATAATTATTTTATTAATAAGTAAAAGATTATTATGCAAAGAAGAAAATTCATAAAAGACATTTGTAGGGCCTCAATCGTGTGTGCAGCTCCATCATCGCTAATAACTTTACAATCATGCTCTGAAAATGATAAGCAGATTAACGGAGATTTGTCCGAAATCACAATCAACCTAAATGACCCCACTTATAATAAATTAAATACGGTTGGTCAATCCATGGTTACAGGGTCTACTGATTTTGATATATCAGGATTATTATTACTTCGTAAAAGCCAATCAGATTTATTGGTTTACAGCAGACAGTGTCCACACGCTGGTACCTCAATCAATGCATTTTTAAATGGTGCTGCAACTTGCCCAAATCATGGTGCAAAATTCAAAACGGATGGTTCACCTGTACCGGGTGGTCCCACCAATGCACCATTGAAACAATATACTGTGGATTTCAATTATCCTACAGCAACCGTTTTCAGATAATGTATACAGAGATTTCAAGAGAAAAATTACTGAAGCGAGGATATTGTTGTGGGTTGAAGTGCAAAAATTGTCCTTACTATCCATGTCACATTAAAGATAATACAAACCTTAAAAAAGACACGGAGTGTCTTCAAAACCCCTATAGAGGGGCTTTTTCAAAGATGAATAAGACGTCGCATTGGGATTGGGATTTCATTAATCGTGAAGAACTCGATAAAATCATAAATAAATCATCTTAGGGTCAGATGTATAAACTTATAATAATTTTATTTTTTGCATGCATTGATTACGAATTGCACCCTCTGCTGTCACAAGATTATGTATTTAAAAAACCGTCTCGTGATGGAATTGGTAAGTTTTATAAGGGTAGGGAAATTAGCAAAGTAATGGGTCATTTCGGAGCCGCATGGCTTGAAAGGAAGTCCAGATCGGCAGAAGAAAATCCCATGCTTGCTGTAGAATTATTAAATCTTAAAAAAAACATGATTGTAGCTGATTTTGGTGCAGGTACTGGATATTTTACCTCTTATCTTGCTGAGCAATGTAGCTTGGTTTTTGCCATTGACATTCAACCAGAAATGATTGAATTGAATAAAAAAAATATGAAATCAAAAAATCTTAAAAATGTTGAATACATCCTTAATACCCCAAAAAAAACCATGCTGCCTACCAACAGTGTTGATCTAATATTGCTAGTTGATGTATATCATGAGCTTGAATTTCCGTATGAGGTTTTAAATGATATGAAAAAATCTTTAAAACCTAATGGGCTAATTGTGCTTCTGGAGTTTCGCGCTGAAGACCCAAGAGTTCCAATTAAACCCCTGCACAAAATGAGCGTAAGTCAAATTTCAAAGGAGATGAATTTTATTGGTATGGAGCTGTTCCGAAATATTCAAAAATTGCCAAGGCAACACATGTTGTTTTTCAAACAATCATGAAGATAAAACTTTTTCCACTTAATCTGGTCGCATTTCCCTCAAAGCTGATTCCTCTTCACATTTTTGAAAATAGATATAAAAAAATGATTAACGATTGCATTGATGAGAAAAAAGACTTTGGGATTGTCTATCAAAATACCAAAACCCAATCAAAAATTGGATGTTCTGCCTCAGTTGAAAAAATAATCAATAAATACCCTGATGGAAGGATGGACATAATTGTTAAGGGTAGAAAAATTTTCAAAGTTGAAGCGCAAGCACAGCTAGATGATTTAGCGGTTGGAGACATAAAATATATGTCGGATATAAAACCGTTAAGTACGGATAATTTCAATCCATTGTTGGACAAATATATCAAGCTACTACTAGCTGTAGGCTTTAAAGATAATCTTGATCACCATCTAAGTAAAACTCTAACCTTTGAATTATTAGAAATGATTCAAACTTCTCATAATTTTGAGCTGGAATTACTTCGATTGAAATCGGAAGAAGAAAGAGCAAAAATTCTTGATAATTTTTTTACATCAATTCTACAGCAATCAGAACTATTTAAGCCGGATGGAGGATACCAGTCATAATGTTTTTAGCAATGCAATCATTAAAAAAGTTTTTTTCTCAATCAATTTTTGCCATTTCTTTGTTGGTTTTACAGTCTTGTTCAAGGATATACCTAGGTTCTGACGATCAAGAAATTTTCGATGAATTGGTACAGCCGGACCAATTAGGGAATACTGTAAAATTATGGGAAGATGGAGCTAGAACCGATAATTCAAAGAATCAGTTTGAGTGGTGGTATTTTGATGCAGAGCTTGATGATGGAAGTTTGGTCGTAGCTTATTTTTACAAAGTACACTTTTTAAAAGATCAGTACTTTATTGGTTTTAATTATACTTCGCCTCAAAAAGAAGACTTTTTTAGATTAAAATATTTTAATAAAAATGAAGTATCGTTTGAATCTGATAGCTGTGATGTATCGATGAATTTAAATTCTTTCTCTGGAAATCTTAATAATTATAGCATTGTGCTTGACCCTAACGATTTTGATGGTTTTGGTTTTGATTTAAATTTACAGTCATTGGTTGGTCCTTATCGACCCCAGGACGGAGTTATCAGAGCTGGAAGCGATTATTTCGCGTGGCTCGCTGCAGTGCCCAATGGTAATGTTAATGGCACGATAACAGTAAATGGTGTTAAGAAAAAAATCAAAGGTTCTGGTTACCACGATCACAATTGGGGAAATACGCCACTTCAAAAATTATTTAAAAGTTGGACATGGTTTAGAGGAAAAGCTGGACCCTATACCGTTATATTAGCCGAATTGAATGCGACTGAAAGTCGCGGCGGCTTTGATATTCCTATTCTTTTCGTAGCAGATGAAAATCAAGTATTGGTCGATAAATTTGGTAACAGGGAATTATTAACCATGAAAAATGAACTAATAAAAGATTACTACCCATCAAAAAATGAACCGCAGTTTTCAAATTTTCTTATGTCATCCAACAATGGTATCACTGTAAATATTTCAGGCAATGAAATCATTGATAATATCGAAATTTTTAAAAGAATGAATCTTCCAGCTCCATTGAACATAATTAAGCCTGCTTTAAATCTTGCATTTAAATCTAGTGGTATCGATCCCTTTTATACACGATTTGCAAGCACTTTTGTTTTAAAAATTAATGAAAACACAAAAATAGACGGCACTGGTGTGATGGAAATAATGGACTTGCAATAAAATGCCCAATATTTTAAAAGTTGAAAATGTCTCCAAACATTATGGAAAAATTAAAGCATTAAATAGCGTCAATTTTGAAGTACCAGAAAATTCTATCTTTGCTATTTTAGGTCCAAATGGAAGTGGTAAATCTACCTTAATTCGTATTTTAGCCGGTTTAATAACTAGTTGGCAAGGAAAAATTCATTATAAAAATCAACCGATACGAAAAAACAAAAACTACGTAAATAATTTTGGTTTCATCGTAGAAGATCCTTCCTTTTACGAATATTTAACTGCAGCAACAAATTTGCAGATACTTTGCAGATTAACAAAATCTCCATTCTCAAGAATTGATGAAGTTTTGAGCTTGGTTGATTTAAGTGAACGGAGAGATGAGCTGGTTTCTAATTTTTCCTATGGTATGAAGCAAAGACTTGGAATTGCTCAAGCGCTTTTACACGATCCTAAGATTTTAGTACTTGATGAGCCAAACAATGGGTTAGATCCAGTAGGAGTGAATCAGATCGCAGATATCATATATAGATTGAGCCACGAAGGTAAAACGATTTGTATATCAACTCATTCGTTGAATGAAGTTGATAGGCTTTGTACAGACGTTGTCATTATGAATAAAGGGAGTCTAATCATTAGTAAGAGCATTCATAATGGTAAAAAAAATAAACGATTCTTTAGAATCGAAACTTCAGACACTAAACATGTCTTATCAAAAATAAAAAAAATTCGAGGTATAACTATCCTAACAGCGCAAAGTAACTCGATTATAGTGTCTCAGTCCTCAAGAAGTATACCTCTTATTGAAAATAAAATTTTCAGCAAAATTAATTCAATCAAGTCTGTTCACCATGAATCTGATTTAATAGAGTATTATTATGCTTAGCTCGATTCTAGTCAATGAAGCTGTTAAAACGCTAAAGAAAAAGAGAACTTATATTAGCTTTGCCTTGTTATTTTTTTTAGTACCCATGATAGTTTTAGCGATTGGAAGTGGATCGGGATACCTTGAAATGCAAATTTATGGTCAACTAAAAGATTCATTTATCGTTTTTGGTTCGCTTACAAATGGTTATTTGTCCAGCTATCTCATTATAGCTATTCTTGTAGGCCAAATGCCTTTTTTAGCAACGATTGTTGCTGCGGAAATTGTTTCAGGAGAATACGCAAAAGGTACGTTCAGAATGTATTTGTCGAGACCAATTTCCAGATCAAAAGTTCTTTTGTCTAAATTAATAGTTGTGATTATTTATACTGTATTAATGATGTTTTTCTTTATTTTTTACACTCTTGGAATTAGTTGTCTTTTGCTCGGTGTCGGTGATCTTGCAGTTTTTCATCAAGGATTGTTGTTCTTATCTGATGGTGATATAATGTGGAGATTCTTTTTAGCTTTTTCAATATCCACGGGTGTGATGCTTTCGATTGCATCGCTGTGCTTTATGCTATCTACATTTTTTAAAAATAGCGTAACTCCTATAATTATTACTATAAGCACAGTATTTATTGGTTCCGCGATTTCCTTTATTCCATTAGAGATTTTTGAGCTCATAAATCCTTTTTTGTTTACTGGGTATATTGATTTATTCTTATCAGCTTTTCACGATCCAATACCTTGGAATATTATTTTCAATGCATCCGCAATCTGTTTGACGTGGTCGTTTTTATTTGTTTTTATATCCTTCAATCATTTTAACGCAAAGGAGATATTGACTTGAAACTTATTATTGCCCTACTTTTTATTTCGCATGCAATTGCAAATCTAACTGAGGATGATTACGCGAAAAAAATCATAGAAAAAACCGAAGCAAAATATAGGCTTGTAAATGATTATGAGGTTAGAATGACAATTTCTATGAAGATTCCAGCATTTCGAATGCCAAAAAAAAGATATACAGTTTTTTTTAAACAGCCTGACAAAGTAGAAATAAAAAGTAAAGGCTTTGGCCTTTTACCGCGGACAGGTATGTTTACTTCTCCGAGTGAGAATTTTGACAATTTGACAGATGTATTCATAAAGAAAGATCCAGTTGATTTAGCTGAAAACAGCATCATGCTTCGTGGAAATTTGATAGTCGATAGCCTAGCAATTAAAATGCCCAATGATTATGCTAAGGTTACATTTAAGCCAACAGTAGATGTAACCATCGATACATCACAATGGGTTATTACGGGAGTTGTTACAAAAATCGATACCATTAAAATTATGCAAATTAATAACGAATACGACTTCGTTAGCGATGATTACTTTTTACCAATTCGATCTACAGTAGAGTATTTTGTCAAAGATGCAAGAATTTCAAGATGGCTCAAAAAAGATATAGGCTCATTTATTGGAAATCAACAAAATGCAGATATTCAAGATGATATGGTAAAAGGAAAAATAACTGTATTGTACAGTAAGTATAAAGTAAACAAAGGGATAGATGACTCAATTTTCAACAAGAATTAATTTTTTGTATAATCTGTGTTATATTTTGACTATTGATGAGTATGATTTAAGGAGTCATTATGGATAATTTCTTTTTAGAGTGTTTAAAAATATTTGTAGCAGTATCAATTTTTTATGTATGGGTTCCAAGATATTTCAATATTGTGGAGGAATTCAAGCAGTATAAATACCCTGATCAATTGCGAGACATTGTCGGTATTTTGAAATTAACTTTTGCATTTATGTTGGTGGCAAAAGATGGGCAATATGTCGTATTAGCTTCTGGAGGCCTCATTGTTTTGATGTCAGCAGCATTTATTACTCATCTCAGAGTGAAAAATAATTACAAATTATTTTTTCCATCCATGTCGCAAATAATAATGAATTCATACATTCTTTATATGACGTATTAATTTTTTAAAAGACTAAATATCAATACTAAAATAGGTTAAATATGATTACAGTAATTTCACCAGCAAAAAAACTTTCAGAAGAATGCTTTGCCCACAAAGCTAATCATTCGCAACCAGCTTTTTTAAGTAAGTCTTCTGAACTTGTTAATCAATTAAAAAAATACGAACCATCTCAACTTCAGTCCTTGATGGGTATCAGTGAAAAATTATCTATTTTAAATTGGGAAAGATATCAAGGGTGGAAGCCATCCTTTAGCATTGATAACGCTAGGCAAGCTCTTTTTACCTTTCAAGGTGATACCTATACCGGTTTAGAGGCGGATACTCTATCAAACGAAGATTTAGCTTTTTCGCAAAATCACACCAGAATTCTGTCTGGTCTCTATGGTGTGTTGAGGCCATTAGATTTAATCATGCCTTACCGCTTGGAAATGGGAACAAAAATTGAAAATAAGTTCGGTAAAGACCTATATGAATTTTGGGGAGACCAGCTCGTAGGCGACTTAGTAAAAGATTTGGCGAATCACGAATCGAGATACATTATCAATTGTGCTTCGGTTGAATA
>CEWJ01003841.1_pt1 | contig 17296 bp, 11 predicted proteins | sample 350291 | NCBI WGS metagenome assembly CEWJ01 (sample SAMEA2622923, study PRJEB7988) | marine metagenome | isolation source: saline water (ENVO:00002010), including | reverse complement strand
AGGCAACCCGTATCGGCACCGTCATCGACGAGCCGGCCGCTATCGAGCTGGAGGAGCGGGTGAACAAGGCGGTCGCCGCCGGGGCGGAAGTGCTACTCGGCGGCAATCGCAACGGCGCTCAGCTCGAGCCGACCATCATCGCCAACGTGCCGCGCGATGCCGAGATGGTCTGCGAGGAATCGTTCGGGCCGCTCGCGCCGATCATGCCGGTGCGCGATCTCGACGACGCCATTGCGTTGGCCAATTCCTCCGATTTTGGCCTGTCCTCCGGTGTGGTGACCAACGACATGGCGGCCGCCATTCGCGTGGTCAAGGAGTTGAAGACCGGCGCGGTCAACGTCAATCAGGTGCCGGGTTTTCGGATGGAATGCTCGCCGTTCGGCGGCGTGAAGGACTCCGGGCTCGGCATCAAGGAGGGCGTCATCGAGGCGATGAAGTTCATGACCACGACCAAGACATTTTCCCTGCCATGGTGAACGAGCGAGACTCGCAGTACCTGCTGCTGACCCCTGGGCCGTTGTCCACAACGCGCACGGTTCGCAGCGCCATGATGCAGGAGTACTCCACGTGGGACGTCGACTACAACAGCATCGTCGAATTTATCCGCGTGCGGTTGGTGCGGTTGGCGGTCCGTGATGATGTCAATCTGGGCGCCCACACCTCGGTGCTCATGCCGGGCAGCGGGACATTCTCGGTCGAGTCGGTGATCGGTTCGGTGGTCCCCGCCGCCGGCAAGCTGCTCGTGCTCAACAACGGCGCCTACGGGGCCCGCATCACGACCATCGCACGTATGCTTGGCATCGAAACCGTCGAGCTTGGCCAGGCGGAGACCGAATCGACCGACCTTGGCCAGGCGGAAAAGATCTTGGCCGGTGATCCTGCGATCACGCATGTCGCAATGGTACACTGTGAAACGACAACCGGCATGCTCAACCCGGCGGAGGGAGTCGGCGCGATGGTTCGACGGCATGGCCGGGAGTTCATCCTCGACGCGATGTCTTCGTTCGGCGGCATCCCGATGAGCATGGAATCGACCGGCGCACATTATCTCATTTCCTCCGCGAACAAATGTATTCAGGGCGTGCCGGGGTTTGGATTCGTGGTGGCGGATCGTGCCGCGCTTGAGTCGTCCATGGGACGAGCCCGGTCGCACAGTCTCGACCTTCACGACCAATGGCACGAGATGGAGACCAAGGGCGGCAAGTGGCGGTTCACCTCACCGACGCACGTTGTGAACGCGTTTGCACGCGCGCTGGACGAACTCGAGTCCGAGGGCGGGGTGAAGGCGCGCCACGCACGCTATGTCGCCAACCAAAAAACGATGGTGGAGGGAATGCGCGCGCTTGGTTTTCGCACGCTCATTGGCGACGAAATCCAGTCGCCCATCATCACGTCGTTCTACTACCCGGAAGCCGACGGGTTTGAATTCCAGAAATTTTACGATGCACTCAAGGCGCGTCGATTTGTCATCTACCCCGGCAAAGTGTCCAACGCGCAATGCTTCCGCATTGGCAGCATCGGCGACGTCCACCCCGAGGACATGACCCAGCTCGTGGCCAAGGTGGGCGAAGTGCTGGAGGAAATCGGAGTCACCCAACCGGCGGTTTAACGGCATGCATTTCATCCGTGATATGGTTTCGTGTCGTTCCTTTCTCGCATGGAGAAGGCGAGCACACGCCGTTGGCGTGTGGCTCCACGTCAAAAACCGCACGCGAGCCGGGTGCGCTCCCCGCTTGGCCAAGCTTCATTGACTTGTATTATTTTCTCAGGTGAATTCATGACCAACTCATCCGCCACAAAATTTCTGATCATCGACGGCTACACGCAGGCGGCCCGTGAGGAATTGCAGGCAGGCGGCGCGAGCGTGGCGGCGGATCTTTACGTGAGTTTGCTCGGCAAAAACGCGCCGGAGGGAACCGTGTGCGACGTAATTTTTCCCGCGGACCCGGGCGTCGCCCTTCCGGTGGGCGAGGCCATTCGCGAGTACGATGGTGTTGCATGGACGGGATGCAGTTCCTGCGTGTTCTCCGGTGAACCGGATGTGGAGGCGCAGATTGAGTTCGCCCGGGAATGTTTTCGGCAGGGCGTGCCGGGGTTTGGCAGTTGTTGGGCGGCGCAGATTGCCGTTGTGGCGGCCGGCGGTGAGGTGGCACTGAACCCGAACGGCCGCGAGATGGGGATCGCCCGGGAGATCACGCTCACGGAGGAGGGCCGGGCGCATCCGTTGTACGAGGGGAAACCCGATGTGTTCGATGCCTTCACCAGTCACGACGACGAGGTGACGGTGTTGCCGACCGGTTCAACTTTGCTTTCCGGCAATGACTTCACCCGGGTGCAGTCGGTGGTCGTGAAGCATGAGGGCGCCGATTTTTGGGGGCTGCAATATCACCCTGAGTACGACCTGCACGAGATGGCCCGGCTGATGTTTTGCCGGATGAAGAAACTCATTCGGCTTGGATTTTTCGCGGATGAAGCCGAAGCCCTGGCTCACATTGATCAACTGGAGGCGCTGCACGCCGACCCTTCGCGGGAGGACATCATCGCGGCGCTGGATCTCAAGCCGACCGTCATCGACGAGTCGTTGCGCACGGTCGAGGCGCGCAACTGGATCAATCACCTCGTCCTGCCGAACATGCGCCGCTAGCGTCCAGCCGTTCAATCGCGGCTTCCAGTTCGTCGAACGACTCACAGATGGCATCCGCCGTGGTTGTCCCTTTGTCCACATCGCGTGAGGCAGTGAACAGGATCGCCTTCATGCCAAGTTGCTGCGGCCCCTTGACGTCGTTGTGGTCGCGGTCGCCGACGTGCAGCATCTCGCCAATCTCGACTCCAAGCTGCTGCGCCGCCGAGTCGAACATCGAGCGATGCGGCTTGCTATGGCCGACCTCGTCCGAAAAGGCAAACCCATTGAACGGTGCGGCTAGTCCGTGGTTTTCCAGCACGTGCCGGAGGCAGGTTCCGGGCGACACGATGGCATCCGACACGATGCAAAGTTTGTAACGCTTGGCCAAGCTCTCGAGTACCGGCGCGGCACCGGGCATGGCATCCGGCGGAATGTTGACCTCCATCTCCTCGTGCGCGCGGACGACGGCGTCGAATGAGTCAGTCGGCAACTCGCGGCCCAGTCCCTTTAGGATGACGCGAAGCCGCTCGGCGATGGACCAAGTGATGTGGTGTTCCTTCCAGACCTTGTTGAACGCAGCATCGCCAACGTTGTAGGCGAGCCGGACTGTCTCCGGGTCGATGGGGTCCGCGTTGTTTAGCGCCTCCCAAAGCAGATGCCGCCGTTCGTCGAATTTTGAACGCAGACCGCGTTCCTTCCGCTTGGCTTCATCGGAGTCGTCAATGACGAGCGTGTCCCAGAGGTCAAACGTGATCGCTTTTAAGTTTCCCATTTAGAATAAAATCCAGGCGCTTGGTTGGTCGTCGGCCTGTCCGAAGCTGATGATGGCGCCGGTGTCGGTGCTGACCAGCAGGGCGCCGTTGGCCACGGCCAGCCCCAGCGCGCGGCCCGGCACGGCTTCGCTCCAGAGCTTGCGTCCGCTGTGCGCATTGAAGGCCCTGACCCTCCCGGCACTGCCGACAAACAGCGTGTCTCCGGCGAGCGCGAGTGAGTTGCCGGCCTCGACCAGCTCGCTCCAGCGCGCGCGCCGGTTGCTGCGGGTCATCGCGGTGACCTTGCCCGGGGTGAGCAGATACATCGCTTGTGCATCGACGATCATGTCGAGCGCATCGGTGTGCGAGGCCGCCTTGTCACCGGTCAGGCCTGCCTCCGTGAGCACGCCACCGCTCCGGTCCGCCGGGCCGTGAAAAATACGGTTGTCCGCCAGCAGCGCAAACGACCCCATGCCGTTGCCCTTGGCAAACTGCCCGAGCCGTTTGCCGGTGCGTCGATCAAAATAAAACGGCGTGCTGCGTCCGCCCGGCATGTAGATTCGCGAGTCCGACAGGAGCATGTAGCCCTGGAATGAGCCCTTGTTGAGATGGTGCTGTTTCCAGTGATGCCTCCCGGTTGCCCTGCCGGTGACGGCATCGACGGCGCTCATGTAGACGCCCTCGTGCGGGAAAAAACCGGCGGTGAAAAAGGCCGTGCCGCCGTCCACGGCGACCGAGCTGCGCACGCTCCACGGCGAAACCAGCCGGCCGTCGTTCGGGACGAGGACGTTTTTCTCGCTGGCAGCGGTGTGGCTCCAGATCAGCTTGCCGGTGGCGGCGTCGAGGCAGTAGGCCGTGCCGTCGTCCGAGCCGGCGTAGACGCGGCCGTTGTCAATCGTCGGCGCGAACCGCACCGGGCCGTCGGTGAAAAACACCCACTGCTCCGCTCCGCTGTAGGCATCGAGACAATGCACCGTGTGCTCGGCCGATGAGCCGTAAAACACGCGGTCGCCGACGGCGGTGACATGGTAGGCATGGTCGTAGGCCAGGCGGTGCACGAGCGGCTTGCGCGACTGCGGCGAGACGTAAAAATCGAACTTGGCCGGCTTGGCCCAGGCCGGGGAGGGTGGTTGCGCCGGGATCATCTGCCAGCGCCTGGCCAACGGCAGCTTGAGTGTCTCGGCGGTGATGGCACTGCGCTGGTTGTCGTGCCGGTAGGTCGGCCAGTCGGCAGCGCTTGGCCAAGCGCTCGGCCAAGCGATGACAATCGCCAGTCCAAGCAGTCGTTTTGTTTTGCGCAGCGTCATCGTCTCGTGAACCCGATCGAGGTTTGGATGGGATAACGGCATCGGCAACCGGAGCTGGCCGTGGGCGAGAGGATCATTCCGTTGCCGGAAATCAGCGAAAGCCAGCAGCTCGAGCGCGATCCGACCATCAGCCGCCGCCGGTTGGTGGCGATGTCCCAAAAATACATTGAGCCCTTGTCATAGTCCCAGTTGATGTAGTGCACCGTGTCTTTCGAGGCGGACATGGTGCTGCATCCGCCGCGTTGCGGCAGTCCGCGATGGACGACGGAGCCATTGGACAATCGATAGCCGAACGGTTCGACAAGCACAGCATCGCCGATGATCAACGGGTGGTACATGTGGCCGCCGTGATGGTCGCGGTTCCACGAGTGGTTTTTCGACCAAACCTTCCTTCCGTCACGGGTGGAGTAGGCGTCCACGTAATACCTCGTGGTGGTGTAGCTGAGGATTAAACGATCCCCGGCCTGCGTGAGGAAAAACACGACAGGGTAAAGCGAATTGTTGACCGTGATCGACTTGCTCCATACTTTGGCCCCGTTTTTCTGGTTGAGCGCGACGATGCGCAGGCTCGACCAAAGGCTGCTGGAGGCGATTCGGCTGGTTGGCTCGTTCTGGATTTTCGACGAGTTGGATTCGACGAAGTAAACGCGTCCGCCGCCGATGGCGATGCTGGAGTTGATAATTTTTCCGCCACGGTACTCCCATTTTTTTCCGCCGATCCGCTTGTCGATGGCGAACAGGTTGTCGCTGCAAATCTTGGCCGTGTCCTGTGTGCCGGTGGAGTCGTACCAATACGGAGTGCCCTTGAACTTGGTGTACTCCGAGCCGGGCTTGATGCTGCTGCCAAAAAGCAGGTCTCCGTCGTTGGCGATGTAGCCCCAGTTGGCCGCGTCCTCGGCGATCACCGGGAAGCTCCGGAGCAGTCCGCCGGTACGGCCGTCGAACCGGTAGGCGCGATCGCGCATTGCGACGAACAGCGACGAGTCGTCCGCGCACATGTTGCTTCCGTCGCGCGGCGTGTTGACTCGGCGCAGTTCGCTCGGGAACTCGTAGTTCCAAAGGATCGTCCCGTTGAAGGCGTCCTGCCCCCAGATGCGATTGTCGCCCTGCACGTAGAGAAAGCCGTTGCTGGTGAGCGGCGGCGGGTTGCGGCCCTGCCGGTCGATCATGCCGCGCGCGCCCGGTTTGCCGAACCACTGCAGGGCCATCCGGCGGCCGTTGACGATCTCGTCGCCGCTGTTGGAGGTCTGCGCGGCGGTGCCGTAGGTATGCGTCCATTCACCCGCGCCATCGAGCGACTTGCGCCTGGCCAGGAGCAGGTCGCCGCTTGGCTCAGTAGCGGTGGTGGCTTCGAGGGGCGACCCGGCAATGAGTTTGGCCAAGCGGCCCTGCGGCAGGCCGCCCAGCGCGAGTACGCCGCCGCTTGGCCGGAGGACGCGTAGCAGTTCCGCGCGGTCGCCGGGCAGCGTGCCCTCGTGCAGTAGTTCGCTCGACATGGCGAGGTTGAACAGGTGGTCGGTGTGCCCGAGTTTGGCCAAGGGGCGGTGATGGATCGTCACCCGTGTGCCGTAAATGCCGGCCTGCCGCAGCGCCGTCCGGGCGCGGGCCGCCTCGGCTGCGTCGGCGGTCACGCCGATGACGGTCAATTCGGTGCGCTTGGCCAAGGCGAACGCCAGTCGCCCTTCGCCGCAGCCGTAGTCGATCGCGTAGCCCTTGCGGATGCCGGTGGCCGCGAGAATCGCCTCGGCGGCGGCGCGGCTTTTGCGCATTCGTTCATCCTCGGCGAACGGCGACGCGATCGTGCTGATGTCCCGCCGAGCGTAGTTGAAATCGGATTCGCCAGTCGCCGGCGCGAGCCATTGGACTGCCCCCTCGCGCTCGACACCAATCGAGTAGTGGTACGTGGCACCGGGCGTGACCCCGTCGATTGTGGCTTCATGTTTTTGAGTCTTGTTGCCCAAGTTGATACGGTTGCCCAGCGTGGGCGAGGTGCCGTAGGCGAGACGGGTGGGCATCGGCTGAGCCGTTTCCCAGCGTACCACCGCCCGATCCCTCGCGGTAAACGTTAGATAAGGGCCGGCGCTCAGGTCGCGGTTGCTGGCCACGGTCGGCGGCTTGGGTCGGGTGGCGTGGCTGCTTTTTGTGCTGTTGTAGCGATTTCGAACCTGCTGGCCGGTGAGAGCACGATTGTAGATTCGCAACCCGGAGATGAAGCCTTCGAGCGGAAAAAACTCGTTGTCGTCTAGGTAGCTGCCGATGACGAACGTGGCCGGCGAGTAGTCGATGGTTCCCCGGCGCTGACTGCTGCTGCCGCGCTCGACGCCGTTGACGTAGAGGCGCATCCGCGAGCCGTCGAAGGTGCCGACAACGTGATACCACCGGCCGGTCTCGTACGGAACGGAGGCGTTCAGGTAGGTGAGGTCGCCACTGGTGGAAAGGGCGAAGTTGAATTTGTCGTTGTTGTAGCCGAGCACCCATCCTTTCTCGAAGCTGCCGTTGTCCTGCAGGCATCCGACAATGCCGCCCCATTCGGCGGGGGAGTTTACAGCCACCCACGCCTCAGCGGTGAGCTTGCTTTTCGGCAGCGACTTGGGCTCCTCCTTGCCGGCCAACTCGATGTAGGTGTCCGTTCCGTCGAAGTACAACGCGGGGGGCTTTTGGATGGTCGCCATCCGCCCGTGCAATAGGCCGTCCTCATCGCCGGCGAGATCCTTCACCGTGGTGACATCGATATTCGCCGGAGACAGAACCCACTCATTCACCGGACTCTGCGAGTGAACGGAAACGAAGCTGAACAGCAGTGAAGCCCAAAGAAGGCAATGCTTGGCCAAGCGGCTTGGGGCAGTCGCGGGAGCGTCTTGGAGTGCGGTGCTCCGCACCGCTTTGGAGCTGGCCCGAAAGTGGCAGGGACTGTCGCACTCCAAAACGCTGTCGCGGTGTTCGCGGTCAGTTCCCACAAAAAGTGAAAGACCGCCAAATGACTTCCGCAAAATGAAAGTGACAGACCGGCAGTTTGGGCGATTCATCTCCATTAGGGGTTCGCGGGGTTGAGGCGGTTGACGATGACGCCGCGGTAAAAGTAGTTGCGCCCGTCCGGGGTCTCGAGGAACGACTGCACGCTGCCGTCGCCCGGCACGTTTTCAAAACCCGGCACGGTCTGCCACTGCCCCTGACCAAGCGCGGCCCGGCGTTGCAGCGTGTACTCAAGGCCGGTGATCGTCGGGATCGACAGCTTGGTTTGGCCGCCGGCTGTCGAGTCGATCTTTACGGCGAAGATTGAGCCGGGATCGGCCGGGTGGGTGCCTGCGGCGATCTCTTGAGCGTCGCTCGCCCCGTCCCGGTCGCTGTCGGCCAGCAGCGGATACGAGCCGTAAAACTTGGCTTCGTCGAGGTCGTTCAGGCCGTCGTTGTCGCTGTCGCGGTCGAGCCCCCAGGTCGACAGGCTGAAGTCATCCAGATAACTGTTCGCCCCGGCGAGCCGCTTGGCCCCGTGAAACTGGGTGACCGAGTTGTTCTTGAAACCAAGTTTGGCCAGGGCCGGTTTGCCGTCCACCCAGACGTCAAAGTGCTTGGCCTCGTAGTCGGTGCGTATGGTCAGCCGCGTGAAGCGGTCGCCCGGAAGTTCGGCGGCCGTGACGAATTTGCCGCTGCCGTTGCCGTCGCCATCGAGCGCGAGGAGTTTGCCGGCGTGAAACAGCAGCACGCTGCTGGCCTTGCCGTCCGGGATTTTGCGCGCCTGGCTGATGCCGGGATCCTGAATGAAGGCATCGGCCCAGAGTATTTTCGCCGGGTTTTTCAGCGTCATCTCGATGACGGAATCGCCGGTGCGCACCGCCTGGCCGCCGTGCGCGACGCGGTTGGTCTGCACCTCGGCCCGGCCTCTGGCCACACGCCACGGCCCCGTTTTTGTGGTGATGGCCCCGGGCAGGAAAGCCACCGGCTCGGTCGGCTCGAAGCCGGTTGAGTAAATGATCCCGGTTTTTTGCGGACGAATCATCCGCGGTTCCGAGGTGACTTCACCCTGCGGGGTCGACTGCACGAAAACGAACTCGTGATCAACGAACACCGCCAGCGAATCGAGTCGGGCCGAGACCGTGCCGATTGCATCCGGTGTGAGTGTCATCGACTGCCATGCAGTGTCGCTATTGATCTCGCGCCAGCGCAGTTGAACCGGGCCGCCGGTTATGTCGGCCAACGATGCCCGGATGACGGCATGGTCTTCACCGAGTTCGATCATCGGTTTGCCGGCGAGGACCGGCGGTGTTTGTTCGCGCAGCATGAGGGCTTTCAACTGGCTGCCGTTGGGCGGTTGGAGGATCACGCGGAGGTCGCCGTCGGCACCGCATCGGATGGACGCAAACCGGCAGACATCGCCCCGCACCGTGTTGTCGTTCCCTGCGGTCTCGATGGTTGTCGTGCGATTAAACTGGCCGCCAATCGTTACCCTGTCCGGTGCGACGGCACTGCGATTTTCAAACGACGACACATCCCACAACGTGAACGAAACCGGCTTGGCTTCGCCACCGGCCGCGTCGCTTGCGAACAATACCAATTCGTAGCGCTTGGCCGGGTCGAGGCCGGACAGGTCGATGAAATGCACCTTGCCCGCGGGGAGTGGCGAGCCGCCTTCACAGTTTACCTTTTCCCCGAAGACAGTACCGGCCTCAGTTTCGGCGGGAGCGTCGGCACCGATCTCCGCTTGGCCAAGCGGCGAGCCGGTCACGGTTAATTTCAAATTGATGCCGCTGGTCTGACCGCTGGTGAAGTTGATCAGGATGCCTGTTTTTATGACGCTGCCGTTGCCGGCTTTCAGTTCAGCCAAAGTCGCGCCGATGCGGGAGATGGAATTGTTCCGCAGGCTGGGCGCACCAAAATCGTTGTAGGCCGTCACACCCGCCCAAGCCGCTTGGCCAAGCGCGAGTGCGCCGAGCATGACCCAAGTGCAGGCGCGAAGTCCGCTGCATCTTTTTCCAGCACGCCTGAACGACCAAGGACGGCTGGGGACAGCCGTCCCTACCTCCGGCTTGGCCAAGCAGCTTGAGGTAGTCTCGGGAGCGTCTTGGAGTGCGGTGCTCCGCACCGCTTTGGAGCGCGCCCGAAAGCGGCAGGGACTGCCGCACTCCAAGACGCTTTCGCGGTTCCGATGGCTTTCGGCAACTTGAAACTTGAAACTGAAAACTTGAAACTCCATTGACTATTCGCCGACGTAGATGTTTTTCACCTCGGTACAGGCCTCGATGGCCGACATGCCGAGATCTCGCCCGAGGCCGCTGCGCTTGAATCCACCGAACGGTGCCTCGGTGTGCACGCTGGAGTGGCTGTTGATGCTGATGACACCGCTCTCGACCTGGCGCGCCACGCGCAGCGCGCGGCTGAGGTCGTTCGACCAAACGGAGCCGCTCAGGCCAAAGTTAGTGTCGTTGACTTCGCGCAGCATCTCAGTCTCGTCGGTGAACGGGCGCAGGCAGACGACCGGCCCGAATATCTCCTCGCTCCAGGCGCGATCCCCAGTCTCGACGCCGGTGACCACGGCCGGATTCAGGTAAAAGCCTCCGCCGCTTGGTCGGTCGCCGCCGGTGCGAATCTCACGTCCTGCGTCCCGCGCCCCGGCGATGTACGACTCGGAAAGCTCGCGCTGCGCCGCGCTGACCATCGGGCCGACCTGTGTGGCTTCGTCCGTCGGGTCGCCGATCTTTAGCGACTCTGTGGCGGCGACGAATTGATCGACAAAACCGTCGAAGATGGATTGCTCGATGAACATGCGGCTGCGGGCGCAGCAGTCCTGACCGGTGTTGGCAAAGACGCTCATCGGGGACTCGGCTGCGGCGCGCTCCCAGTTGGCATCGGCGAAAACGATGTTCGGCGACTTACCGCCCAACTCGAGCGACACCCGCTTGATGTCGTCCGCACCCAATTTCATGATGGTCGCGCCGACCTCTGTCGAACCGGTGAAGCCGATTTTGCGCACGAGCGGGTGGGTGGCCAATGCGTTGCCGGCTTCCGCTCCGCTCCCCGGCAACACCTGCAGCACGCCGTCCGGCAGGCCGGCTTCCTGCGCCAGTTGACCCAGCATCAGCGCGGTCAAAGGTGTGAGCGACGCTGGCTTGAGGACGACCGAGTTGCCGGCGGCCAGTGCCGGGGCAACCTTCCAGCAGGCGATGAGGAACGGAAAATTCCACGGCGTGATCGCGGCGATGACACCCATCGGCTGACGAAGCGTGAAGTCAAAGCCGCCGCGCGCCACGGGGATCGTCTGCCCGCAAAGGTGGCCAATGGCCCCGGCGTAATAGTCGAACACCTTTGCACCGGCGTCGGCCTCCCATCGGGCATCGCCGATCGGCTTGCCGACGTTACGGGTTTCGAGTTGGGCGAGAGTCTCGACGTTTGCGTGGATGCGCTTGGCCAAGTTGCGTAGCAACCGGGTGCGTTCGCCCGGCGGCATGTCGCGCCAGCCGGACTCGAACGCCGCCTGACCCGCCTCGGCCGCCTGGCCAATTTCATCGGCGGTGGCGGAGCTGACCTCGGCGAACGACTCTTCGGTCGCCGGGTTGACGATGGCCAAGCGCTTGGCCCCGGAGCCGACGAGCCATTGGCCGTTGATCAAAAGTTGGGTGGGGAAGTCGCTCACAGTGCCTTCAGAAAAAGTTCCTTCAAATCCTCGCGCGAGACCGGTGCCGGGTTGGTCTGGTGGCAGGGATCCAGCCACGCCTGATCGCTCAGAGCCTCGATGTGCTCCTCCTTCACGCCGACTTCCTCGAGTGAGGTGGGCATGCCGCAGCGCCGGATAAAGTCGTCGACGAACTGGACGGTCAACTCGTCGGCATCGGTGTCGCTGCACGAGACGACGTCGAGCCCGCAGGCGATACCGATGCGCCGATAGACTCCCGGTTTTTGCCGGGTGTTGTGGCGCATGACATGCGGCAGACAGATGGCGTTGGCCGTGCCGTGGTGCACACCGCAAATGGCGGAAAGCGGATGCGCCAGAGAATGGGTTGCGCCGAGATCCTTTTGAAACGCCACGCCGCCCATCGCGGCGGCGACGAGCATTTGGCCGCGCGCATCGAGATCAGCACCGTCGGCAATGGCCGTGGGCAGAGCGCGGATGATGAGCCGGATGCCTTCAAGTGCAATGCCGTCGCACATCGGCTGAAACGCCGGCGACGTGAACGACTCGATGCAGTGGGTGAGAGCGTCGAGTCCGGTGGCGGCGGTCAACCCGGCGGGCAGTCCGGTGGTCAGTTCCGGGTCGAGAAAAACACAGCGGGCGAGAAGTTCCGGGTGAAAGTACATTCCCTTGCTGTCGGAGCCGTCCGGGGTGACCACGCCGCTGCGGCCAACTTCGCTGCCGGTACCGGCGGTGGTGGGCACGGCGATGAACGGTAACAGCCCGCTCCAGTCGGCCTCCCAGTCGTAGACGGCGAGCTTGAGCTGCGGCTGCTTGATGAGGATGCGGCAGACCTTGGCGGCGTCCAGTGCACTGCCTCCGCCGAGGCCGATGACACCGTCGCAACCCTTAGCCAGGGCTAGCTCGGCCGCGCCCCGGGTGTTGGCCTCGGTGGGGTTGGGCTGCACGTCGGAGTGCAAAAACCAGTCGCGATCCGGCTCGCCGGGGAGCAGGGCGGCCGCGAGTTTTTTGTAGGCCTCGGTCGACAGCAGCCTGGCATCGGTCACGACCAGCGGCCGGTGGATACCCAGTGCGAGCAATGTTACGTTGAGTTGTGAGATGGCGCCCGGGCCGACCCGGGTGTCTGTCGGGAAGTTGAAGGAAGTGTTCTCCATCAAATCAGTTAAAAAGCGTGATGCGATACGCCACATCCAGCGCTCGAAAAGTATAAGCTAAACCGTTTATTTTGCCAGCATTGCCTACTGTTGTGCGGGTGCGCACGACTTTCAATTGTTCGGTGTGCAGGGTGTCGGGAATCTCCCTTGTGCATCCTTGGTTCGGAGTACCGCGATGATTTTTGCGGCTTGATCGGTGTTTAAGGAATACCATTGTTGGGAGTCTTCCCGTCGAACGAACCGGTGCAATTTACGCTGGGAACGATCGACGATGTTGGGCACGGCCTGGCCGTTGGCTTTGGCCCGGGCGGCGGCCTCCAAATGCTGCTTGAACTGTGGCGACCATTTCTCGAGATAGGCGATACGACGGGCGGATTTGTCGCCGCACAGGCCCTCGGGCGCGATGACGATGGCACGGACACCGTCGAACTGGTTGTCGTTGATGCCCTTGATAGGCGGGATGGAGTTGGCCGGCGCGGTGAACAGTTTCTGTTCGCTCTCGTCGTAAAAGTATTGCAGAGCCTCCCGATCAGAGGGGCCAAGCAGGAAGAAAAACAGGATGGCCAGACCGAACAAAACGCCGGCGAGGGTCAGCTGTTTTTTTTGCTCCTTTTTTAGCGCCATGTCAGTGCGGGCTGCGCGGTGCAGACCACCAGCAGGCTGATTCGTCGCAGGGGATCATCTTCGGGTCGAGCAGCTTTGCGCGACCATCGCCGAAGACGTAGTTGGACTTACCGCCGTGCCGCATTGCGCCCGGGTCGTTTTGGATGAACCGGTTGTATCCCGCGGAGTTCGCGTTACCCAAGTCCTTCCAGATCCACCAGGCGTCGTTGGGCCAGCCGCCGAGGTTGCTGTGTCCGTCGCCGAGAAGAATCATTTCGGAGGCCGATTCCACCGAGCCCCATTTGCAGAGATTGTTTTCGTAGCCGGCCGGTCGGCCGAACGGAGGCTGCGCGCCGCCCTTGACCCAGTGCACGTTGACCGCACCGATGCCGCTGGCGATGCCGATCTCTCCAAAACGGAACTGCCCGACGATGGCCGGTTTACCCAAGTGATATACATCGCCCTTTTTGCCCTTGGCGTTTTCGGTCGGGCAATCGTAGGTCTGCTTGCTGCCGCCGAGGAACATCTTTTTGTCGCTGTCCCACGTTGCGCCAAGATACTTGTAAAGGTACGGTCTCCAGCTGGACTCGAGGCCGGGGGCGATCCGGTCCTGAATCGGGTTGATCCAGTCGTCATTGTCGCCGGAGTACAGTTGCACGGCTAGCCCAAGCTGCTTGAGGTTGTTGAGACAACTGACCTGTTGGGCCATGCCTTTGGCCCGGGCCAGGGCCGGCAGTAGCAGCGAGGCGAGGATGGCGATGATCGCAATGACTACCAGCAGCTCGATCAGGGTAAATCCCCGCGTCTGGTTGGTCGGGTCTGTGTCTTTTTTTCTCATCGTGCGCTTGGCCAAGCGGGCCGGGCTAATCGCGGATGAGACGATAGTACGACTCGGCCTGATCGGCAACCTCCTGTGCCGAGGATTCTCCGTTGGTGCCGGGTACGTCCTGCCAATCCGGCTTGGCCAAGCGGGTGGTTTTCTGCAACCGCATCCCGGCCGCACCCTGCCAGTTAATGGTGACCACGCCGCCTTCCACCGAGATGCTGTCGATGTCCGGTGCGGTCGGGGTCGTCTCCTCGATGCTGTACAGGCCAAAGTTATCGACTGCCCAGTACCAGCTCCACGTGCCATTCATGGCGAAGCGGATTCGCACCTTGGCCTGATTGTCCGCCTTGGGGAGCCGGTGCAGTTCGAAACGTCGGGACTCTGCGTGATTGTCGTCCACCCGTCCGCTGATGTGCGGCGCTAACGATGCGTCGATTTCCGCGCCGATGAACGCGCCGTAGCTGCCGCCTAGCGCTTCCTCGAGCGGCTCCATGTCCCATATTTCGTCATCGTCCTGAAACAGGACGTTATTCACGAGAGCCACGTCGCCGTGGGCGGCGTTGAGCGTGGCATCGGCGTCGAGGGTGCCGTCGTCGCCGGCGACGATGTCGGCCTGGTCCAGCATGTAGAGCACCGGCAGCCAGGTGTCCCCGCCGTCGATCGAGTACTCGACACTCGCGGAGTTGTCCTGGTTTTGCGTGTAGTGACTGTAAAAACCGAGGTGCACATCGGCAGCCTCGCTCAGGTCGAAATCCTTCGTCTCAATCACGGTCACAAAGTTGGCGTTGCGCAGGGCGGAGTCGGCGATCAGGAAGTTGCCGGAGGGGAACTGTGCCTTGCCGTTGATGAATACCGGCGGGTTGGCGGCCTGTGATTTTTCGTTCCAGTACGGCCCGGTTTTCCAGCGGTCAAGCGAGACGTTGGCCCAGCCGGAGTAGGTCATCGAGGTCCAGTCGTCGGGATCCTCATCCCAGACGATCGTGTCGGCCTCGTTCACGTAGCTCGTCGTTGACCAGCCCTCGGGCAGGGCGAACTCCTCGAGGTCGTCGAACGATTCAAAGGCGAGCGGGGCGGGGAGGGTACGCTTGGTAAACTCCGCCACGGTGAAGCTCCCCTCGTAGGTGCCCATCCGGTTTTCGCCGGAGTCTTCCGTGTAGGTGAGCTTGAAGCTGTTTTGCGAAAGCGGCTCCAGAAGATCGGTGACCTGGTACGTAACTTGATGGCCGTCCTCTGCACCGATCTTGATTTCGGTGACGGTAATACCCTCGACCGCCGTGCCGTTGAACTCCAGCTTGACCGATGCCGGATCCAGCTTGGCTTCGCCGTTTTTTATGACGAACGTCAACAGCGGCATCGGGTTGGCACCCTGGGTCCCGGCGGCCGGACTGGCCTCGACCACCTCCGGCATTGAGCTGGGTGCGATGCTGTACAGGCCGAAGTTGTCGATGCCCCAGTACCAGCTGTAGGTGCCGCTCTTGGCCAGCCGGAACCGGACCGTCTTTTCGCCGTCTGCCTCGGGCAGGCGGAACAACTCGTACCGCTTCGACTCAGTCTGGTTGTCGTTGATCCGGCCGCTGATGTACGGGGCCAGTGCCTCGGAAATCTCCGCGCCGATGTAGGTACCGTAGTAGCCGCCGACCTCCTCGAACGTATCCGGGTCGTAGCCCACGGCGATATCCGCGTGTTCCTGCTCCAGCGTGGCGACGGCGTCGACGTTACCCGCGTCATCCCGGACGATGTCGTCCTGATCCAGCATGTAAACAATCGGCAGCCATGTTTCGCCCTCGTCGATGGAGTATTCAACCGAGCCGGAGCTGTCCTGATTTTGTGCGTAGTGGCTGTAAAAACCGAGGTGCACGTCCTTGTGTTTGCTCAGGTCAAAATCCTTCGTGTACACGAACGTGAGAAAGTGGCCGTTGCGCGAGGCGGAGTCGGCGACGAGAGCATTGCCGGTGAGCACCTGGCGCGAGCCGTTCACGAAAATCGGCGGTGCCGGCTGAGTTGCCTTTTGCGCGGCACTTCCGCTGTTGCTCCAGCGGGTCATGGCGACGTTCACCCAGCCCTCGTAATAGGCCGAGGTGAAATCGTCCGGCTCGAGTTCCGCGTTAATTTCCTGCGAGAGATTGACGCCCTCCCAGCCGTCCGGCATTTCGAATTCCTCGACACTGTCGAAGTTTTCAAAATAGATCGCCTCCGGCAACTCGAGTTCCACGTAGGCGGCGACATCGATTTCCACCGAGACCGATTCGCTGGTCGCCGGGTCGCCGTCATCAGTGAATTCCAGCATGAACCGGTGATTGGATCCGGCCGCAAACAGCCCCTCGCCGGTGAAGGTGATGGTGTTGAACCCTTCGTCGCCGGCGGTGACCGTGGCGTCCACCGCCTTGCCGTCAAGAGTGAGTTTGACGCTGTCCGACTTGAGCGACGTGGTGCCGTTTCGAATCGTGGCGGTGAAGGTGATCGCGGGATCAGCGTTTTTGTCGCCGTCCTGCGGAGAGATGGAGACCATCTTGGGTGTTTCCGGTGCCGGCTTTTGCACCTTGAATTCCGTGTCCGTCAGCACGCTGTAGCCGTTGTTTTCAAAAAACACCGCCCGGTAATCGCCCTCATCCGTCATCCCGCCGTTAAAAGTGACCGTGCCAAACTCCACTCCCTCATTGCCGTCTTTGGTGCCGTCGACATAAAACCAAGCCAGACTACCGACGTTGCCCGGCACCATCCCCACCTTGTACAGGCCGACCCAGTCCTTCTCGTTGCCAGGGCCGACCAGAAAGTCGACCACGATCGGTTCTTCGGGCGTGTAGACTGCCTTGTCGGTTTTGACGGTCGGCCCCACTTCGCCCACGGTGAAAACCACCTTGGCCAGCAGCGTGTAGCCGTTGTCCTCGAAAAACCGCGCCTCGTAGATGCCTTCGTCCGTCATGCCGTCGGCAAACGTCAACTCGCCTTCGGTAAGCCCCTCGGTGCCGGTCTCGGTTCCGTCCACGTAGGCCCATGCGAGTGAGCTGTCTTCGCCGGCAACCATTTCCTGTTTGTACAGGCCGACCCAATCCTTCGGGTTGCCCGGGCCGTCACTGAACGTGACGATGATTTCTTCTTCGGCCGCGTAGTTGCTGAAGTCGGTGCTGACCTCCTGCCCAATCAGGGGCAATGAGAGCGATAGCAGGGCGGCAAAAAGTGGGATTATCTTCGAGTTGGTTTTGCGTTTCATTGCAGCAGGAACTTTTCGAGTACAACGGTTTGTGTTTCGGAGCGGAGATTGTTGTGATGCGGCCGGTAAACAAAGGTAGCCTATTCTGGCCGCAGAAAAGAGTCGAGATCATTGTTACCCGGTGAATCGACGTCCAAGCATGTACAATGCTGTCGCCACTTGGCCAAGCGGATTACCGGCTTGGCTTTGGAGAAC
>CEWJ01100020.1_pt1 | contig 17325 bp, 12 predicted proteins | sample 350291 | NCBI WGS metagenome assembly CEWJ01 (sample SAMEA2622923, study PRJEB7988) | marine metagenome | isolation source: saline water (ENVO:00002010), including | reverse complement strand
TCTATCTTTAAAAAATCATCCTTGTTTAGCCACTCGCTAGCATCTGCTGCTATATCGTTTAGGGCACTAGAAAAATCAATTTCGATTACATTGATAATCCCGTCTGCCAATACGAATCGTTGATTATCTGACGAACCGAATGGCGAACCAGAATTTGCGCCGGAATTAGAACTACTTTTTTTACCAATCAGTAATGTCTTTAGAATCTTTTTATCGCTGCCCTTAAATTGGAGTTTTAAACCCGATTTATCCTGGCTTGAAGAAGGGTCGATTAGCTCAAAACGGCCATATTGCTTCTCACTAGCATTAATTTGCCTGAGTGATTTAAGAGTGACTGAATCAGAAACCAATTTTTGAATATCCTCAAATTTAGCTTCAAACCCGTCACGTTCTAAGACATTCCATTGCTGGTCTTTTTGCTCCAATGTTACACTGCCATTCTTGTCTGTTATCGTAATGGCAGTAATTTTTTTTGGATCTATTTTTTTAACGACTTCAGCGCCAATCCCGGTTTTGGAACTGGGTTGATCATCATTATTTTTCGAAGTTAGATAAGCAATAACCCCTAGTGTGGCTACAACTACTAATGCAATTAGATTTTTCTTGTTCATTTTGATTTTTATTTAGCTGCTGTAACTTTTCGTTTGCGAACAAAGAAGATTATGCCTGCAATTATAACCAGTGCCGGCATGGATACTATGTTTGCTAATTTAATTTTTAATTGGATTAAATCGATCTCGGCTCTTAATTCCTTTCGGATTTCTCTAATTTGCTTACGTTTCTCGAGTTCCTTTTTTTGGATGTCTTTCAGAGCTTCAGGATCAATACTTAACGTAAATTGATTTTGACCTTCTCCTGTGCTTTCTAGTTTAGTTTTTTCTTGAAGAATTTCCTGCTGCTCCGCTTCAAGTTTTTTCAATTTATCTTCAAATTTGGATTGGGCTTCCTTCTCCAAATCCATGATTGTTGTAAATGGTCGGTCCTGATTTCTGCTTCTTATATTTATGAGAGTATCATCACCAAAATGATCAACTATATTTTGAACGAATGAAACATTCTGGCTTAATAGGAATCTTTGTTGAATTAGAAAATGTTCTTCTGAAAGCATGTCTGTATCTCCAATGAGACATACATGGTTTTCACTTTCAGATTCCTTCAAATGATTGCTATTAGTTGTTTTTTCTTCATCATTTTCTTCCTCATCTCCAGAGGAGCCTGGCTTTCCGTCTGGAAATGCAGTTGTAAATGTTCCGCTGATTTTTACTGCGAGTGCATACTTGTTTGTTCCAGTAGGTTTGCCGTCTTCACTTCCGGTAAGAAATGAATCCATTATCTTTTCTCCATTAAATTGAGATGACATGCCATCAACTAACTTTGCTTGATCTGAACTTGATATTAATTCTTTGGCGGTTAGTCCCGTTACCAAATTACTGACATCAAAACTACCTGCATAAGGCATTCTTATAGATCCTAAGTCTCTTGTAACGATCTCCTCTTGGTTGAAAGCTTTTTTACCCAAAGCCAGATAAGCCGGCATTATTCGACCTCTTGAAAGAGGATCTCGTTGATTAAGCCTGTAATTAAAATCGGCAACTACTTTGGAATTTTCAAAATTTACTCCCCATTTAGTGAATAACCTAGACAGGGTGGATGCTCCCCCCATACCAGGTATGCGCATTTGGGGATTCTGATTGTTACCTTCATCCTTTAAGGCTAGCGGATCTGCAAAGACAATTAATTTTCTTCCGCTTAAAACGAATTGATCAATTGCGTACTCTGTTGCATCTGAAATGTTTTTTGGATGAATAACTAACAAGAGGTCTATGTCATCAGATATTTCTGTTGCAGTTGCTTCCAAGCGTTCCACATTGAAGTCTTGTTGAAGTTGTCTGAGAAAAAACCAAGGTGGTTGTTGAGCTCCACGATTCATCATTGCCATTGGATTTGAAGCATCTGGTCCTCCCCAAACGTTAAGGCTACTCATCACGCCAATTGCTTGCCTATCTTCCTTTAATTTTAAAACGTTTTTAATAGCGCGCGAAATATCATATTCAAGAGTTGTAGATTTGGCTGGGTCGAAAAATGGTATTACCTCGGTTGTATCCAAGAAACTGACTGCCATACCGACGTAAAACGCATTATTCAACAACTGAATCCCATCATTGACTGCAAGTTCCTCTTCGTCAGTATCTCGTCTGGGGTTAATTTTTTTTAGTTCAATATTGCTACCTGCATATTCTTGATACTGATCTAAAAGGTCTTCAATACGTCGTCCATGCTCGCTTACAAAGACTGGAACGCCTTTTTCACCCTGAGTTAAATAAAACCTTATCTCAAGCACACTGCCGTCACCTTCTTCCTTAAGATCCTTTAAGAGTTTCTTTGAGCCCTCTGAAAGAGTAAACAAGTCGCCTTCTGTTAGATCGGCCTTGAATTTTAGCTGAGCGGTTATTGTGTTAAATAACACTAAACCAATAAATATTACAATTACCCCGATAAGGGAATTTGCATACACGTTTAATTTTGTTTCTTTTTTCATTTTAAATATAGATTAAGCTCTGAGACCTTTTATAATTACGCTAGTAGTGAAAAGGGGAAACCCTATGACAGACAAAAAGTAAATTACTGATCTACTATCGATTTGGCCATTGTTGAACTGTTCGATATTGGGCATAACGCTAAATGCCGCTGTAAATTCCACAATCCATCTGGGGGCAACTGTTTCAACGACATCAGTTACTGGAGGAAATCCGCAGAGAACTAGAAACAGGCATATTACAACTGAAAGTATAAAGCTAATTACTTGGTTTCTGGTGAATGCTGAAGTCATGCTTGTCACGGATAGGTACGCGCCAGCTAAGAAAAAACTACCAATATAGCTTGCAAAAATGACGTTGTTGTCTGGATCACCTAAATAATTAACTGTTATCCAAATAGGGAATGTCAGAGTTAGTGCCAGTGTTAGAAATAACCAAGAAGCAATAAATTTTCCAACAATACAGTGCCAAAGAGAAATTGGCATAGTAAGAAGTAACTCCATTGTGCCAAGCCGGCGTTCTTCCGACCATAGCCTCATGCCAACAGCTGGAACCAAAAACAAATACAACCAAGGGTGCCACTGGAAAAAAGGTCTTAATGACGCTTGGTTACTGTCCATAAATTGACCAATTAGGAATGTAAATGCCCCTGTCATTAACAAGAAAATGACAAGGAAAACGTAAGCTACAGGGGAGTAGAAATACCCAGCAAGCTCCCTCTTTGTTATTGTCCAAATACTGCTCATTTTTTATTAATTTTTTGTTTCAGATAGAGTTATTTCTCTGAAGACATCATCCAGACGTCCCTCATCCTTTTTAATTTCACTAATTTTCCAATTGTTCTGAGAGGCTGTTTCAAATATGGCTTGGCCAAGTTCACCATTCGAATCTTTACTTTTGGGGAATACCCGAACTGTGACTTTTGGAGCTTTATCGTTGATAACGGTCACCTTGGCTGCCTGAACTATGGTATTTAGCTTATCGCGGACTGTCGCAGCCTCAGAGTTGTTTAAAGAGACTACATAGCTGCCGGCTAATTCTGACTTGTTTTTGAGTTCGTCAGGAGTGCCATTCGCTACAACCTTACCTTGATCGATGATAATCGCTCTTGTGCAGGCCGCTTCCACCTCCTCGAGGATATGTGTGGAAAAAATTATTGCCTTGGATTGACCCATGCGGCGAATAAGCATCCGCATCTCGTGTTTTTGGTTTGGGTCGAGGCCATCCGTAGGTTCGTCCATCACGAGTATGTCCGGGTCGTGAATAATAGACTGTGCGAAACAGGTGCGGTGACGGTAACCCTTAGAGAGCGTGTCGACGCTTTGGTGGCGCACCTGCTCGAGGAAGCACATCTCGATGGCGCGGTCGATCGCCTTGGCCTTGTCTGCACCGTTGATTCCGCGCACCTCGGCACAGAAACGAAGGAAACCCTCTACGGTCATGTCCGTGTACAATGGCGCACTTTCCGGCAAATAGCCGATCAGGCGTTTTGCTTCGATGGGATTCTCGATGATGTCATGATTACCCACGATGGCCACGCCGGCTGTAGGAGGGATGTACCCGGTGATCATTCTCATGGTGGTGGATTTACCTGCTCCGTTCGGTCCGAGGAAGCCGAGGATTTCTCCCCGCTCGACTGTAAACGAGACGTCATCCACGGCGACCTTCGCCCCGAACGCCTTGCTCAGATTCTCGACTTTGATCATTTCAATTTTGTTCGCTTTTGTAACCTTGGCCAAGCGCTTGGCCAAGCGTTGGGGAGGCTAAAAATACCCCCAATCGTTCCGTTTCCCCTCAAAAAGGGGCGGGAAATACTACCCTACCTGTCAAGGGGTTTCGCCCCATTCGACGCAAAAAAAATGAGCGCGTTCAAAAAAGGGCATCACTGGCGTTCGAAGCCGAAACGCAGGCTTTATGTTGCCACCAAAAACAGCCACAATTTCCGCCGCTGAATTGGCCAGGCGGATGAGTTTCAGGACGGACAAATACGGGCGCGGATACGGGGCGGTTTTTCGCTGCGGAGCGGTCGCCCTCACGTGTATTTGGTTTGCCGTTGGCCAGGCGCTTGGCCAAGCGCAACCGATCCCGCCGCGTCCCGTCACCACTCCGCCCAAGGCGACCGCTCCGGCGACACCGCCCAAGCCGGTCGTGCCCCCGCGTACGGCGCCTCCGCGCAATACGAACCCCAAGTCGGTCGTGCCCACCCGCCTGCCGGACAACATCGATCGACTGCTCAAGCACCGTGCCGGGTACAAGACCGCCAACAGCCAGTCCGGGCAGTTCACCGTGTTCGGGCCGGTCTCGCCCAAGCGCCGGGGAGGTATACTGGATGTCAACGCGGACACGATCCTCATAGCACCGGATCACGTGGCGATCGCGGCGGATCGAATGCGGTTCGCTATCTTGAAACAACTGGGCGTGCGACCGTTCCTCGGCGGGAAAGTTAAGATCAGGCTCGACCCAACGCTGCTCCCGGCCGCGACCGTGCCGGTGGTGACCGTGCGTCATCTCTCCGGATACACGTACGAGTTGACGCTGCCCTGTGAGATCGATGCCCCCAAGCTGGTTCGTGCACTAGTGCAGGTGACGCTGCTCGATCTGGCCAACCGCAAGCCGCAGTTGCGCGACACGGAGATTCCGTTTTGGCTGACCGTCGGGTTCACGCAGATACTTTTGACACAGCCGGACTTGGTGCTGGTCATCCGCAAGCCGGAGTCCGGGGGGAAGGAGATGGCGACCGAGGAGGTGATCCGCACCGTGCGCCGTCACGACCCGCTGGCCGGTGCGCGCGCCCGGCTGAACGGTCGCCGCGCGTTTGATTTCAGCGAAATCTCCATGCCGTCGCCGTCCCACTTGCGGGGCGAAAACTGGAAGGACTTTCAGGCGTGCTCGCACCTGCTGGTGAACCGGCTGCTCGCGTTGCCGATGGGGCCGCAGCGGTTGCAGGGGATGATCCGCCAGTTGCCGGATAGCCTCAATTGGCAGACGGTTTTCATGAAGGTCTACGGCGACCTGTTCGCCGACATGCTCGTGGTGGAGAAATGGTGGGCGGTGATGATCGTGCAGTTGACCGGGCAGAACCAGTACCAAAACTGGACGTTGCTCGAGGCGGTGGAGAAACTTGAGGATCTGCTCAAGCTACCGGCCGAGGTGAAACTCAACAGCGCCGACTCGCCGATCGAGGCCGAGATCACCCTGCAACAGGCGCTGCGCGGCTGGGATTTCGACGTGCAGCGGCCGACCCTGCAGCAGAAAATCAACCAGTTGATAGTTGCCCGGCTGAAGATGCCGCGGCAACTGCTGCCGTTCGTAAACGAGTACGGCCGCATCCTCGAGACTTATTTGGCCAAGCGGATGCGTGTCGCCAACTTCAAGCCACGCCGGGGACAGGCTCGTCCAAAAGTGGCTCCGATCATCGACGAGGCGGTGCGCTTGCTCGACGGCGCTGACAGACGACTGTCGTTATTCAAGCCGGAAGCCGCCACGCCGAAACCAGCTACCGGAAACACGGTGTCAACGCCGACCAACTGATGCCGCGCGAATCGATCAAGGCAAAGACCGAGCGCACCGCAGCCATCATTGACGGACTCATGCAAACCTACCCGGATGCCCACTGCGAGCTTGACTATTCCAACCCGCTCCAGTTACTTGTCGCTACCATCCTCTCTGCCCAGTGTACCGACAGGCAGGTCAACATCGTCACCTCCGACTTGTTCAAAAAATATCGGAGCGCGGCCGACTACACTGCCGTGCCGCTGGAATCGTTGCAGGATGACATCAAGCGCATCGGCCTTTTTCGCAACAAGGCCAAGAGCATTCAAAACTGCTGCCGCGCATTGATCGAATTCCACGACGGAAACGTTCCGGCTGACATGAAGGCGCTTGTCGCGCTAGCCGGGGTGGGACGCAAGACGGCCAACGTCGTGCTTGGTAACGCGTTCAATATCAACGAGGGCGTCGTGGTGGACACTCACGTCGCACGCCTCTCCAAACGCCTTGGCTTGGCGTCCGAAAAGACGGCGGAAAAAATCGAGGCCGTGCTTCAAAAGCTGGTGCCGAGCGATGATTGGACGATGTTCAGTCACTGGCTGATCTGGCATGGACGTCGCCGTTGTTCTGCGCGCAAACCGGGATGCAACGCGTGCGAGATCGCCGCGCTTTGTCCCTCGGAAAAGGACGGCGAATATTGCGAATGACCGTGTCTGGCCAAGCTCTCCATGTCTGGCGTTGCGGGGCGGCTTCCCCAGCGTGGAACATGGCTGCGGACGAATTGTTGTTGCGGGAGTCGGCTGCATTTGGTCAAGCGGTGCTGCGCTTTTACTTGTGGGATCAGCCGTCATCGTCGTTCGGCTATTTTCAAAGATATGCGGATGTCGAGGGGTGGACAGAGTTGCGTCCGCTCATCCGCCGCCCCACAGGGGGAGGACTGGTGCGGCACGACGAAGACGAGTGGACATACAGCCTGACTTTTCCGCCGGGCCATCCGTGGTGGCAATCGAAGGCGGAGGAAAGTTACCGCCGCGTGCACGACTGGTTGCGCCGCGCCTTCGAGCGTTGTGGCGTGCTCACGGAACTTTGTCCGGAAACGCGGCCGGCCGCCGCCGGCCAATGCTTTGTTGGCGCGGAGAAAAGTGACCTCCTTTATTGTGGGAACAAAATCGCAGGGGCGGCCCAGCGCCGTAATCGAAGCGGCCTGTTAATTCAAGGCTCCGTACAGGCCAAGGGTACCGGGGTGGAACGGCCAAACTGGGAGACCGCGATGCTCGCGGAAGTTGAGTGCAACGAATGGCATCCGCCTGAATCATTCACCGACGAAACCAAGCGCTTGGCCAAGCGCAAATTCGAAAGCACATCACACAATCAAAAACGGTGAGTGGTTTTGATATGGGGAAGTCTTTATTTTTTTCTGCGGACTCGCCTACTCGTTCCTCCAAATTGCAGCAATTAAAGGCGTAAATATGGAGGGGCGAGCCTGCGAGTCCGTGCCCGCTTTAAGCCCGCTTGACCCTTGGTCCTTTCGGGGTGTCCTCGATGACCCAGCCCTGGGCGGCGAGTTCGTCGCGGATCTGGTCGGACCGCTCGAAGTCTTTCGCCTTGCGGGCAGACTGGCGTTCCTCTGCCAGGGCTAGAATCTCGGCCGGTGCTTCCTCCTCGATGGTCTCGATACCGAGCACGGCGTTGATGTGTTCCCAGTTGGCCAACTCGGTGGCGGCAGCAGTGGCATCCAGTTCCTCGGCGGCGAGCTTGCGGTTGGTGTCGCGCACCCAGTCGAAAGCAGCGGCCCACGCTGCGGAGACGTTGAGGTCGTCGTCCATGGCCTCGGCGAAGCGGGTGACGAGCGGCGAGTCGGCGGCCGGCTCGGCCGCTTGGCCAAGCGCAATTTCGCGCAGCTTGGCCGTGCATTCGTCGATGCGGCCTAGCGCGGTCCCGGCCCCGGCGAGATTATCGAGGGTGAAATTGAACGTCTCGCGGTAGTGGGCTGAGATCATCAGGTAACGGACTTCGCGCCCGGCGCTGCCCTTGGCTAATAGGTCGCGCAGGGTGAAAAAATTGCCGAGCGACTTGCTCATTTTTTTGCCTTCGACCAGCAGGTGCGCGCCGTGCATCCAGTACTTGACGAATTTTTGGCCGTCACACTGCATGCAGGCACCCTCGCTCTGGGCGATCTCGTCCTCGTGATGGGGGAACACCAAATCCTCGCCACCGAGGTGCAGGTCGAAACTCGGCCCGAGCAGTTCCATGCTCATGGCGCTGCACTCTATGTGCCAGCCGGGCCGGCCCTCGCCCCAAGGGCTTTTCCAAAACACCTCGCCATCCTCCGGCACGCGCGCCTTCCACAGCGCGAAGTCGGCGATGGATTCCTTTTCGTACTCGTCGCTGCTGACACGCTCGCCCGGTCGCATTTCCTCTAGGTTCAGATTGAGTAACTGGCCGTATCGGTTTCCGGCTTCGCGGTATTTCACGATGCTGAAGTAAACCGAGCCGTCTCCGGCACGGTAGGCAATGCCGTTTTCCTCGAGCTTTTTGATGAGTTTGATGATTGCGCCGATGAACTGGGTCGCGTGCGGCCGCTCGTCCGGCATAAGGCAGCCAAGTGCCTCGAGGTCGTTGAAAAATGCCTTTTCAAATTCGCCGGTGTACTCGCTGAGCGACTTTCCGGACTCGTTGACGCGGCGGATGATCTTGTCCTCGACGTCGGTGATGTTCATCACGTGACGGACTTTGAAGCCGCGAAAGGTGAGGTAGCGCCGGACGACATCGGCGAAGACGAACGTGCGGAAGTTTCCGATGTGAGCGAAGTCGTGCACGGTCGGGCCGCAACAGTAGATGCCGACTTTTTTACCTTCGGGATCCAGCGGCACGAACGGCTCGACCGAGCGGGAGAGGGTGTTGAAAACGTTTAAGCCCATAAGGCGGCGACAGCCTAGTCGGCCGCGCCGGAAAGGAAAAGTGAAGAAGCGGTGCAATTCTAAACTGAATGAGCGATTTCAATGTATGGGCTAACTTCGGAGGTTTGATCATAAAACGTCGAAGTGTGAATGATCGGAGCAAGGGACGGCTGTCCCAGCCGTCCTCGAAAAATCGGGGCTTTGGACAAACCACGAAATACACAGAATACACGGAAAGGATGCCCAAGGAAGGGGACATTCTTGTCCCCTCATAATTCACAAAAGAACTTTACGGGGACAGGAATGTCCCTGCTCCTTGGACCAAGCGCTTGGTTTTTAGGGCGGCTGGGATAGCCGTCCCTACCTTCCGCTTGGCCAAGCGGAAATTCAAAACCACGAACCGTGAACCGGTTAACTGTAAAAAGCGGTGTCGCCGCTTCGCTCTGCCACCGCAGTCCATAGAAGTGCAGAGAATCCACTGCTCATTATGCCAAACGCTTGGCCAGGGAGATTGCGATCGTAGAAACTCAACCTCCGTGTATTCTGTATATTCCGTGGTCCCAATACCGCTTGGCCAAGCGATTGCTGCACACTTGAAACTGGAAACTCCCCTAGAGTCCCATGCTTTCGTATTTCTTCGCGATGCGCTCGATGGCGAGCACGAAGGCGGCGGTGCGGAGATCGACCACGTTGTCGCGTGAGTTGAAGATGTTGCGAATCTCGTTGTAGGCGTTTCGCATGGTGTCATCGAGGCCGGAGCGGACGAGTGCCAGTTCGTCTGCACCGGTGGTTAACTGATCGCGAATCTCCTGCGGTACCGATGTGTTGAGCATCTTCTCGAGGGCATCGATGATCAATTGGCCTCGGCGTTCCTCGTGCCGGCGCTCGAGGTAACCGAAGCGAATGCGCGCGAGATTTTTGACCCACTCAAAGTAGGAAACCGTGACACCGCCGGCGTTCATGTAGGCGTCGGGGATGATGACTGTTCCCTTTTCGCGGAGGATTTCGTCGGCGGCAAAGGTGACCGGGCCGTTGGCTGCCTCGGCGATGAGCGGCGCCTTGATGTTGGCGGCGTTGCCCTTGTTGATCACACCCTCGAGGGCGGCGGGAATGAGAATGTCGCAGTCGGCCTCGAGCAGGGCGGAGCCGTCCTCAGTGTATTCGGCACCGGGAAAGCCTTTCACTCCGCGGTTTTCATTAACGTGCTGCTTGACCGCTTCGATGTCGAATCCATCGGGGGAGCTGATGGCGCCGTCACGCTCGATGATGGCGACGATCTTTGCGCCGTCTTCTTCGCTGAGGAATTTTGCGGCGTGATAGCCGACGTTGCCCAGGCCCTGAATCACGATGCGTTTGCCTTCCAGTGTGCCCTCGAGCTTGGCGCGGGCGACATCCTCTGGGTGACGGAAAAATTCGCGCAGGCCGAATTGCACACCCCGGCCGGTGGCCTCGGTGCGGCCGCTGATGCCGCCGAGGTGAACTGGCTTGCCGGTGACACAGCCCATGCCGCTGACCTGTTCGGGGTAAAGGGTTTGGTACGTGTCGGAGATCCAGCCCATCTCTCGTTCGCCGGTGCCCATGTCCGGGGCGGGGACGTTGAGGCTGGGATGAACGAGGTCGCGCTTGGCCAACTCCTGCGTGAAGCGGCGCGTGATTTTCTCCAGTTCGTGTCCGGAGTAATTTCGGGGATTAATCTTGAGCGCGCCTTTGGAACCGCCAAACGGAATGAACACAATGGCGCACTTGTAGGTCATGAGAGCGGCGAGTGCCTCGACTTCATCCTGGTTGGCAAAGTCGGCGTAGCGGATGCCACCCTTCACCGGGAGAATATGCTCGCTGTGTACAGCGCGCCAACCGGTGAATACTTCGTAGCGGTCGTCCAGCTTGACGCCGAACTTGAGTTGGTAGCAGGAGTTGCAGCTTCGAATTTGGTCGGCAAGGCCCGGTGGCAGGCTCATTGTGTCGATGGCCCGGTCGAACATGCGGTCGACGCTTTCACGAAAAGTCAGTTCGTTGGATGGATTCATGGTGGATAAAGTATTTCGGGTTGATAATAGTTGTAACTGAAGAACAGCCTATGGAGGGCTTGGTGGATTGTAAATACAAAAATGGTCACGCGTAATTCACTTTCATTGGGTGAGGTGCGGGAAGGCGGGAAATTGGATCCGAGGAGGAGATTGTGAATTTTTTCACAAAGAGGTTGCCGTGGTTTTTTTGTGGTGATAAGCTAAGCGCGGTTCGAGTTGATAAACTGGCCAATTTCCCCTTTTTTGCTATTTTTATTTAGTTTTTGATGCCTGCTCCGTTGCAGCAAAGTCCTTGGTTGCATAGGTTCGCCATGTTCACTGCATTGGCGACGCTGATTCTTATAGGGATAGGCGGTTTGGTGACGACCAAAGGTGTGGGGATGGCGGTGCCGGATTGGCCGAATACGTTCGGATACAATATGTTTTTGGTGCCGTTCGACCGCTGGATCGGGCAGTTCGGAATATTTGAAGAGCACTTCCATCGCTTGGTTGCGTCATTTGTTGGTTTGTTGACGATGATATTGGCCATTTGGCTTTGGTTTTCAGAGCCGCGCAAGTGGGTGTGTCGACTGGGGCTGGGGGCCTTCGTGCTCGTGGTAGCGCAGGGAATTCTGGGTGGATTACGCGTCACGGAGATTAATCCGAATCTCGGCCTCATTCACGGTGCTGTGGCCCAGTTGTTTTTGATCCTGATTTGTGGCATCGCGCTGGTTACCAGTGGCTGGTGGCATCGGGTGAGCGTTGGCAGGGAACAGGGTGTCTGTTATGGCCGACTTCAGGGGGCGATCGTTGCGGTCATCTGTCTGGTTTTTGTCCAGTTACTGCTTGGGGCGACGATGAGGCATCAGCATGCCGGGTTGGCGATCTGGGATTTCCCGCTGGCGCACGGGCAGGTTTGGCCGGCAACGGACGTCACCTCGGTGGCCCAATATAATGAAAGCCGCCTGAATTTGCAGAGGGAACTGCACGCAGAGAAACGCTCATTGGATAAGGCGGGCAACCCTGTGATTTTTTTGGCCACAGGCAAGGAGATTCAGTCCTGGCACATCTGGCTGCAGATGTTGCACCGGGTGGGTGCGGTGGCTACGCTGGCGTTGGTGGTTGCGTTAGTGGTGAAAACACACCGCCAGCTTGGCCAAGCGCACCGGTTCACTAGGGCCAGCTATGTGCTGCTGGCTATGATTCTTGGCCAAGCTGGCATGGGGATCTGGACGCTTTTGAGCAACAAGGCTGCTGACGTCGCAACGGGGCATGTGGTGCTGGGCGCAACGTGTCTGGCTTTTACGAGCATGATGCTGATTGTGGCCAAACGCTGTGTGTTCGTGGCCGCCACGGGAGACAGCTTGGCCAAGTGTGAGGTTATCGATCTGCCGAACGCTAATCGGGAGGCTTTAGCTTCATAACTTTCGATGGGCAAAACCATACAACAGGCTGGAAATGAAACAAAGACGACCTCATCGGCTTGGGAGGTTTTTTCCGAGTTGGTGAAGTTGCGCCTGACCGCGCTAGTGTTGATTACCACATTGGTCGGTTTTTATGCGGCGCTTGACGCCGGAACGGGAGGATTGTCTCAAAACCTAGCCAAGCTGGCCATGACGCTGCTTGGCACCGGTTTGCTGGCCGCTGGTGCGGCGGTGTTGAATCAATATCTTGAGCGAGAGTACGACGCGCGGATGAACCGTACACTTTATCGACCGCTCCCAAGCGGTGCGGTCGGGGCGGAGGCGGCTCTGCTTATGGGGGGAGCGTTTTCGGTGCTTGGCCTGTTGATGCTCTCGGCCTGGGTGAATTTGTTGGTGGCTGTGCTGGGGGCGGTCACTTTGGTGACATATTTGTTTGTTTACACTCCACTGAAACGTAAGTCTGAATGGAACACGATCATCGGGGCGATCCCCGGTGCTCTGCCTCCTTTGATGGGATGGGCTGCTGCTCGGGGACAGGTTGATCCGCTTGGCTGGACCCTGTTTGGAATCCTGTTTTTCTGGCAGGTGCCTCACTTCATGGCGATCGCTTGGCTTTACCGAGAGGATTACGCTAAGGCCGGGTTTGTCATGCTGCCCAATGTCGACGAGGAAGGGGTGCGGACCGGGCGGCAGGCGGTAAGTCACACCGTATTTTTAATAATCGCCAGCTTGATGCCATTCACCCTGAAGCTCGTAGGTGCGGCGTATTTGGTGGGGGCCGTCTTACTGGGGCTTTTGTTTCTGTTGGCATCGGTGAGTTTTTCGATGAATTTGAGCCGGGCAAGCGCCCGGCGCCTGTTTTTTGCCTCCATCATCTATCTCCCGCTGCTGCTGGGGTTGATGGTGGTGGATAAGTTTGTGATTTAGCCGGTTTTTGGCCACCCTGCGATTGACAGCGGGCAGGCTGAGCCGATAGTTTGTGCTGCTTTTGCGGCTATTGGGATAGATAAAAAAAAGACTGTATTTGAAAAAATTATAGATAATGAGCGCAACACTCGAAGCTACCAAAATTGCTGATGTTAAGGAGGTACATCATGATGAGCATCATGATCACCATGAGCAAAGTTTTTGGCGCACTTACGTTTTTTCCACCGATCATAAGATCATTGGCATCCAGTACGGAATTACAGGTTTAGCTTTTTTATTTTTCGGCTTCTGCCTAATTGCAATGATGCGCTGGTCTATGGCCTATGATGGTGCGCCAATTCCTTTTGTCGGACCTATTCTCGAGTCATTGTTAGGCAGCGGGGTTGCCCCTGGTGGTGTAATGAGTGCTCAACTCTACAATGTGTTTGGCGCCATGCATGGCACAATTATGGTTTTTATGGGAATTGTGCCTGCAGCATTTGCTGCTTTTGGAAATTATGTGGTTCCACTGCAAATTGGTGCAATCGATATGGCTTTTCCTCGCATAAATATGGCCAGCTTTTGGTCTTTTTTCGTTGGGTGCGTTGTAATGACCGTAAGCTTTTTTATCCCTGGTGGTGCTGCGCAGGCAGGTTGGACCTCCTACTCTCCGTTGGCGACTGTTATCCCGACCGATGGTCAAACTTATTGGTTGATAGCAATGATTATGCTAATCACATCTTCGCTTTTAGGTGCAGTAAATTTTTTGGTAACCATTATTAATCTTCGTGCGCCTGGTTTAACTTGGATGAGACTGCCATTTTTCGTATGGGCTCAATTTATTACGGCTTTTCTACTTTTACTCGCTTTTCCACCGCTTGAAGCAGCGGGCATCCTTCAGTTGATGGATCGTGTCCTAGAAACAAGTTTCTTTCTTCCAACCGGCTTAGTTGTCAATGGCGCTGATGTCGATGTCAGTGGAGGTGGTAGTCCCCTCTTATGGCAGCATCTTTTCTGGTTTTTAGCTCACCCAGAAGTGTATGTTCTTGTTTTGCCAGCTATGGGAATGGTTGCAGAAATTATTGCTAATAACACCAGAAAACCAATTTGGGGCTACAAGTATTTGGTTGGTTCTGTAGTAGTTCTAGGCTTTCTTGCATTTATCGTATGGGCCCATCATATGTATATGACAGGAATGGGGACTGTTATTAGCGCTTTTTTTCAGACAACGACTCTTCTGATCTCGATACCTTCTGTTATTATTTTGACATGTTTGTTGATTTCACTTTGGGGTGGATCAATTCGTTTTAATACACCAATGCTTTTTGCATTAGCTTTCCTCCCAATGTTTGGCATAGGAGGCCTTACTGGTTTGCCTTTAGGATTCAACTTTAGCGATGTTGCTTTACATGACAGTTATTATGTAATCGCTCATTTTCATTACGTGGTTGCGCCGGGAACAATTTTTGCGATCTTCGCCGGTGTCTATTATTGGTTTCCTAAAATGACGGGAAGGTTAATGAGTGAGTTTTGGGGTAGGGTTCATTTTTGGTCTTCCCTCATTTTTATGAATCTCATTTTCATGCCTATGTTTGCTCAAGGCATGGCAGGCATGAGTCGTCGTATGTCAGACGGTGGTGCAACTTATGCCCTTACTAATGCTGATAACGCTGATGCCGCCGGTGCGCTTAGCGACACGATCATGGGGTTGAACGTTTCCATTTCCGCAGCAGCATGGGCTATGCTGCTGGCGCAAATACCGTTTATTGTAAATTTGTTCTGGAGCGTTAAATATGGCAAGAAAGTCGAGTCAGATAATCCTTGGCGTGCCACCACTTTGGAATGGGAAACGCCGACTCCCCCACCACACGGCAATTTTACAAAGGAGATTAAGGTTTACCGCGACCCTTACGAGTATAGCGTTCCTGGCGCACAGGAAGATTTTACGCCTCAAGCTAAGCCATCTGTGCTATAGTTTTTTACCCTACAATGGAAATTCCATACACAGTTAAACCTAGGCCAGACACTGGTCTTTACAATGCTAAACTTGGAACATGGCTATTCCTAGCTTCCGAGGTTATGTTGTTTGGAGCCTTATTTTCATCTTATGTTTTGCTTCGTGTTGGTTCTGCAGAAGGTGAATGGTCGATGGGCTTGATGAACATAACTGTAGGTGCTGGAAACACCATGGTTCTCATTGCATCTAGTATGTTCGTTGTTTTAGCTTGGGCTCAATTGAAACAGGGAAACTTGTCCGGGAAATGGATTTCTAAACCATTTTTTAAATCACCGAGAAATTGGGGTTATGTTCAGTGGAAATGGGCAACTGTAATATGCGCAATCTTTTTTCTTGTTGTTAAGTGGTCCTATGAATGGCCTTCAAAATTTGTGCATTATGATGTGTGGTTCAAAGAACCCAGTATGCTTCATGCAAAAGTTCAAGAGGGTTACAAGGGAGTTGCTGGTCAGTTTGAAAACGATGAGAAAAGTAAATATCAAAACCTTATCGGTTTAGATGAAGATATTAATTTAGATAAGGATAATGACGGAATTAGTGGTTGGGATGAGTTTATAACAAACCACTCTGACGATGATAAGGCAAGTAAGCCATCCAGTGATGAAGTCAAGGAATTTAATTGGACCAAATATTATATCGAGAAAAAGCTTTATATTGGACGATTCTTTAAAACTTATACCTTAGAAAGTCAAAATGCTTTTTCCTCGGCATGGGACAAAGGCACTCTTGCATTATCAGGCCATATTAACGGTTATGAAGAGGCGAAAATAAATGTTGAGGTTTCAGGATGGAAACCGGATTCAGGTGTAACAGAATCTGAAGCCGACCAGGTTTTGAATAGGCTTAGTGATGGAAGCGCAGCTGTGACAAGGAATGAGGGGGGTGTGCTTCTCAAGAATGTCGATTACAACAAAGCTAAGCTAGCAGAATATCAGCTCAGAAAGTATGGTTTTAATGTTGATCTTTCAGTCACTGATTACCAGTTAGTTGAAGAGCATCCATATTTTTGGCGTACAGGGCGAGTAAATGAGGATATAGGAGGAAAGCCTAGAGTCAGAAATATTAAATTTGCTCTTGATAAGTCAAAAGTGGATGGCAAATATACGGAGATAGTTATTGATACTGACACCATCAAGCGACTCAATTCCTACGAGCCAAAGCACAGCACCTTCTTTGGGATTTATTATACTATAACAGGTCTTCATGCAGCTCATGTTTTTGGTGGAATTATTGTTATGATTTATAATCTACTTCCAATCGGATTGGCCACATGGTATCGCGATCGAGAACAGTTTGCCAATCGCATAGAGTCTTTTGGTTTATTTTGGCACTTTGTAGACTTGGTCTGGATTTTCCTTTTTCCAATCTTATATATTTTGTAATTAAATGGGCGACTCTCACGATTCTCCGAATTTTATAAAGACTCTTGTAAATTTATTTTACATGGTTGGAGGTGTACTTGTAGCAGGCACTCTTATAACTGTGGTCATTGATGTAACTTTGCCTTTATCTTTCTCAGTGGCAGCAATTGTGGGGCTCAGTATTGCTTTAGTAAAAGCTGCTTTTGTGGTGATGATTTTTATGCATTATAAGTGGGATAAGAAACTTATAATGATAACGTGGACCATGTTGCTAACCTTTTTCTTTTTTGCTGGAATGATAGGTTTAATTATGTGGGCCGAGGGAGATATCCCCAGATGGGGTAGAGCTGAAGTCCCTGTAATCTGGCCCATATTGGCATCTTTGTTGGGATTGGCTTTGCCCATTTCATTCACAATTTTAACGATTAAGGTTTTGAATCAACCAGTTTCAGTTGATCTTGAACCAGATTCAAACATTTCTAAAACTACCGATTCAGAGCCAATAGGTGTTGATGCTCCAAAGACAATTGAATTAAAAACAAAGAATGATCCAAGGCATAGATTGGATACGGTTGAAGCAAAATCAGTCACAAGTTCAAAATCAAAGCCTGAGAAAAAATCTGTCAGAGTTAATAAAGTACCCAAGGATTTAAAATCATCAGCCTCGCCTAAGGCAAAATCATCA